>Ga0123335_1000624_pt1 | contig 60356 bp, 49 predicted proteins | sample BiotimSIPDNA_2_FD_89707 | JGI IMG/M metagenome (GOLD analysis project Ga0123335, IMG submission 89707) | Anaerobic biogas reactor microbial communites from Washington, USA - Biogas_R2 time_0 SIP DNA | ecosystem: Engineered > Bioreactor > Anaerobic > Unclassified | place: Washington, USA... | reverse complement strand
TGGCCGGGAGTCCGAGTTTTGTCACAAGCTCCGGCTCCGGCATCGCCATTCCCGCGATTTCGTTCCATGGCGCCATGCCGCCGATGGCAAACACGACAAAAAGATAAAGCACCGCGGGGACGACCAGCGCGGAGATAATGACAAGCCACATCCGTTTGGCCGGGAATTTGGTCTCCTCAATCATGGTCGGTGTCATCTCAAATCCAATGTATTTCAATGAGAACACCGCCATGGCAATGAAGATCCCGCCAAATCCTTTCGGGAACAGGCCGCCTTTAAATCCGTCGACGGAAATGTTGATGTTATCCCATGACCAGTGGCCTGAAAAGAAGAAGGTCAAAGCGACAATGATCGACAATATGACCATCGAGAAGAAGAATATCGTCGACAAGGTACCCGTGATGCGGATCTTGAAGTTTGAAATGACATACCACAAAGAGACGATGCCGATGGCAATAATCGTCTGGGATGTCGTGTCGAGTTCAACCGGTGTGAAGTGGTTGATGACCGTGATGAAGATAAAGGCCATGAGCGGGGGTTCAACCACCTGGACCAAGTACATCATCCAGTTCGTGTACCAAGCTACTTCTTTTCCTAATGCGTTACTCGTCCATACGTTCACGGATGACGCAAAGGGAAGCATGGCGGAAAGTTCCGCAAAGGCCAGGCCTACGGGCACAAGAAATAAGGCGAGGACCGGGAAAACAAGCGCTCCCCCGGCGCCCGTCACAGAAAACCAATAGGGTGCTTCGGCCAGCCATCCTCCGATGACGGCGCCCGCAGCAATGGAAATCATGTGGATGAACGACAATTCACGCTTTAGCGTTGGTTTTTTCTCTGGCATAAATTTAGTCTCCTCGTTCGTTAACAACTCGTCTACTCTTTTAAAGCGTTTAGGATTTGTTCAGTCGTTGCAATTGTTTTAGGGATAACCGCACGTACGGTCAACAGCGGGTCAACGACCTGCGAGATGCGAGCGTCGACGACCATGCTGGCCAAGACATACGCTTCCTCCCACATGCAGTCAAAGATTTTTGCCAAGGCACCCACGGCCTGGCTGACACTGTCACGCGTGGCCTCTTCCATCGTTTTTGCGGATGCAATAACCATGGTCTCTGTCTCTGTCTCTAAGATCGGCCAGATACTGTTGACGCCCTTGACCACGCTGAGCCGGACCGTCACATCCGCCGGAATCTCAACCCCGGTAAAGCAGACTTCGCCGTCCCCCATCAGCGCATGACAATCGCCGAGCGCGAACAGGGCACCCGGTTGACGGACGGGAAAGTACAAAGTCGTTCCCTTGCGGATGTCATGGGTGTCCATGTTTCCGCCATGCTTATAGGGGGTATCTGTCGGGCAAGGACCGTCCTCGTCACTCGGTGCGACGCCGATCACTCCGATCATGGGTTTCAGAGGAATGCGAAGGCCCAGGTATTCGGCCGCACCCTCCACTATCGGGATCACGCGGACAATCTTCTCTTTTGCCTCTTCTCTCAATGCCCCCTCACCGGGCACCACCGCGGCAACCCCTTGATCGGCCACATCGATCGCCATAATATCGACTTTCAGAAGATCGCCCGGCTCTGCCCCTCGGACATACACAGGTCCCGTTGCCGGATTCAGTCGATCGTGGTCGATGCTGTCGAGCACATCTTCATTCGTTTTTACCTGTTGGAAGAAGCAGTCGTTGCTCTCAAAGGTCACAATCGAACCGTCATCGACGGTCAGGACCGGCTCCATCTCAGGCGTAAATGCGTACACTACATGCCTGCCTTCAACAATATTCATAACAAACCTCCTTGGTATTTCTATTCCTGTCAGGCATACTTTCCGATAATCTCATGCCCCTAGCATTTCGTACGGCTTTTCCTTTATGTCAGTCCTCCTTTCCGAAAATAAAAAAACCGGAATTACTTCCGGCCGGAAACCAATACTTCCTAAAGTACCGACAGTACCGACTTGTGTACTTTCAAGCCACTTGACATGGAACACTCCGTTCAACTAAATCGAAGCTTACAATTGCCACCATCATAGCAGAGAAGTGCATAATTAAACAAGGTCCATCAGAGGACTATTTCATTCTCTCAACCGCAAATAATCCGAGAATGCCTAAACCAAAGTCTAAATTTAATCATGATGGCTCGGATAAATGGTCCTCCCTATTATACATTTTCTAAGCATATACAGTATTTTATTAAGTTTCTTTTTGCTTGAGCCCCCGAAATTTTTCGCCCCATTTAGCACATGTTCGCCTGAGGCTGTCCAAAGACAGCTCCCCGCCGCCCGTGATACCATCCGCCTTCCAAATTAAGAAGGCGATCATGAGGACCGCGACCACGATGTCGGTTGAACCGGATGTCTCAATCCCCCGGCGTGAAAGCGTCTGCTCGATTTGCCTTAAGCCTTGTCTCAGCACGGTGACGAGGATCGTACCGAAGAAAGCGCCCGATACTGACATAGAACCGCCGATCACAAGCATGGAAAGCACCATGAAGAGCTCCAGCATGTAAAAGGAGGAAGCGGTGATCGACAAGATATAGTGTGAATAGAGTCCCCCGGCCAGCCCGCCGATGAACGCGCTCGCCACATAGCCGACGTAGCGAACGGCGACAAAGTTAATGCCGCTTGAGCGAGCCGCATTCCGGTCATCCCGGGTGGCTCTAAGCTTCAGGCCCATCGAGGATTCCTTGAAATAAAACACCATAATGATGACAAGGACCGCGACCGCAAAGGCAACCCAAAGTGTCGTCTGGCGTTTTCCGCCCAAGGTGAAAGTCCTGGGCCCGTTCGTCACCTGCTCCCATTGGGACAAGATGACGTTGATCACAATGAGAAGGGCGAACTGTGTGATGGCGCCGGCCGAGTCAGAAAGTCGCATCAGGGGCCAGGCAATGAGACTGGCCACCAGCGCGGCAATAAGCGCGCCGCCAAACAATGCCAACGGGAAAGGCAGTTGCAATCCGACCAAGAAGGGATACATGGCAGGGATCTGCATCGATTTGACGGCGGGTGTCATCGACAAGATCGCCGACGCAAAGGCGCCGATCCCGACATAGCCGATATAACTCCAATTTAAGATTCCGGAATTGCCCATATAGAGCTGAAAACCGAGTACCATGACTAAACTGATGGTGGCAGAGGTGAATATATCTTCGATATAGGGGACATTCAACCACCAGATGAAAAAGCCTATGATGGCCAAAATAACGATCAGGAATACAACGGTCGACGATTTTCGGGGAAAGTCGAGCCGCTTAATTAGTGAATCAAACTTCACATCTTTTGCGCCCTTTTTGCTGCTCATCCGATACTCTCCTCTTGATAGTTCCCTCTGACTAAGCCTTCAGGTTTCAACACGAGAAACGCGATCACGATGATAAACATCACCGCATCTCGATAGGACAACATTCCTGAGGGAAGCGTAAGCGAGAGGATATTCGACAAAATGGCATAGACAAAGCCGCCTATGACCGCACCGACAAGGGAGTTCATACCGCCTATGACCACCGCGATAAAGCCGACAAGCAACGGAGGTGCTCCCATCAGGGGTTCCACAGAACCTGTCCTCGCCGACCAGAAAATCGCGACAACACCCGCAAGAAAGCCACTGATCACAAAGGCAACCGAGATGACAAGATTGGCCGGCACACCCATAAGGCGTGCGGTCACAAAATTCTCAGAGGCACTTCTCATCGCGATGCCAAGCGTCGTGTACTTCATGATGAGCGCGAACACCGTCAAAAGCAAAATGGTGGTTCCAATGATCAGGATATTCCGAAGCGGTGTCACGACTCCAAAAACGGTCATATTGTGGTTAAAAAACGCGGGAACCGGCACCGCTTTTGCACGGGGGCTGATAGTCAATTGGAATGTGCGCTGCAAAACGATGCTCACCGCAAAAGAAGTGACCAGCAAAGCATCGAGCGAACGCCCGCGAAACGCGCGAAAAGCAATCAGTTCACTTAAGTAACCGACCGCCACGCCCGCTGACACACCCAAGATAAAGACAAGGGCCCAAGGCAAACGCGTGAAGGTCCCCAGAAAGTACAAAGCGTACGAGCTCGCCGTGATGAACTCACCATATGCATAGTTGACAATCCGGCAGATGCCGAAGACAAATACGAGGCCCAGAGAAATCAGTGCGTACAAGCTCCCCATACTCAGCACATTGATGGTAAATTCCACAAAAATCTGCGTACTCACAAGATATGCGCTCCTTTTTTGCCCCCCATGTAAACTGAGGTAATGTCCACATTATCGAGTAAATCTTTGGCGTCACCGTCAAATTCCACCGTTCCGGTTGAGAACAGATAGGCACGGTCGGCAATGGCCAATGCCCGCTCTGCGTTTTGCTCCACCAGAAGAATGGTGATCCCGCGCTCTTTCAACTTGACGATCAGTTCGAATACATCATCGACGCGTGTGGGCGAAAGCCCCAGCGAAGGTTCATCAAGAAGAAGCAGATCGGGATGGGAGATTAGACCCCGCGCAATCGCCAACATCTGCTGTTCGCCGCCTGAAAGTAGCCCGCCCGACTGATGGTAACGCTCTTTCAAAATCGGGAAAAGATCAAAATAGTCCGCCAAATCATCGGCAAATCGCCGGCTATTATAGCGGCCAAAAGCCCCTATGCGAAGATTCTCCGCAACTGAAAGCGTGGAAAATATCTCACGCCCCTCCGGGACGAGAGCCATCCCTTTTTTATGGAGATATTCGGGATTCTTGCCCGTTACCTCTTCATTTTTAAAGATAATATGCCCCGACTTGGGCTTCAGGACGCCGGCGATCGCCTTCAATACCGTTGACTTGCCGGCGCCGTTAATCCCGCAAATGCTGACAAGTTCGCCTTCGTATATGTCCAATGAGACGCCTTGCAGCGCCAAAACCGAGCCGTAACCGACATAGAGGTCGCGAACCTCTAATATCGGTGTACGGTCGGTCGCTTCACTTATTGAGCTCATGCCACGTCACTCCCCAAATAAGCTTTAATCACGTCCGGGTTCTTGCGGACTTCCTCCGGCAGGCCTTCCGCGATTGTTTTTCCGTAATTTAGCACATGCAGTCGGTTACACAACTGCATCATGAGACGCATATCATGTTCGACAATTATAATTCCAACATCCTTTTCTGCCGGCATCTTCTTTAACACCGCAAGAAGTTCATCCGACTCCAGCTCGTTTAATCCGGCGGCCGGCTCGTCAAGCAGCAAAAACTTTGGCGTAGCCGCAAGGGCCCGAGCGATCTCCAACAGCCTCTGATTTTGGAAAGTGAGTCCCTGAGCCGGCGTGTCGCACATAGCCCCGAGCCCAAATTCCGAAAGAAGCGCCCTGGCGTAATCGAGCGCCTTACGTCGAGCAACGCCCACCCCAATGGCTCCCATCGCTACATTCTCAAGACAACTGAGATGCCTGAACAACCGAATCGTCTGATAGGTCCGTGTCAAACCGTAGTGGGGGATTTGATAGGCGTGCTTATCACTGATATCGTGGCCATCGATGAAGACAGAACCGCCATTTTTGGGCAGCATGCCCGTCATGATATTGATCAGTGTCGTCTTGCCGGAGCCGTTGGGACCTATCAGTCCGAGAATCTCACCTGTTTCAAGACTCAGGCTTACGTCGTCGACTGCCTTCAAGCTGCCAAAGTTTTTGCATAATGACTCGACCACGAAGGTTGGCATTTCTTACATCCTCCTGCACGTGCTATTTGTTAGCCATTCGAGTCACGCCTAGGGCGCGGGAATGAAGGCGGGTGAAACCCATCCTTTAAAGATCGGTTTTCCGTTCACAAGTTCAACCACGACCGCCGACTTATCCGGCTCATGGCCGCTTGCCGCGTCGGACCATTTCAAGGTACCTGTCTTCAATTCAAAGGTCTTCGATTCCATGTACTTGGCCATCTTATCCCCGTCGGTACTTTTGGTCTCGCGCATGGCCTCCGTAAGCACCATCACGACATCGTAGCCGGCCAGTGACCATGGCTCAATAACATCTGCGTTAAAGATCGCTTTGTAAGCTTCGTTATACGCGTCAAAACCTTCCACCGCTTCTGCGCTGACATAGCTGTGGGTATCGAAAATAATGTCATTGCCAAATTCCGCACCTAAGAGTTCAAACATGGAAGGATCGTCATAGGCATCGCCGCCGTAAATCGGAAGATCAATTCCCGCCGTGCGGAACTCTTTAATGATTGTTCCGAGGTCAGGCATGTAAGAACTGATGTAAATGAAATCCGGTTTCTCTGCAAGTCCTTTGTAGTGTGCGATCAGGGCTGCCGTATCAACTTTGCCCTGGCTGAAAATGTCTTCTCTGAAAATCGTGCCTCCCAGTCGTTCAAAGGACTGAACAAAGTACCGCGAAAGGCTCTTTGTGTAATCAATGAAATCATCCGTGATGACATAGGCGGTGCGCATGCCGTCTTCGTTATACGCTTTTTCGGCAATCACCGCGCCCATGGTGGTATTCCACATGGACAGTGTAAACTGCTTGTCGCCCAGCATATCACTGCCGAATAAGGGTGAAGAGCCTGTCGGACTGATACCTACGACACCGGCTTCCTGCGCCGCACGAGCGGCCGGGCCGCCAAAGTCATAGTCTGAAGATGTGATAATCGCAACAGCTCCTTGGTCAATCAGTTGTTTTGCGACCTCTGCCGACGTGGCCGCGTCCGATTTGGAGTCCATGTTATGGAACTCAAGTTTTTTGCCGTTGATACCTCCGGCTTCATTGATTTCCGCCACCGCGACCTGGATACCTTCCAGAGCCGGACTGTCAATAGGGGCTTGTATGCCCGTAATGGACATCGCGCCACCGATCAGGATCGTGTCACCGTCTTTGCCTTTTGAAGGATCACTGCCTTCTCTTCGGCACCCGATTGCTGCTACCATGAGCGCCATAAGCAGTGCTATGATGAGAACAATAATAATTCTGCGCTGAAATTTACTTTTCATCTTTCTCTCCTCTTTTTGAAGTGATTACAGGTCAATGCACCCTTACTAGCGGGAGACCTATACCGTATATAGTAGCATGAATATTGTTATTTTATTCAAAAATATAAATAGAAAAGAGGCTCGTTTGCGCGAACCTCTTTACATCATCGTTATAGCTTAAGACAAGGTCTTAGTTATAAATGGTCTTGCGTTCGTTCTTGACGATCACTTTACCTTCGCGGATCACATAGGGGCGATTGGGCTGCAATGCCATCGCCTCACGGATATTCTTTGCATCTACGACAACGAGATTGGCCGTACAACCCTCTTCAATGCCGTAGCCTTCAAGATTCATAATCTTATTCGCGTCGAAGGTGATCATGTCAAAGACTTTTTCAAGTTCGGGCGGAAGGCTCATCTGCGCGGCGTGCACCGTGATGTTCGCCACCTGCAGCATGTCGGCGGAGCCGAGCGGATAGAAGGTGTCATTCACGCAGTCCTGTCCGAAACTGACATTGACGCCCGCCTCAAGCAATTCTTTCACACGGGTAATGCCCCTGCGGATCGGCTGCTTGTCCAGGCGCCCTTGCAGCATGAGGTTTGTCACGGGATTCGTGATCATATGGATGCCGGCGCGTTTGACCTTCTCAATGACATAGGCCGCGTAATGGTCGTCATAAGCGGCTAAGGCACATGTATGGCCCGCTGTCACACGGCCCTGCCAGCCGCGCTTAATCGTCTCATCGGCAACCATTTCAAGGGTGCGGTAGAAGGGATCGTCCGTCTCATCCACGTGCATGTCGACATCGGCGTCATAACGCTCCGCTAGATCGAAACAGAATTTGACATGAGCAAGGCTGTCGTCGGGCGTGTTCTCATTGGCCGGCATGCCGCCGACAATGTCACAACCCATCTTCATGGCCTCTTCCATCAGCTTGTCACAGCCTGGATCCTTAATGATCCCCTCTTGCGGGAAGGCAACAAGCTGCAGGGTCATCTTATCTTTATACTTTTCACGAAGCGCCAACACGCCCTCGAGCGGTTTCAAGCCGCCGATGGTATCGATATCCACATGGGTGCGGATCGCAAGCGTCCCGTTCATGAGCGCCTTATCAAGCACCGCTCCCGCGCGAAGGATGACATCTTCGTCGGTGTATTGTTTCTTCCGGTCCCAGATAATTTCGATCGCCTCGGTCAAGGTGCCGCTCACATTCTTGCGGACACTGTCGAGGATGTTCACTTTATCAAGGTGGATATGGGGATCAATAAACGCGGGAACAACAAGTTTTCCTTCCACGTCGATCACTTCGTCAGCCTTAAGGTCGAGCCCCTGGCCGATCGTATGAATCGTCTTGCCCTCGCAGTAGACGTCCCATAGTCCCTCCTGATGTCTCAGGGTACAGTTTTTAATCAGCAATGACATTTGCAATTCCTCTTTCTTCTGGGCTACGCGTCTCTCAAATGTTCCGCCGTTTTTTCAATGGCGTTCACAATGGGAATATAGCCCGTGCAGCGGCAGATATTGCCCGCAATTGCTTCTCTGATTTCTTCTCTTGTCACATTCGGATTCTTTTGCAAAAGTGCGTAGGCGACAAGCACAAATCCCGGCGTGCAGAAGCCGCACTGAACGGCATCTTCTTCCAAAAACTTGTCTTGCAGCAAATGGCCCAGATCAAGCTCACTCATGGCTTCGATCGTGAGAATGTCCGCGCCCTGCATTTGACCTGCCAAAAGCAGGCAGCTGGCCACCGGATCGCCGTTAAAGATAACGGTACAGGCACCGCATTCACCGACGCCGCATCCTTCTTTTGTCCCGGTCAACTCAAGATCATTTCGGATCACATCGATCATACGGGCGCCGGGATCGGCCTCAATTTCATACGACTTTCCGTTTAATGTAAAAGATAGGGGTATTTTACGCATGTTATTCATCTCCGATCAGTTCATGTAGGATGCGCTCAGCAAGGCGGCGACAGACAGGCTGTTTGTAGCGTGTCGAGGCGCGGATGCCGGCGATCTCAGGGATCTTGTCCGAAAGGGCGCGTGCGACCGCACGGATATCGTCTGAGCTGGGCTTCTTGCCCACGAGCATCGCGGAAATATCCGGGAATGCCGCGGGTTTTGGGAAGGTTGCCCCGACCGTCATATCAAATTTTGTGACAACGCCGTCACCATCCAGCTGCAGCAGGGTGGCAATGGTCATCCGTGAAATGGACAGCGCCCGCCTGCGACCAATCTTCGTGTAATTGTGCCGGACATCCTCTGAGAGTTTTGGCACACGAACACTGACAATCACATCACGATCGGAAAGACTTGTTTTATAAGGCCCTGTGATGACTTCATCCAGGGGCAGCACATGTTCCTTGCCGTCTTTTAAAACTACGACTTTTGCATCCAGCACCACAAGGGAGGCCAATGTGTCTGCCGCGGGTGAAGCGTTGGCAATATTGCCGCCAATCGTCGAGTGGTTGCGGATCTGCGGCGAACCCACCGAGAGGGAGGCTTCTGCCAGAATCGGTGCATAACGATTGACAAGCGGTGAATCGGCAATCATGGCATGCGTTGCCATTCCGCCTATGACAAGATCCTTTTCTGTCTCAACAATCGCGTGCCAGGCCTGGACACCGAAAATATCCAAGGCGGTGTGGTCCCGAAAGCGATCGTCTTCTCTGGCTTGGACGAGAACGTCGCTCCCGCCCGCCAGCAATACAACGGGGCCTTCAATCGAGGCAATCGCCTCTTTGAACGCCGCCTCCGATTCTACTCTCACATAATTACGAAATTTCAACATCGTCTTCCCCCCAAAGTTCTTGTGCGGCTGCGAATACGCGGTCGAGATCAAATGGTAACTGTTTTATCATGCCGGGTTTACCGAGCGCCATGTTGACAGCACATGTGAGTGCGCCCGCGCCAGGTTCGGTCGCCGGCTCACCCATCGAACGACCGCCAAACGCACTTCTTGGATCGGGGTGTTCGTCAAGAATGGGCACGTTCGTGTCGGGCACATCGAGGATGGTCGGCAAGAGGTAGTCGGCAAAGTTCTGGTTCTTCAAGGCGCCTGTCTCCGTGTTATGACCCAGGTTTTCTAGCAATGCCATTCCCTGAGCCATCGCCAATCCGCCATAAATCTGCCCGTGCAGGAAGGTCGGGTTGATCGCCCGGCCGGGGTCATGGGCACCGACCATTTTAATGACTTCTACCGTGCCGACATCGAGATCCACTTCGACCTCTGCGGCGTGGCATGAATAGGTGTAGGTGTAGAAGGGCTCGCCGAAACCTTTTTCTTCACACCAATCAGTGATCGGGACACTGTAAGTACCGGGCGCCATGGGCGTTAAGTTATGCCCGTAACAGATCTTGACCACTTCTTCAAAGCTTAAATCTTTGTCGTCAAACGTGACGCGGTCTTTTTCAAAGTTGACCTCCCCGATATCGTCACCATATGTCTTTTTGAGACCTTCAACGAGAATCGCTCTAATGCGCTGAGTCGCGTCGAAAATAGCGCCACCTCCGAGCATCGTCCCGCGAGAGGCGATACAGGCTCCGGTCGCAGGAGAACGTGATGTGTCCGTGTCACCCATAGTAACGCGACTGACGTCAACGCCTAGGCCTTCCGCGACCATCTGCATTTGGGCGGTACGAAGTCCCTGCCCAAGCTCGACAAGTCCCGTATTCGCGTGAACACTTGCATCCTTCATGACTTCAATCAAGATTCGCGCGACGTCAAAGCCATTACCATCCGCGCCAACGCTTGCGCCGCGCATGGAGACGGCAATTCCGACGCCCCGGCGAACGCGGCGCTTCGGATCTTTATTCTCTTCTTTGTATTGGGCAAATTTGCGATCGAAGTCAAGTTCTTCGGCCGCTTTTTCCATGACAGACAGCATACTCACTTCGTGGAAGTCCATCAGATGGCCTGTCCCCGAAACATCACCGTTGACCAGGATATTTTTCCGTCTGAACTCCGTCGGAGACATACCTAGTTTGTCCGCCAATTCATCCATGCTGTTTTCCAATGCGAAAATCGCCTGTGGCGTACCAAAGCCGCGCATGGAGCCCGTGTGATTGTTATTCGTCAAAACAGCTCTCGCCCTGTAATCGACATGGTCGAGGCGATAGGGGCCGGGGCCCAAGGTGGCTGTTTTGTAAGCAACCGGAGGTGACATATTCGTGTACGCACCGGCATCGGAGATCGAATCAACGTGCATCACCTTTAAGATGCCGTCTTTTGTGGCACCGAGTTTGACTTCAAACTCAATCGGGTGGCGTTTATAACTTTCGCGGATGGACTCTTCACGTGTCAGCGTGTATTTCGCCGGACGGCCCGTTTTCAATGCGACAAGTCCCGCACGGATCGACATCGCTTCAGCCGTCTCAATTTTGCCGCCGAATGATCCGCCGACCGTACTCGGACGAAGTGTCAGCTGCGCCATCGGAACATTGAGTGTACGATGGAGCGAAATTCTCGCATTATAAGGCGCGTGCATGGAACCATAAATGGTAAGCTCCGGACGCATCCTGCTCGGCACAGCTGTGACTGATTCCGGCTCCAGATAGGCGTGCTCAACGAAATCTGTTTTATAGGTCGACTCAATCACGACTTCTGCTTCTTCAAAGCCTTTTGCCACATCGCCCTTACGCGTGTGGACCACACCGCAGACATTGTCAGGATACTCTTCGTTGATCACATACTCGCTGCCAAGCGCGATACGAGGAGAACCTAACACAGGCAGCGGTTCATAATCTGCTGTGACACGTGCTGCTGCCGCATTTGCCTGTTCTTGTGTTTCGGCCGCTACCACTGCGATAACGTCGCCCAGATAGCGAACCTTATCGTAGGCAATCGGATATTGATCAATGTACAACTCACCGATCATTTTCTCGCCCGGGATGTCTTTGCCCGTCACAACAATCACAACACCAGGCATCTTCTCTGCTTCTTCCGTGTGCACCGCCAGTAATTTTGCGTGTGCGTACTCACTGTAGACGCCCTTGAGGTACAAAAGATCAGGCAAGCGGATGTCCGCACCGAACTCCGCCCTTCCCGTCACCTTCGCGCGGGCGTCAATCCTTCCGATTGATTTTCCGATGGTATGTGTTTTCATCTAATTCGCTCCCTCCATTTCATGCGTTGGAGACTTACTTTTGAATCATTGTAACTAATTTCATAGGTTATGTCTACGAAAAATTCCCCCCATTTTTCGGGACTCGTAGGGCAAATTCAACATATGAGGATGTCGGTCAGTTTAATTCCACTCAAGCGTGAGTAAACGGTAGGGACAACGGGCGACGCAAAGACCGCAGCCGTCACATAAAAGTTCATCGATCACAATACTGCCGGTATCGTCATAGTAAACCGCATGCGGCAGACAGCTCTGAACACAGATTTTGCAATCGATTCGCTGGCATTTCTCCATGGGAGCGGCACACAGATCGCCCGGGACAATGTCCTCGTACGCATGAAGCGAGGGGAGCGCATTGCCGCGAATGGTCGCGATATCGGTGAAATAATGCTCCTGCATCCAGCGTTCAAATGAATCAATGGTGTCAGAAATCACCTCATAGCCGCTGAATAAAATCGCCGAGGCAAGCTGAACCGCGGTGGCGCCCAACATCATAAATTCCAACACCGCCTCATGGCTCATGACGCCACCTGAACTGACAACCGGCAGGCGCGTATGCTGGTGCAATGTCGCTGTCGTGGCCAACGACACGGGGTGGATATGCGAACCCGTGTAACCGCCGTAAGTCGGCATCCGTGTCTTTCCTGTCTCAATATCAACACCCGCCAAACCTTTCAGGGCATCGATCGCACTGACCGCCTGGACACCGGCCTGTTCCAGCTCACGCAAAAACCACGGAGAGCAGGATGCCTCGTAGGAAAGCTTGACCATAACCGGTATATTGACCGCTCCGACACAGGCCAAGGCGTACTCATAGATGTCAGACACCTGGGATAAGAAGCGATTCCGGCTGCCGATGGGAGCCGAGATAGAAAGTTCAATCGCATCGGCTCCCATATGCTCTACTTTTCGGGCAAGATAAGCAATCTCCGAAGGCGTCGCTCCCCAAATACTGCAGATGATCTTGGCGTCCTTGCGGTCAATCTTGCGAAATTCGTCCTCCCATTCCTCCAAATGCATATAGGAGTACAGCATCGTATTAAACAGTTTATTTTCTTCGGCAAATAATCGGGGACTGATACGCTCCCTGGCCTCAAGCGAGATGGTCTCTGTAATAACGGCAGCCGCCCCCTCATCGATGCAGCGCTGAATGCCCGCCGCATTCCCGGCCCAAGGGCCGGAAGCTGTCATAATCGGGTTCTTCAAGGTCAAACCCATGAGTTCCGTTTCATAAGCCATCGTTACTTACCTCTTACACAAACAATTCGAAAATCCCGGTTTTATTCCCGCAGGATTCTCTGATTTTCAACTTAGGCTGCAAGATCATTTCTTGCAAGATATCAGGATCGCGCGTGTCGTCTTCAATGCTGTCAAACAGCAGTCGCGCGGCAGCCATTCCGAGCTTGGCCGCAGGCATCTCAACGCTGGTAATAGCCGGCGATACGACGCTGCAGACAGGCGAATCATTAAAGCAGGCAAGCGCCATATCCTCCGGGATGGAGATATGCCCATCCCGGGCCGCTTTTAATATGCCGATCGCCTGAAGATCACCGGCGGTGACAAGCACATCCGGGATAGTCCCTTTTTGAACCATGCGTTGAAACGCCCGGTAACCGCCTTGAGCGGAGTCTTCTGCCCGAAAGATCGACAGATGGGCTTCGCACTGTACTTCCCTGCCTGCGCGCTTCAAGCCGCTCTCCATCTCATCTGCCAGCTCACCGTCTCGCTTGTCATCGTAAAGCAGGCTGATGTACCGGTGACCCAAGGTCAAAAGATGCTTGACGAGACGGAAGGCAGCCTCTTCGTAATCGAGATAACACACCATATGGCAGCCGCAGTCTTGATTTTTTCCAATGTGAACACGTGGCATGTTAAGCGAGAGGGGTTCGTGGAAATCAGTTTCAGACAGCTGGGATTGTACTTGGATAATACCGTCGACCTTGCGCGTTTTCATCAGCTTCAAAAAGTCAAATTCAACCTCCTGATCACCGTGCGTCTGACAAAAAAGCACGACATAGCCTTTGTTGCCTGCCACGGTCTCAACACCGGAGATAATATTCTGACTTAAATAGGAATCAATAGCGGGAATGAGTAGCGCGATCGTCTTCGTCGCACCGAGTGTCAGGCCGCGGGCAAACCAGTTTGGCGTAAAATTATGCTCCCGCGTGACCGCGAGTACGCGCTCACGCGTCTCGGGCAACACGCGTTCAGGGTGGTTAAATACGCGTGACACTGTCGCCACCGACACGCCGGCTAATTCTGCAATCCTACGAATGTTCAACCCGATACCCTTTCATTACTTCACATTCCACCCCGATTATACCGTTCATTGTCAATCTGCCCAATAGAAATTTTCAGGTCGTTGACAAAGCGAGCATTTTCACTTAAAGTAGCAACATCTATTGCTTGTAAGCAGTTACATGACAGGATGAGGAGGTTCATGAATGGACAAAGAAAAAACAACCATCGAGCAGGACAAAGTAGTCGATATTGACTATTCGCTCGAGGCGGTGCCGCAGACGGCCCGCAAAGGTTTCTGGCCTATGTTCGTCATCATGCTTGGCTTTACTTTCTTTTCAGCCAGTATGAGTGTCGGAGCGAAAATGGCCAACGGGCTCGATCTTGGGCAATTTATCTGGGCGATCCTAATCGGTGGCGTCATCTTGGGCGCTTACACAGGTGTCCTCGGGTATATCGGCAGTGCGACGGGCCTTAGCCTTGACTTGCTCACGCACCGCTCATTTGGGACGCACGGATCCTATCTGGCGTCAGCCCTGATCGGATTCACTCAAATCGGATGGTTCGGCGTCGGTGTCGCGATGTTCGCCATCCCCGCAGCGGAGCTTTTGGGCATCAATCCCTGGATATTGGTCATCATTGCCGGTGCCTGTATGACAGCTTCAGCGTACTTCGGTATTAAAGGTATTGAGGTCGTCAGCTTCATCTCAGTGCCGCTGATCGCGATTCTCGGCACCTATTCCATGATCCGCGCCACCATCGATGGCGGCGGCCTTGTTGCTATTTTCAGCAAGTCCACCGGTACAATGACGGTGTTCATGGCGGTCGGAATGGTCATCGGGTCGTTTATCTCAGGCGGTACTGCGACCCCGAACTTCGTACGATTTGCGAAAAACAATAAGATCGCCGTGGCGACGACCGTCATCGCGTTCTTCATCGGCAACACCCTGATGTTTGCCTTCGGTGCTGTCGGCGGCGCATTCACAGGACAAGAAGACATCTTCTACGTCATGATCGCCCAAGGCCTTGCGATCCCCGCGATCCTTGTTTTAGGCGCCAACATCTGGACCACGAACGACAACGCCATCTACACAGGCGGCCTTGGACTTTCCAACATCACCAAGATCAGAAAGCGCCCGATGGTGCTGGTGGCAGGTTTTGTCGGAACCGTGACAGCCATTTGGCTCTACAATAACTTCGTTGGCTGGCTGAGCTTCCTGAACGCGACACTGCCTCCGATCGGTGCGATTATCATGCTTGACTACTTCATGAGAAAGCACGCGTACGACGCGAAGAGCAACGTGAAACATCGCGCCGTCAACTGGTTCGCCATTGCAGGCGTAGTCGCCGGTGCCTTAGTCGGCAACTATGTCAACTGGGGAATCTCCGCGATCAACACGATGGTAGTGGCTTCAATCATCTACTTTGTCGGAACAAAGTTCGTCTACAAAGACGCATAATAGCTGTCCTGACGAAGCATGAGGACCCTGTGTCAAATATGGCACAGGGTCTTTTTTTATTTCATCGGATTTTTTAACACCAAAATACCATCCCGGATTCCGTCCAGGACGAAGGATGGCTGATCAAGCCTCGTCACTTCTTCGAAATGTGCCAAGAAGGGTCCAAGCTCAGCGATCTTGTCAAAACCCAAAGAACCCTCACGGTAGTGCATGGGAACCGTAAGACGGGGTTTAAGAGCCTTCACTATTTCAGCCGCCTCATCGGCATCAATGGTGTAAAAACCGCCCACGGGGATCAGGAGCAGATCAAGGTTTTGTAGCTTTATTGCTTGTTCTGGCAGGAGCGGATGCCCCAGATCGCCCATATGCGCGATTCTTTTGCCATTCATCGTGACGACATGGATTTTATTATCCCCGCGCAACCTCCCCTGTTCATGGTCATGAAAACTCTCGATCACATCCACCTCAATATCGGGTGTTTTTCCGGATAGACGGACGCGATTTCGGGCATTGTGATCATCATGCTCATGAGAAACAAGGACAAGATCGGCCTGAAGCTCGAGGGTCTTGTAGCCGGGAACTTCCAAAAACGGATCGAAAATAACCGCCGCATCTTGAGAACGCAACTCAAAACAGGAATGACCGTGCCAGATCACGCGAAGGTCTTCTTGCAAGTTTGTTAAATGGGACATAATGACCTCCTTGTTTTTGCTTTATAATACCTTATTAAAGGAGACCATGGCCTTAGAAGTGGAGTTATTGATGGATAATGCAACGCTAAAAGAGATCTATCGATCCGTTGAAAAAAAACTATCAAACATCCGGTTCGGGTTCATTTGGCCCAATTTTCAAGCCTTCGACTTCGCGCTCTACTTCGGGGATAGCATGTGTTTTCAAGGCAAGATCCACGAAAAACCGACAAGCTTCATGGGCAACACCTCCATCCTCCATGAAGGGGCCCCTATCGCGATCTGGGACATGCGCTACACCAAGATCGAAGACGAACAGTCTTTAGAACTTCTTACGGCGAGCATTGTGCACGAAATGTTTCATGCCTTTCAAAAACAGTCGGGTGAAACGCGCTTTCCTCATGACCTTGAGCTACTCCTTTATCCCCATGACGCGGAGCTCACCGCGCTCACAAGGCGCGAATACGCGATCCTGACAGATGAAAAACAATCGCCCGCCTTGCGATTAGAAAGCATCGCGGGGATCCGGAATGAAAAAATAAAACGTATCGGCCGCTTTTGCGAAGACGAGTACCTCGCGGAAACAGCCGAAGGATTAGCGGAATATGCCGGTTTAAAGGCACTATCTCAAATCAATTGGCCCCTTTTTATGACCATGCGAGACCGTTATGAAAGCTATCTTCTAGACGATCGCTACCTGTTTGACGTTAGAAGGCGCGCGTACTATTCCGGGGTCCTGATCGCGCTTTTAGCGGAAGCGGCCGGATTAACGCTGTACCACCCCTTGTCCGAAAAACGCCCTGTGTGGAATCTTTTGGACGTCCCCGCAGGTCCCTTCCAGGCTTTAAATACTACGGACATTGATAAGGCCCGATCATTGTTTGTCACAGAATGCGAAAGGCGCGAAGCCTTGCTCCAATCGTTCAAAAAGCGTTTCCCAAACGAACGCCCCTCGGACGCCGAGATTGTCGGCTATGATCCCATGAACCTCACTCGCGTGGGGGACTGGCTTATTTCCACACACGTGATCATGCTCAACGACGAAAACATCCCCCAACCCATGATGGGAGACCATCTTTTGAAAATGAAAGCAGGGAGCGCCCGTAAGGTGCATACGATCGCCTACTGATCCTCGCGTGTTGTTTGCTACAATACAGTCTAGGTTACAAGAACGTCGGAAGGAACGGTAACAACGATGAAAAGTCGACTGGAAGAAATACGCGCCGAAAGCATCGCTGCGCTGCGTGAAGCGGCATCGCCGGAGATGCTCGAGCAACTCAGACAGACCTATCTTGGAAAGAAAGGCCGCCTGACCGAACTTTTGAAGGGTTTAGGTAAGCTCTCCCCCGAAGAAAGAAAACAAATGGGACAGCTTGCGAACGAAGTCAAGAACCTCTTTTCCAACGCAATGGAAACAAGAAAAGAAGAGCTGTTAGAACAAGCCTCGCTCTTGGCTTCCCATCCTGACCTGACAATCCCCGGGCTCAGCGTCGCAACAGGAGGGCTTCACCCGATCACCCAGATGTGCTACGACCTGAACGATTCGTTTCGATCTTTGAATTTTGAAATTTTCGAGGAAGATGAGATCACAAGCGAACTCTTCGCCTTTGACTATTTGAACTTCCCGCCCGATCATCCCGCGCGCGATTCAATGGATACCTATTGGATCGAAGGCACAGAAAATAAAGAAGGCGCCAAAAGACACTGCCTGCGCCCGCACCTTACGGGAGGTAGCGTCCGTTATCTGAAAGAACACGGCGCCCCCGCCCGCTTTGTGTACCCGGGCCGCGTTTACAGAAATGAGGCCACCGATGCCCGCCACGAACGCGCATTTTTTCAATATGAGGCCCTGATCGTCGACCGCGACTTCTCCTTTTCCTCGGGACTCGTGCTCGTTTCGACCATCCTTGAACGCGTGTTTGGCCGCGACGTCCCCGTACGCATGCGTGCCGGTTTCTTCCCCTTCGTCGAACCCGGCTTTGAGATCGATATGCAATGCCAGGTCTGCCAGGGCCAGGGCTGTACCGTCTGCCATCACAGCGGATGGATCGAGGTCATGCCCGGCGGTTCACCGCACCCGAATGTCTTGCGTGCCGCGGGACTTGACCCGGATATCTGGAGCGGTTTTTACATCAATATCGGCCTTGATCGCCTTGTCATGATGCGCTACGGAATCGACGATGTTCGCCTCTTCCACAGTGCCGACCTGCGTTTCTTACAACAGTTCAAATAGAGGGATAGCTGCGATGAAAGTTTCTTTAAATTGGATCCGTCAATACGTTGATTTGCCGCAAAACTTAAACGCGGAACAGGTCGCCACCGACCTGACCATGCGCACCGTCGAGGTCGAGTCAGTGATAAACCCGGCCGAGCTTGTCGAAGGCATTGTGGTCGGAAAGATCGAATCGGTCAAAGCGCACCCAAACGCTGACCTTTTGCGTGTATGCATGGTCGATATCGGGCGCGAACGCCTCTACCAAATCGTCTGCGGCGGCACGAATCTTTACGAAAACGAGCGCGTCGCGGTCGCGCCGCCCGGCGCCTTTGTGCGCTGGCACGGCGAGGGCGAACCGATCGAGCTAAAAGCGACTAAGCTTCGCGGAGAAAAAAGTGAGGGCATGATCTGCAGCGCGTCTGAGATCAATCTCGACGAACTTTTCCCGACTGAAGACGAGGCCATCATTGTCGATCTTACGGGGGAATTCCCCGATGCCATCCCGGGACAAAAGCTTTCGGAGCTTTTGGAGCTGGACGACCTCATCATTGAAATTGACAACAAGTCGCTCACGAACAGGCCCGATCTTTGGGGACACTACGGCCTCGCGCGTGAATTGGCCGCCATCTACGGCGGGACATTGAAACCCTTAGCAGACTACGAACCTCAAGAAAGTTGGGCGCCTTATCCTGTAAAAATATCGGACAGTGGGCGCTGTTTTCGCTACGACGCGGTGGTCTTTGATCATGTGAGCCCCGTCCCTTCACCTTTCTGGATGAAGCGCATGATCTGGTCTGTCGGCATGCGCCCGATCAATTTATTAGTGGACGTGACCAACTATGTCATGCTGGCCACCGGTCAGCCGACCCATGCCTTTGACCGCGACCATGTCGAAGACGGGATCCACGTGCGGCTTGCCAAGGCAGGTGAGATTCTGACCCTGCTTGACGGCCACGAACTGCATCTGTTGCCTTCCGATTTACTCATCTGCGACGGCCAAGACAAGGCCATCGGCCTTGCGGGTGTCATGGGCGGCGCGCTCGACTCTATCCTGCCTGAAACCACGGGAATGGTCTTGGAAGTCGCGAACTTCGAGGCCATCGGGATACGAAAAACCGCCACACACCACCAGCTTCGCACCGAAGCCTCTTCGCGTTTTGAAAAAGCGATTGACACCACCCGCTGTGACCAGGCGCTCGCCATGACGATCGAACTGATGGAAAAGCTTCAGCCTGAAGCCGTCATCGTCGCGGCCGGCTACGAACGCTTAAGCACGACCGAGCCGGTTGAAATCCAGGTGCCGCTCAGTTTCCTTCGCCGCCGCTCGGGCCGTGAACTGAGCGCGGACGATGTGATCTTAACCCTATCTACCTTAGGCTTTATGGTCGCCTTTGACGGCGATGATTTGTTGACCGTCAAGGTGCCCGTATGGCGCGCGACGGGTGACGTGTCCATCAAGGACGATATCTTGGAAGAAGTCTGCCGCATGATCGGCTATGACCAATTTGAATTTGCCCCGCCTGTGGTGGTGTTGGAAAAACCCATCCGCCAACTGGAATTTGAAAGTAGTCGCGCGATCCGCGAATACCTCGCCTTTCGCGCGGGGCTGCAAGAAATCTTCACCTACCCTTGGATCGCTTCCAAGTATTTAGACGCTGCAGGGGAGACGACGGATCATCTTGTGGCGCTCCAAACGCCGCCCGCGCCGGACCAGGCGTACCTTCGGGGCTCCCTTGTGCCGGGACTTTTGGAAGCCGTGGCGGAAAACTCGCGCTATTATGAGCATTTCGGCCTCTTTGAACTGGCGCAGATTTTTAAAAAGAATGAAGCGCCTGAACAAGACGGCGAACATTTGCCGATACAAACACGCCACCTTGCAATCGCGATCACGGGTGAACTGCCGCTGTTACTGTTCCGCAAGCTGAAGGGCATTTTGACACATCTTCCGCGCTTTGGTCGCGTCGTCCCCTGGACCCTTCAGGCGGGTGAAGACAAAGCGCCTTGGGCCGACCGCAATGCCTGGCTTGATCTGGTGAGTGAGGACGGTGAGATTGTCGGCAAAATGGGACTTTTATCACCCAAGGCCACCGCAAGCGCCGGTGTCAGAAATGTATTCGCCGCGGTGGCGGAGATTGAGATTGATAAACTGCAATCTCTGGAAAGCCGGGACAATACCTTCACGCATCTGCCGCAATTCCCCCTGGTGGAACAGGATCTTTCCATCGTCATCGATGACGATGTGTCCTGGGCGGACATCGAACAAGCCGTGGCATCTCAAGTCAAACGCGCTGAGTTTGTGGAAGAATACCGTGGCAGTCAGGTGCCCGAGGGCAAAAAGTCACTGATGTTCCGTTTTTGGCTTGCCTCCGATGAGAAGACCCTGTCAACCGCGGACATCGAGCAGGCTCGAAAACGCCTGTTGAAGAAATTAAAGTATATGCTGGGAGCGGAACTACGATAACAATTTATCGATATTCGTGTATCGAATGTGACAAATCGGTGAAAATAGCCTATTTCCCAGTTATTGCGCTTGCAATTTACTTTTCTTTTGGCATAATAATAGGCGGAAAATTTTGGGCGTTTAACGCAGAAAGCGAAAATTGAGAGAAGTGCTTACAAGCCCTTTCCAAATCCTGACGAACAATCCATTGGTCGCTGAAAACTACAGCGAGCGATTCCCCGTTGAATTCTTTTTGGGGGGAAGCGACCGGGAGGTTCTCTTGCGCGCGCGAGATCTCGTCCACAACGGACATCGTATCCTCACCGCCCCCCTGTCGGGGAGCGTGAAGCCTTGGGAGACACCATATCGGTCTATTATGGTGACTTCGGCGCACGATGACGCTGTGGACGCGTTTTCGCTCGACATCATGGAACGAGCTTTGGCAATAATAAGTCATTCGAAAAGAAGCCCCGAGACCATCGCAGAGTCAATCCTTCACGACTTTCAGATCATCGATCTGAGTCTGATCGACAGCGCTTTGCCGTCCGCGGAGGCTATCGGGGTGTATAGGATCCCCGACAAAGAAACCGAGGTGAAAAGGTGAAATTAGAATTGGGCTATGTTGACATCAACGGCATCCGGTTCGGCGACCATAACGCCATTGAAGATCGTGTGCTCGTTGTCAACCCTGACGAGCTGCTCGAACCGGTGTTGGCCGATCCGCTCATCAAAACGGCACGTTTTGAGATCGCGAACCCGGGCGAAAGCATCCGGATTACGCCTGTTAAGGACGTTATTGAACCGCGTGTCAAAGTTGAGGGACCGGGAGGAATCTTCCCCGGCGTCATCTCAAAAGTTGACACTGTCGGCTCAGGCAAAACGCACGTCTTGCGCGGTATGGCAGTTGTCACCGCCGGACCCATCGTCGGATTCCAAGAAGGAATCATTGACATGACAGGTGTGGGCGCAGAGTACACGCCTTTCTCACAATTGCACAACCTCGTGCTCGTCATGGAACCCGTTGCGGGCGCCGGTCAGCACGAATACGAAAAAGCCGCACGTTTGGCCGGCCTTCGCACGGCAGTGGCCGTCGGCGAATTGGCCCGCGAACTGACACCGGACGAAACGGTGGTCTACGAGACCGCGTCCATCGCGGATGGCTTCAAAGAGCCTTTGAGCGAACTGCCGCGTGTGGGTTATGTCATGATGCTCCAAAGCCAGGGGCTTCTCCACGATACCTACGTGTACGGTGTCGACGCCAAGCGCACCCTGTCGACCATGATCAGCCCGACCGAACTGATGGACGGCGCGATCATCTCCGGCAACTGCGTCTCCGCGTGCGACAAGAACACGACCTACCACCACCTGAACAATCCTGTGATCCAGGATCTTTTCAAGGCGCATGGCAAGACGCTGAACTTTGTCGGCATGATCATCACAAACGAGAACGTTTTCCTTGATGACAAGATTCGCTCCTCTGACTGGACCGCGAAGATGGCCGAATACCTCGCGCTTGACGGTGCGATCGTTTCGCAGGAAGGTTTTGGCAACCCCGACACCGACCTGATCATGAACTGCACAAAACTCGAGAATAAAGGCATCAAGACCGTCATCATCACGGACGAATACGCCGGATCCGACGGCAAGAGCCAGTCGTTGGCTGACGCCGACGAACTTGCTAACGCGGTCGTCACAGCTGGAAACGCCAACGAGATGATCGTATTGCCGCCTATGGAGCGCGTCATCGGCACGCTCGACTATATCGACAAGATTGCCGGCGGCCACGACGGTTCGCTGCGCCCGGACGGTTCAATCGAAGCGGAGCTTCAGGTCATCATCGGATCGACCAACGAGCTGGGCTTCAATCGTATGAGTGCCAGGTAAGGAGGATAAGGTGAGCAAATTTAAAGTCGTTCATTACATTAACCAGTTCTTCGGCCAGATCGGCGGCGAAGACATGGCCGATTTCCCGGCCGAAAAGCGTGAAGGACACGTAGGCCCTGGTCTTGCGTTCGCACAGAACTTCGGCGATGAAGCCGAGATCACGGCCACCATCATCTGCGGCGACTCCTGGTTCAACGAGAATCTGGAAGAAGCCACAAAGACCGTCCTCTCCATGATTAAAGAAGAAAAACCGGATCTCTTCATCGCGGGTCCCGCGTTCAACGCCGGCCGCTACGGTGTCGCCTGCGCCACAATCGCAGACCTCGTCCAAAGAGAACTCGGCATCCCGGCTTTGACCGGCATGTACGAGGAAAACCCCGGTGCCGATATGTTCCGCGAAAAGGTTTACATCATCGCGACAGGCGACAGCGCCGCCGGCATGAGAAAAGCCGTCCCGGCCATGGCCAAACTTGCGTTGAAACTCGTAAAAGGTGAGCCCGTCGGCGCGTCCGCCGAAGACGGCTACCTGCCAAACGGCATCCGCAAGAACTTCTTTGAGAAAAAACGCGGCAGCACACGCGCTGTTGAAATGCTCATGAAGAAGCTTTCGGACAAGCCCTTTACCACGGAATACCCCATGCCTTCCTTTGACCGTGTCCCGCCCCAGCCGGCGATCAAGGACATCACCAAGGCCAACATCGCGATTGTCACCTCCGGCGGCATCGTGCCTAAGGGTAATCCTGACCGTATCGAGAGCTCATCGGCTTCTCGTTACGGCGGCTACAACATCGAAGGTGTTGACGATCTGACTGCCGAAACGTATGAGACCGCCCACGGTGGTTACGACCCCGTGTACGCCAACCAGGACGCGGATCGCGTGGTACCGGTTGACGTGCTGCGTCTTTACGAAAAAGAAGGTAAGATCGGCAAACTGAACGATTGGTTCTACTCAACTGTCGGAAACGGGACATCCGTTGCCAATTCGAAGCGTTTTGCGATCGAGATCGCCGAGAAGCTTCTTTCTCAGGGTGTCGACGCCGTCATCCTGACATCCACCTGAGGAACTTGCACACGTTGCGGAGCAACAATGGTGAAAGAAATTGAAAGAGCCGGCATCCCTGTGGTGCACATGTGCACAGTCACACCGATTTCGATGACCGTGGGCGCCAACAGAATCGTCCCTGCCGTCGCGATCCCCTACCCTCTCGGGAACCCCGAACTCACGCATGAAGAAGAGTTCGAACTTCGCAAGAAGCTCATTGACAAGGCGCTCCTCGCGCTGACGACAGAAGTGGAAGATCAGACGATCTTCGACTAAGGGAGAGTAAAACATGGAAAAAGTTTACGACCTCATCATCATCGGTGCCGGCCCCGCGGGTCTTACCGCAGGTCTTTACGCCGGCCGTTCACGCCTTAGCACGCTCTTGATCGAGCGCGGCGTTGACGGCGGACAGATCGCCATCACCGATGAAATTGAGAACTACCCCGGCGGCCTTTCAGGCCCCGATAACATTGAAAGCGGCGCGGCCCTGATCGCGCGCATGACCGCTCAGTGCGCGCACTTTGGCGTGGAACGCCTGAGCGCGGACGTCATCAAAGTTGAGCTCGAAGGCAAAGTCAAACGCGTTCACACGCGTGACGCCGTCCTCGAGGCGAAGGCTGTCATCATCGCGTCGGGCGCCCACCCGCGTCCGATCGGATGCCCCGGTGAGAAGGAGTTCATCGGCCGCGGCGTCTCGTACTGCGCGACCTGCGACGGATCCTTCTTTGAAGACCTTGAGATCTACGTGGTCGGCGGCGGCGACACCGCTGTGGAAGAGGCGATTTATCTGACGAAATTTGCCAGAAAAGTCACTATCATCCACAGACGCGACGAGCTTCGCGCGGTACAGTCCATCCGCGAGCGCGCATTCAAAAATGAGAAGATCGAGTGCATGTGGAATTCGGTCGTCACAGAACTCCATGGCGACGGTGTCCTTTCCGGTATGACGGTCAAAGACACGAAGACCGGTGAGGAACGCCGTGTTGACGCAGACGAGGACGATGGCATGTTCGGCGTTTTCGTATTCGTCGGCTTCCTGCCGAACTCCGAGCTCTTCGAGGGCGCGGTCGATATGGAATATAATTACATCGTGACCGATGAGGAAATGCGGACCAATATCCCCGGCGTGTACGCCGCGGGCGACATTCGCAAGAAACCCCTCCGTCAAGTCGTCACCGCCTGCTCCGACGGCGCCATCGCCGCCATGCAGGTTGAACACGATCTTGCGGCAGGTGTCATCGGTTGAAAGTCAGAAGGTGGAACCATGTTTGAACTCGATAAGAATAACTTCGAAACAGAAATACTGGCCTCAGAAGAGCCGGTTTTGGTCGACTTCTACGGCAACGGTTGTGTGCCCTGTGAAGCCCTGAAGCCGCATATCCTGAAACTGGAAGAAACGTATGGCGATCGACTGCGCTTCACCGCGCTGAATACATCGGGCGCAAGACGTCTGGCCATTCAGCAACGTATTTTGGGCCTCCCGGTCGTCGCCATTTACCAGGGCGGCGAGAAAGTCGCCGAACTGATTAAAGACGACGCGACCCCTGAGGCGGTCGAAGAGATGATCAAGCAGTATATCTGATCAATCCTTTGAATTTATCCTGGCGGGCGTTATCGCCCGCCGTCGGGTGAGTGGCCCTTAACCATTCAAAAATACGACGAAAGGAGCAGGATATGAGCATACTCGAAGGCAAAAAGGTCATCGTCATCGGTGACCGCGACGGAATTCCAGGCCCGGCGATCTCGCTTTGTGCGGAGTCGGCAGGCGCTGAGGTTATCTTCTCCGCAACGGAGTGCTTCGTCTGAACAGCCGCGGGTGCAATGGATCTGGAAAATCAAAAGCGTGTGAAGGATCTCACCGAACAGTACGCGCCTGAGAACATCGTTGTTCTCTTAGGTGCCGCTGAAGGTGAGGCGTCCGGAATCGCAGCAGAGACGGTCACAAACGGTGACCCGACCTTTGCCGGTCCGTTGACGGGAGTCTCGTTGGGACTCAGCGTATACCACGTGTGTGAAGAGGAAGTCAAAGAAGAGTACGATCCCGAAGTCTATGATGAACAAGTGTCCATGATGGAGATGGTTCTCGACGTCGATGAGATCGCGGAAGAGATGCAGGCGATTCGCGAACAGTACAGCAAGTATTAAAGATTGAATCGTTTGACGAGGAGATGCCCCAGGCTTCGCCGAACCCTTCTAGAGAGGGCCGGCGCCGGGGCATCCTTATTAAGAAGACAATCATAACGCCCGAAAAGGCGCGATCAACATACATAATTGACTTTGAAAGGCAGGAATATCGATTCATGAACAGTGTTTTAAAAGGCACGGGTTATGTGCTTGTCCACACACCCGACATGGTCATCCACAACGGAACGACTCAGACGACGGAGCGCATCGTCAATCCCGATTCGGACTATCTTAAACAATTAAAGGCGCATCTTAGGCCCTATGAGCGCGTGCTGGCCTACTATCCCAACCAGACCTATATTGGCAATGTGACGCCTGCGGAACTGGCACAAGTCGACGGCCCCTGGCAGGATCTTGAGAGCCCCGTAAACGACCGTTACGGCGCCTTCGGTGAGATCATGCCCCAGGACGAGTTTTACCTTCTGGTACAAGCTGTCGATGAATTTGAACTTGTCTACCTCGACCGCGATTTCGTCGCCAAGACAAAAGAAAAACTGGCGCAGGATCCTATCGTCACAGAATTCATTCTCAAACGTATCCATGAGGGCGTCGACCAGGCGAAACTGAAACAGCTCATCGAGGACGAAGGCGCGGAAGGCCTGTACATGAATGATGTAATCGTCGGTGCGGTCCGCCGTGCGCACGACATCGACACCAACCTTTCAGCCCATGTCATGATCGAGAACCTCGTCTCGAAAGCCTCCAGTGCCCTGGCGCTCTTATACGCCGTGAAAAACGCTGATATTAATCCGGACGACATCGAATACACGATCGACTGTTCTGAGGAAGCCTGCGGGGATATGAATCAAAGAGGCGGCGGTAACTTCGCGAAAGCCACCGCCGAGATCGCCGAACTGTCTCGTTCCACGGGCTCTGACGTCCGCGGCTTTTGTGCCGCGCCGGCACACGCCGTCATGGTCGCCGCTTCATTAGTGAAAGCCGGCACCTTCAAGGCCGTCGCCGTCACAGCGGGCGGTTCGACCGCAAAGCTCGGCATGAACGGCAAAGACCACGTCAAAAAAGGTCTTCCCATTTTGGAGGACTGCCTGGGCGGTTTTGCGGTTGTCATCACAGAAGACGACGGCATTAACCCCGTCATCAACATCGACAATGTCGGCTGGCATGCTGTGGGAACAGGAAGTTCACCGCAGAACGTCATCGCCTCTTTGGTGACCGTGCCGCTTGAAAAAGCCGGATTGAAAGTCACAGATGTTGATTATTACTCGCCTGAGATGCAGAATCCGGATATCACAAAACCCGCGGGCGCGGGTGACGTGCCCTTGGCCAACATGAAGATGATTGGCGCCTTGGCTGTCAAACAGGGTGACCTTGAGCGCAGCGAACTTAACGGCTTTGTCGAAAGGCACGGTCTCCCCGGCTTTGCACCCACACAGGGACATATCCCCTCAGGCGTGCCTTACTTGGGACACGCGAGAGAGTCTATGCTCAAAGGTGAGGTGAACCGCGTCATGATCGTCGGTAAGGGCTCACTTTTCTTGGGCCGCATGACGAACCTGTTTGACGGCGTTTCTTTCCTCGTTGAGAAAAACGACGGCCCGAAGGCGGCTGAGGCCGCGGTGTCAAGCGAAGAGATTCGCCAGATCATCGCAGAATCACTTCGCGATTTCGCACAGGGCCTCCTGGAAAGCAGGTGATTTTAGTGGACCATATCAAACGGGACATCGCAGCTATTTTCACTGAACTGGCCGACGGACTTGAGACAGGCCAATTGGGCAAAAAAACAAAGGTGGCCGTCATCGGTCCCGGCTCAGAGCTGGGCGAGGACAATGTCATGGAAGGCTGCAAGATCGCGGCCGCCCGCGGGATTGAGGTACTGTACCTTGGAACCGCTGAGGCAGAAGGGGTCACCACCCTTTACTGTGACTGCGCCGACGATGCCTTTGAAAAAATGGAAGAACTTTTAAAAACGGGTGAGGCGGACGCGGCGGTTGCCATGCACTACCCCTTCCCGATCGGCGTCTCCACCGTGGGACGCGTGGTCACCCCGGCGACAGGCAAAAACATCTACCTTGCGACCACGACAGGCACCACCTCCACCGACCGCGTTGAGGCCATGGTCTTGAACGCTGTTGCCGGCATCGCCACCGCGAAGGCGGACGGCATCCAAGAGCCCACCGTCGGATTGTTGAATCTTGACGGGACACGCACTGCGGAATCGATCTTAAAGAGTCTAAAAGACAACGGCTATCCGATTCGTTTTGCGACCTCCGGCCGCTCTGACGGCGGCGCCGTCATGCGCGGCAACGACATCTTGCGCGCCTCACAGGACGTGCTTGTCCTGGACTCCCTGACGGGGAATGTCGTCATCAAGATCTTGTCGGCCTTTACCTCCGGCGGCTCCTTTGAGACCGTTGGGGCAGGCTACGGCCCGGGCGTCGGCGAGAAAATGGAAGGCATCGTCATGATCGTCTCGCGCGCCTCAGGGGCACCTGTCATCGGTGAGGCCATTGTCTACGCGGCCTCGCTGTCACGAGGCGATCTGAAAGCGACTTACCAGCATGAACTCAAGCTCGCGAAAAAGGCAGGACTTGACCGCATTCTCACAGAACGCCGTGAATCCGCTTCCGCTAAACAGATAGGAGAGGCCATCGTCCAGCCCCCAAGTGAAGTAGTCACCGAACAGATCGAGGGCATTGATGTGCTCGATTTAGAGGATGCCGTGCAGCTTTTATGGAGCAAGAATATCTACGCTGAAAGCGGTATGGGATGTACCGGACCTATCGTCCGGGTCTCCACCGCGAATCTTGCACAAGCCGCCTCCATTTTGCGTGAGGGCGGATTTGTCAGCGAGTAAAAGGATCTTGGGCATGCTGGACTTTCAACCGCTTGAACTCAAAGATATCCCGATGGCAAGGCCCTTCCTTGCAAACAACGCGCAGCGGCTTTGCGATCTTACCATCGGGGGGCTTTTCATGTGGCGTGACTGGTTCCATAATGAGTTCGTCATCGCGGCCGATTGCCTGATCATCAGCATGCGGATCTTTGACAGTCATACCGCCTATACGGTTCCTCTCGGTGAAAACCGAGAGGAAGCGTTGCGGCTTTTAGAAGCGCATTGCCAAGAAAAGGGTGAACCCCTTGTCTTTTGCATCGTCGGTGACATGGATCTGCCGCTTTTGTCCGACCGCTATCCGGATTTCCACGCGATCGCGGAGCGCGACTACTTCGATTACCTCTACGAGGCCCAGGATCTTTTAAAACTTCGAGGCGGCAAACACCGCTCCACCCGAGGCAACATCAACCGCTTTCTTAGGAGCACGCCCGACTGGCGCTTTGAAATGATCACCCAAGACAACATCCAAGCCGTCTGTGCCTTTGCCTGCGCTGTGGAGGCTGAAAATCCCCCTGACAACAGCACCCTGGCGGAAGAAGCCAAAAAAATCCGCGAGGTCTTAGACCATATGCGCGACTACAATATGTTTGGCGGCGTGCTTTTTATCGGCGACGAGGTCGCGGGCTTCTCGCTTGCGGAAATTGAAAGCGACACCCTGTACGTCCATGTGGAAAAAGCCGACACACAATACCGGGGCGTCTACCAGATGCTCGTTTCCGAGTTCATGAAAATGTTCGGTGACAGCAAAAGCATCGCCTTTATCAACCGCGAAGACGACAACGGAGACCCCGGGCTCCGCCAGTCAAAAATGACCTACGCCCCCGTGGCACTCCTGTCGAAATACACCGTCTATACCGATCAATCGAAACCTGAATGGATGGAGCGTTGTTACATGAGCTAGTCGCTCAGCCGAACAATTCTAAAACACATGAGAAGCTGGACGTAGGCGTGCACAAACGCCGGATCATCACAGCCGGACTCCAGTTTGAGTAGCCTTGTGATGTCCCCAAGCGTCCGTTCCCCGTCAATGTAGTACTGGATCAATAACTCATAGGTCCTCGCGTTCGGCACGCGCTCGTGATGCGCCTTCATGTAAGTGCGATAGGCTCCCATTTTCTCCTCATCCTCCAGGGCGTACTCGATCAGCCGCATGATGGGCGAACGATACAGGCGCACGGGTCGGTAGGCATATTCCAAAGCGGGATCGCGATCTTCTTCCTTCGCCCCCTCTAATTGATCTCCTTCATACAGCATCGCCATAAACTGTTCGAGTTGACGATCGATCAGGGTGGAGAATGACTCGATCTTTTGATCGAGGGTTTGGACGTCCGGCATTTGTTTAAAGAAGCGTTTCACATCCCGGATGCCCGCCTGATGAACCTTTGCTATATGGCGTAGCTTATCGGATAACCCGACGGATTCTCTTTCTTCTGATATCACGGACACAAGTTCACGGATAAAGCGCTCATAGGCCTTTGAAAGCAGCAAGAACGCATCGTCCTCGTTCAGGTTCGCCAAGGCATAAGAGAAGCCCGCGGCAATTGACGCGGATTTATGTAGGATAAAAGGATCGACGCGTTCCACGGTGTCAGCCGAGGTATGGTAGTGCTTGTCGGGCCATTGTCCCAACATCGGGGTCGGAATATCGATCGTGGGGTCGGAGAGTACCTGGTGGTCACTGCCGGCCGAAAACGGAGCGATAAACGCGTTAAACATGGGGACATCGCCCTCCCCATCCAAGCCGTGCGCGTTCTTTTTGACCTGCTCCAAACATATTTCGGCCATGGCGGTCACAATGGAAGGCGCCGCCTGAGGCTGAGACGTAAGGGTCAAAGGCCCGTAGCCTTCCAGCTGACGTCCCCCCACCATGTCAAGGTTAATCCCGGCAATGATTTTAGCAGAAGGGTTTTTTACATCCGAGAGCCAGGCGTATGTCCCGGCAAACTCCGGCACCCACAAAATGCGGATTCCCCTGCGCAGAGCCGGCAGCCTTCCCTCATCCAACAGCTTATGGATCACCCTCGCCGCCTCCAGCGCACAGGCTGCGCCGCTGGCGTTGTCATTTGCGGACGGTCGGGGATGGCAAAGATGCGCGACGATCAGGATGTCCTCGTCAATCTCACCTTTCAAATAACATTCGACCACTTCGATCTCCCCCGGATAAAGCGACGTGTCAACTTCACAGCGCGCTTGGGGGGAAGAAGGAGTCATCTTGCGGCATAGGGCCGCCAATTCATCGCCCTGTCGCGGCGTCAGGACAAAACCAAAAATGGCAGGTTCTTTTTCAATATTCTGCCACCAAAAGGAGGTATAGTTTCGCGCGTCATAAAGGTCGGCCCTTGTGCGGACACCCGGGACTTCACGCAAATAATCCGTGACAAAACCGATCGCGCCTTTTTTCTCAAAGGCCCAGTCCATATAGCGGTTAAAATCGTCTCGGAGAAACAAGAGTTTTCCCGAAAAATCGAGATCTTCACAGCTTGCTTCCGTGGCCCCCGCCTCGAGCATAACAATGTCGAGCGGCTCCCGGCGGTGATCGCAGGGATGACTTTTTTGGACAATCGCGGTCGCCTCCGTCCGAAAGTCAGCCAACACTTTTGGCCCCTCAGTCACCAGCTCCAGCCACGCGTCCTTGATATCCCATTCCATGAAAGACTTTGAGGCTAGATACCAATGCTTCTCATCGAAGGGATACGACAAAATACGGGCGTCAATTCCCTCCGATTGAAGAGTTTCGGCGAGTTTGCGGGCCGCTTCACGGTACCCGGTCGAGGCCTGGATGCGGTGGTAGGAGCTGATCGTGCGAATGTCGTTCGTGATGCGGTCGCCGTCGACCGCATCACGGATAGTCCTCAAATTTTGTTTCATCTTTTTAGCCAAAGCTTTCGTTTGAAATCTCCACCATCACATCGTCAAAACAGGCAAGCGCGGGGACAAGGGTCGCGTAAGGATCGCGGCCGTAATAGTGCGAAGAGCTGCCATAGGGAACGGTTTCTTTCGCAAGCCAGACGAGTTTTTCAGAAAACAGCCGGCCGATCCGCTCAGTGAAGCGTACATTATAGGGCAGCTCAATCGAGCCGTCCTGTTTCAAAAGCAAGGCGCCAAAGCGCGAGGTCCCCGTGACGAGACCCTCACCCGGATTCACGATGTTCGTGTAGTGCATGAAGGGCACGTAGAGGATGTCGCGGTCGCGGGGCAATTTTGCAAAGGCTTGGATTGTTTTGACATCGACATCGCCGCCCAATAATTCAATCGACAAATTGGAGACATCGTGTCCTGTCGCTTCTTTCCCAAACTCATCGGCGGACGACTGTTCCCAGACAAAGCTTTTTAAGACGCCGCGGTCGATGAGTGCCTGTTTTTCGCGCTTTCTCCCATAGGTATCGACCGGCTGGGCAAAGGTATTAAGAAGCGCGGGATCCTCCATCAGAGTGAACTGCTCCGACATGACTTGTTTTCCGATGTCATCTTCTTGGAACATGCCGTAGCCACGCTTCATGGAGTCCCCTGAATAGCCGATCCAGCCCAAGAATTCCACAAAAGTCGCTAACGCCGCCGGGCCAAACACTACCCGGTAGGGTTGTTCGGGCACACGCGTTTCCTTTTTAGTGTTGTAAAGCTCCACGAGCCACGCGAGGCGATCGTGGAGGGCTTTTGCGTCCATGTCTTCCTTTTTGGCGACAAATTGTTCCGCGTTCACCTCCCATTTCCGTTTTTCAGAGGCCAACACAAGTGTCACCCCAACATCGCTTGCACGCCAGTAGACGACTTCGGGGGTTTTCGTGGAAATGATCGCTCTTTCTGTGATGCCGGAGGAGAAATTTCCCGACAGCAAAATATCGTCCGTCTCAAGGCCTTTCGCGGCCTCGCTGACAAACGCTAAGATCTCATCATTTGTCAATGCCGCGATCCGGGGATCGTAGCTTGCTTCGGAGATCGTTGTTTCAGCAATGTCGGGGATGGTGGGTTGGTAAGACATGTCAGATGCAAAGGGCAGCATTCCGATCGCGCGGTCGACGCAGGCCTTCATGTCGTCCATATCGTCAAAGTCCACCACCTGCGACGAAGACGCCTGGCGGTGGTCACCGTAGACCGTCACCCGAAGGCGCGTGATGTCCTCATGTGAATTGAGCGACACGGCCGAATTCGCGTAGCGGACCATATGGCTGTCCTCGGCGTCCCATTGTATTTCGACCGCCTCGGACTGTTCTAAGGCGTACTGTCTTAAACTTCGTAATTTTTCGATGACTTGTTGGGACCTCATCTTACTCACCTACCTTTACATGGTCGAAACGGCACACAGGCACGCCGTGTCCGAGCTGCATCACCTGACCGGGCACACCCTTGCCGCAGTTGTCAACATATTGCACCTCCCAGGTGCTCGCGTCACCGACTGCGGTCAGCGAGCGGTAAAAATCGAGTGTCATACCGCTGTAAGCGCAGTTCTTGACAATATGTTTTTTCACCCCGTCCTCGACCAGCCAGCCGATGTCGGTTGAAAAATGGAATTGCTCGCGGTTGGACCCGATCGACCAGCTCTTTTCACCTGAGAGGATGACACCCTGCTCGGTGTTACGGATGATGTCCTCCAGCGTCCCGTCTTCACCCGGATCGACATTGATATTCGTCATGCGCTCAATGGGCACGCGGTTAAATGCACAGGCTCTGCAGGAACCGCCGGAGCTTTTAAAAATCTCGCGACCGGCCTTGTCATTCGCCTCCGTCACCATTTGGCGTGAGGTCAGGGCACCCACCAAAATCCCCTCCTTGATCAGCATCTGGTCTTGTGCTTTGACGCCGTCGTCGTCGTAGCCAAAGCTCCCCGGGGAGTTAATAAGCGTTGCGTCGGCTCTCGCGTTCAGTTTCTTGGAACCGTATTGCAATTGCCCAAAATCCTCTAGGCGAACAAAGGAACCTCCGGCAAAGGAGAGCTCGTAGCCCAGGATGCGGTCGAGTTCCAATGGGTGCCCGATCGTCTCATGCACCTGCAGGAACATCATGTCGGGCATCAAGATAACGGACATACGGCCCTCAGGACATTTAGGGGCCGAAAGCATCGTCTTCATCTCATCGACAATACGCTCCGCCTCGGCTTTCCAGTGGTCGCGGTCCATCGTCTCCCAGCCACGTGTCGGTCCGAGGCGGGGGGGAAGGTATTTTCGACCCTGCTGCACCCCCTCCGAATCGAAGGCCGACACATGAATGCTCGGGAAGATGTCAATAATATGCTTTTCAATTTCAGCGCCTTCTGAGTCATAATACCGGATCGTTTTATTGACCGTACTCAATTGCACGCGGCGCTGTTCCACGCCCGGCTGATTCAAATAGCCGTCCAGTTCCTTCATGAAGGCCACTTGTTCCGCCAGAGGCACTTCAAAGGGATCCACTTCGCAGGGGCTGTCAAAGCGCCCCGAAAGCAGTTCTTTGTCGGCCAAACGAATCGGTCTTCCTACGCGCTTGGCGGCGGATACCGCGTTCTCAAAGGCGCGGTCAAAGGTCGCTGTTACATCGCCCAGATTAGAAGAGGCCGCAAATCCCCAGGCGCCGTCCACCAGGACACGGACACCAAAACCGCTCAGTTCAGAGCGATTAAAGTTCAGAAAATTGCCGTTCCACATAAAGAGAGCATCTTCTTTTTCCTTTGGATAGTAACGGACATCGGCATAGGAGGCGCCTTTGTCCGTCAGTCGTTTGATCTGGTGTTTCCAGTCAGTTGTCATCGCTCTTGCTCCTTTGTTTTCAATGCTTTGCAGGTTGACTCTAATGGGGTAATTCTAACAAAGTTGATCGGACGCGTGTTATACTTTTTTCTATGCGGGGGGATCACAAAAAACAAAACGAGCGCTGGAAGGGCATCGGCGCTGCCTTTTTGAGCGGGCAGGCCGTTTCAATCCTGGGATCTGGACTTGTTCAGTTTGCGATCATTTGGTTTGTCACGCTTCGTGCCAACTCCGGCACCTCCATGATGATCATCACCTTGGCGTCCTTCATCCCGCAGCTCGTTGTCGCCCCTTTTGCCGGAGTGTGGGCGGACCGCCACGACAGGCGCTGGCTGATTATTATGGCCGATTCGACGATCGCGCTCGTGACGTTAGCGCTTGCTGTTTTCTTTTTCCTGGGGTACGACCACATCTGGATGATCTATATCGCGGCCGCGGTACGATCCCTGGGCGGCGGCATTCAAAGCCCCGCGATCAAGGCATTGATCCCGCAAATCACGCCAAAAAAAGAACTGGTGCGCGTCAACGGTATTTACAGCACGATTGAGAATGTCATCTTGCTTCTTTCACCCGTCCTGGGCGGCGCGCTGATTACCTTATTCCCCATCTGGATTGTCTTCATGGTGGACGTCGTGACGGCGGCCATCGCCGTGTTGATCATGATCTTCATGCCCATCCCTCACCAGCGAACGGGCAAAGTTGTCACCGCCTTAGGCGCCGAAGCCAAACTCTCTGAAGGCACTGTTTGGGGATTCCCGTTACTGGAAGAACTAGAGACCGTAGAGCTCACCGAAACAGAGGACGTCGAGCTCCCCTATGAACCGGTGGGGAAGCAATTTCGGATGGGCTTTGCCTATGTCAGGCAACATATCGTCATCCGCAATCTCATGCTGATCTACGCGCTCTTCATGGTGCTGCTCGCGCCCATCGCGACCCTTTTGCCGCTTTATATCCGCCGACACTTCGGGGGTGAGGCCTGGCAAATCTCAGCCACACAGACCGCGATTTTCGCCGGCATGGCGGTCGGTGGACTTATCATCTCCCTAAAGGGCGCGTTCAAGAGTCATTTGAATACGATCCGCATGTCCGGATTTATCGTGGCAGCGGGAACTTTCGCCCTGGCGCTTTTAGGTTTATTGCGTTCGCCGCTTTTTGCGTTCTTCGTATTCCTCGCCTTCGCGCTCGGCATCGTCGTGCCTTTTTACACGACCGCCGTCACCACACTCTTTCAAGAGCAGGTGGAGCGGGCGTATCACGGGCGCGTTTTCTCTCTTTTGTACATGATCGGATCGGCCGCCATTCCTTTTGGAGCGATCTTGTTTGGACCCTTGGCCGATATCTTCCCGATCGCCTACCTGCTGATCTTTACCTCTGTGCTCCAGATTGTCATATTACTTGGCTCTTGGCGCGCGTTTCCAAAAGAATTCAATGAGTGAATTTGCTATACTGAAGCGCAAGACAAATACTGTTTAACACGATTGTAATTCGAGGAGGATAAATAAATATGACCGAACTTTGGATTGAGGCCGTACATGCAAGAGAGATTCTTGATTCGCGCGGTAATCCGACCGTAGAGGCAGAGGTCTACACCATGGATGGTTCCGTCGGGCGGGCAGCTGTTCCTTCGGGCGCGTCGACCGGTGCCTATGAGGCCGTGGAACTTCGTGACGGCGATAAGGATCGCTACATGGGCAAGGGTGTCCAAAAAGCGGTCGACAACATCAATTTCACCATCGCCCCCGAAATCATCGGCATGAACGTCTTCGATCAAGTGGAGATCGATCGCACTCTCATCGAGCTGGATGGAACGGACAACAAGGCAACCTTGGGCGCCAATGCTATTTTGGCGGTGTCGCTTGCCTGTGCCAAGGCTGCGGCCGAGGCGCTTGAATTGCCGCTTTGGCAGTATCTGGGCGGGATCCGCGCCCATGTGCTCCCTGTTCCCATGATGAATGTCATCAACGGCGGAAAGCACGCGGATAACAGCGTCAACCTTCAAGAATTCATGATCATGCCCGTGGGCGCGCCAAGCTTCAAAGAAGCCGTGCGCTGGTGCACAGAAGTGTTCCACACATTAAAGAATCTTCTGAAAAAGGAAGGCTATTCCACCGCGGTCGGCGATGAGGGCGGTTTTGCGCCGAACCTGAAGAGCGACGAGGAAGCCTTAGAGTGGCTCGTACGCGCCATCGACGCGGCGGGCTACACCCCCGGCGATGATTTCTTCATCGCGATGGACCCCGCCAGCACCGAGCTGTATGAAGAAGCCAAGGCGATTGGCAAAGAAGGCTATTTGTTCTGGAAAACGGGCGAATTCAAAACCACCGATGAGATGATCGACTACTACGAAGAACTCACCGACAAATACCCCATCATCTCCTTAGAAGATGGCCTTGCCGAAGACGACTGGGAAGGCTGGGTCAAGTTGAACGATCGCTTAGGCGATCGCGTGCAATTGGTCGGCGATGACCTGTTTGTCACCAACACTGAACGCCTCGCGCGCGGCTTGGAAGAAGATGCCGCGGGCTCCATCCTGATCAAGTTGAACCAGATCGGTACGCTGACTGAAACCTTTGACGCCATCGACATGGCGCAGAGCAACGGCTGGACCGCCGTTGTGTCACACCGTTCAGGCGAGACCGAAGATGTCTCCATCGCGGACATCGTCGTCGCGATGGGCACGGGACAGATTAAAACAGGCGCGCCGTCGAGAACGGACCGTGTTGCCAAATACAACCAGTTGATGCGTATCGAGGAACAATTGGGCGAGGCCGCCGTTTATGCCGGCTGGGGCGCCTTTAGGCTCGATCGCTAAGACCCTTCTCACCATGAGCTCGACGCCGTTTCCGGAAAGGAAACGGCGTTTTTGCCCCATCAAAAGAACAAGGAGGTGCCTCTTATGACGAACCCACCTTACCCGCCCCCTAAAGAGCAACAAGATCAACCTCCCCCTTACTATGGGCATTATCCCCCGCCGCCTCCAAAACGCAAAACCTTAGGTGTGGGCGGCATTATCGCGATTATCTCAACGTCATTGCTCGTGCTCGTCCTGATCGCGGTGGGTGTTTATTATTTTCTCCTGCGCGACAAAGAACATCCCAGGCAGACCGAAAAACCCCTTGACACCCAAGCCCCCCAAACCACCACCACGATCACAGAGGAGGTGACGGTTGCAACAGAACCTTATCAACCGGTAATCTCCGTTTTTGAACAACGCCTGACGGAGTTCGATGCCTACGAAATGCAAAGCCTTGGCTCAAATCCGGTCGCTTTCTACCAGCACCCGACCCTTGACATCGCCATTGATCTTCGAGATGACCCGGAGGCCGCACGGAGTATGTATGTCATCCCGCTCGCAAATGGCTTCCTTATCACCCATCGGCAGACGATTGCTTTAGAATATCTGTCCCTTCGCGATTACTCCGGTGCGATGGAGATCGGAGGATTTTCCGCGCATGTGGAACTTGTCTCCGAGGAGGACAAAGAGGCCATCGAACAAGAAATCGAAAACTTGAGAGACGAAGAGCACAGTATTTCGGCCGAGTTTGTTCCTTTCCAAGGGGGCTATTTATACATCTGGGACAGCGCGGACAACGGACCCGATAATTATTGGTATGCGAAGGAACTCTATGACAGCGAAGTCTTCTTTTTCGCAAGCTACGTGCGCGATCACCTAGTTGAAAGCGCCTGGCCGGGCATCGAGGTCGATGAACCTGAAAAGGATGCGGACGCCGAATGGCAGGATGTCCTGCGCTTTTTGCGCAATCATCCGGCTGAATTTGAGTTCCGTTATTCCATGCCTCCTTACGCGGAGGATCCTGACGCATTCTACGATTACAACTGGCGCATCTTAGAGGACATCATCGCGGGACCTTTCTATGAACACGGCACCCTTGACCTGAACGGCGACGGCATCCCCGAACACATCGTCCACTGCTCCTGCTACTCCACTGACGCTTCGGGCAATCACGGATATTGGGCGGTGTTCACAGAGACGACAGGCGGCTTGAAACTCATCGGCTTTTCCACCTCCGGGGACAGTGATCTCATTTACAGCGATGAGCATCTTTACACCTTCCAGGCCTTGGGAAAAAGGGGCGACTTTATGTTCCTGGTTGAAGAACAAGCACTGCCCGTTCCGGCCGCGGAGTATCGCCCTGTATTTCTCACAGAGTTTAGGACCCTCGATATCCTCATGGAATATGAGGAGACAGGTGAGCTGGATCTGTACTTAGATTTATGGGTCGTGCCGAAAAAACTTGTAAGCTACGGTGAAGGCGAGTATCTTGAGTTTTTTGCGGCCGATTACAATGAATTTTCCGGGATGATGAACACCCTCAACCGAACCGTTTCGGACGGCCTTATTTTCCGCGGCCGCTCGCCCTATGACGCAGGTCCCGGCGAGGTCGCCTCAAGACTCCAACCGCCGGAAAGGCTAAATGACGGATGGTCCTTAGTCAACTACCTGGAGTTTACCTACGAGCTGTTCCCCTGGAACGACGATGAATGGCTGAACGCCACGCGTGTGGCGGATCTGGTCGCCGACGGGACGCCGATCACATACGAAAAAGCAGAACAGATGCTGCCCTACCCGAGCTTATTGGATTAGTTTTTACTGACAGGTAAAACCGCCGTCCACGCCCAGCACCTGCCCCGTAATAAAGGACGCCTTGTCGGAGACAAGAAAGGCCACCGCTGACGCGACCTCTTCGGCCGTTCCGATACGGCTCAAGGGGGTCCTGTCGACGAGCGCGTCCAACTCTTCTTTCGTAAAACCCGCGATCATGTCGGTGGCGATCACGCCCGGCGATACGGCGTTCACGCGGATCCCTGAAGGCGCGACCTCCTGCGCCAAGGCGCGTGTCAGACCGATCAAGCCCGCCTTACTCGCGGAATAGGCGGCCTCACAGGACGCGCCTAACACCCCCCACATGGATGATACGTTGACGATGCTCCCCTTGCCACTTTGGATCATGAAGGGCAGGACGGCCCGCGACAAAAGATAACCCGACTTCAAATTGGTGGCCAGCACCCGATCCCAGGTCTCCTCCGCAGTCTCCGTCAAAAGTCCCCAGGCGGCCAGTCCGGCGTTATTCACAAGTACATCGATGCCCCCCGCTTCAAGCAGAGCTTTGGCGACCATGTCACGGACATCTTTCGGGCTTGCGACATCGGCCCGAAGAAGCGTGATGCAATGCCCCTCTTCTTCCAGTTTGGCTTTCAGCGCTTTTGCCTGCTCTTCCGAGCGAAAATAATTCAACAGCACATGATAGCCTTCACGTGCCAATGTTTCGGAAATCGCCCGCCCTATCCCGCGAGCGCCTCCGGTCACGAGCGCTGTTTTTCTTTTATCCATAAAAATGACCTCAATCTCTTTTCATCCCATTCTACATCAAGCCCGTGATCGGCCCTTGCGATGTTACAATGAGTAGCAGAATCATTTCAAACGACTAGGTGGTTTACAAGATGTTAAGTGTTAACGAGAAAATCGCGCGATTGCGCGCCCAAATGAAAGCGCATGCGATAGACGCATACTACATCGGCACAGCCGACCCGCATAATTCAGAATACATTGCCCCTTATTACATGGCGCGCGCTTGGTTGTCGGGCTTTACAGGCTCAGCCGGCACCGCGGTGGTCACACAAGAAAAAGCCCTTATATGGGCCGACGGGCGCTACCATATTCAGGCCGAAGCGCAGCTTTCGGGTAGCGATTTTGAGCTCATGAAACAGGGTGCCCCCGGCGTGCCGTCGGTGGAGGAATGGCTTGAAAAATCGCTCACGCCCGGCACGCGGCTGGGCGCTGACGGACGCTTGCTGCCTGAAGCCGTGGCTCTTCGCATGGAGGAAAAGCTAAGCGCTAAAAAAATCGAACTTTTGACGGGACTCGATCTCATCGGCTTGATCTGGGACGACCGTCCACCGCTCCCATCGGGTGAGATCTTCCACCACGACGTTCGCTACACAGGTCTTTCAGTTGCTGAAAAAATAGCTAAAGTCCGCGAGAAAATGGACGAGGACAAGGCCGACTACGCCCTGTACGTCGGATTGGATGACATCGCCTGGCTCATGAATTTTCGCGGAAGCGATGTGCCGAACAACGCGGTCGCGATGGCCTTTGCCCTCGTGACAAAAGAGGAAGCCTTTTTGTTCATCGATCCTGTGAAGGTCAATGACACCGAAGAAGAGCGCTTTCTTAAAGAAGGCGTCGCAGTTAAGCCGTATATGAGTATTGAAGCAAGCCTTTCGGCGCTTTCTTCCGGCGTGCTTGTGGCCGATAAGAACCGTGTCAGCCGATCACTCATCCATGCGCTCCCCCCCGATGTAATCCTTTTAAATAAGCGCGATTATCCCTACATGATGAAAGCCGTTTTGAACGATGTCGAACTCGCGTCTCAGTTTAAGGCCGGCATCCGCGACAGCGTCGCCGTCAGCCGCTACCTTTACTACGTGAAACATGTGGCGGTAAAAGAAGGCTTGAACGAAATCGAAGTAGCCGAAAAATTGCGTGAGCTGCGTCAAGAATCCGATCAGTTTATTATTGAAAGCTTCCCCACGATTTCTGCCTACGGCAAAAATGCCGCCATGATGCATTACCAGGCAACCCCTGAACAGTACAGCCAACTCCAGCCCAGGGGGCTGTATCTTGTGGACTGCGGGGCGCAGTCCTATGACGGCACAACGGATATCACGCGCACAGTGTCGCTTGGCGCCCTCACCGAGGAAGAACGCCGCGACTACACCGAAACGTTAAAATCACATATCCAGCTCGCCTCTTTGCCTTTTTTGGACGGCACGAGCGGCGTGGCGTTAGATGCCGTGGCACGCTCTTCCATGTGGCGCTACGGTCTGGATTATAAATGCGGGACAGGCCACGGCTTCGGCTTTGTCTCAGGGGTGCACGAAGGCCCCCAACGCCTGACCCATGTACCTCGCTTCGGTGACTACGGATTCAGGGAACATATCGTGATCACCATCGAACCCGGCGTGTACCGTGAAGGCAAACACGGGATCCGCCTGGAAAATGACTACATCGTCTTGAAAATCAACTGCGAAGCTGTCATCGACAAGGGCGAGATCCATTTCGAGGAAAATGAATACCCTTTGAATGAGGCGGGCGATCAGTTCCTCCGCTTCCAGACCATGACCTTCGTGCCCTTTGACCGGGACGCCATCGATAAAAACAGGCTCAGCCCCGATGAATTGGCATGGCTGAATGACTACCATGAAGCGGTGCGCGCCCTGATCCTGCCTTTCTTGGAAGGCGATGAATACGATTTTGTCTATCGCGAAACGGAACGCTTATAAGCTCTGAGGTACCTCATGCATACGCCCGCGGATTCATTTGAAACAACCGGCATCACGCTGACGCGCGAGGATATTCTGACGCTCGATATGACATCGCCCGAATGTCTGGAAGGCTACCGCGATATCCGTCTGGCAGTGGCCACTCCCGCCATTCGTCTGGGCGATGTGTCTCACAATGAACAGCAAATACTCGCGCATATCACCGAGGCAACAGAAGCCGGAGCTGACTTACTTTTGTTCTCAGATATGCCGCTGACAGGGAAAAGCTGTGGCGATCTTATTTTCCAAAAAACCATGCAGGACGCCTGTTTAGAGAGCCTTGCCCGCATTACCCGGGCAACGGCCGGCTCCTTCATCCTCATCCTGTTATCGCTGCCTTTGAGGCTTGAGGACCGGCTCTTCAAGGCAACCGCCATTTTACACAACGGGGAGATTGTCGGGATGACGCCCGCGTCCTATCTCTCGCGGGATGAAAGGCGCTGGTTCAGCGATCCTTTCGAACACGATTTGGGCCATCACGACCGCTTTTCTTGTGAACTCATCACCGATGCAGGTGAAGAAAACAACCCCTTCACCGAACTGCGCCTGCCGCCGATTGAATGCCCGACCATCCTGCGCCATGTGATCGACCGGCCGCTTCCGGCGCCCGAAGATCGTTCTGATGGGGGCGAGGTGCTCGAATTTTCACTTTGCGATATGTCGGCGCAAAACCTGTTGTCCTTCACCTTTTCCTTCGTAAATCTTTGCACCGTCATCCCCTGTCTGGCTGTCAGACCTTCGTTATTGCCCCGCGACATGCCGCCCTGCCAATCGCTCAGGCTTTTTAATTTTGACGCGTCACATGCGACGGACGCCTTGTCTCACGGCTCCATTCCTGTGGCCGCCATCGCGGACGGGCGCTTGGAGTGGACGGGTGAATACCGGCGACTGAAGCGCGAGCTCATCCGCCGCTCACTTCGCGATCACAGCATCACCCTCTATGCCGGAGGCGGCTTGGGCGAATCCGCAAGTCAGGGGGTGTTTGCCGGGCATCGACTCATCATTTCGGACGGGAGGGTGTTGGCCGAAGGGGAAAGCTTCCATCCGGGGCTCACGATTGCGGATATTGCCGCGGGGGAGCTCCTCAGCATTCGTTCGAACGCGGGGAACCGCTGGGATATTCAAAAAGAGCCGCAGGTTTCAGGGCTTCACGGATCCGATCCCGATAAGTTACCCTTCTTAATGCGAAGCGAGCTTACGCCCCAAAACTTTTATCAGGAAACGCTGACCATCCAGGCTAAGGGTTTGGCGGATCGACTGGCCTTACTTGGCGCAAAACCCATCCTCGGCTTGTCGGGAGGCCTCGATTCTTCCGTGGCACTCCTCGTGTCGCTTGAAGCTTTAAGGCTTTTGGACCGACCGCCGAACGAACTGATCGCCGTGTTCATGCCGGGACCGGGGACCTCTAAAGCCTCCGGTGAGCTTGCCCAAATACTGGCCGAATCGACCGGCGTCGACTACCGGGTGATCCCCATTGATGCCGCGGTGAAAGCGCAGCTCGCAAACATCGGGCACGACGGTCTCACTCAGGATATTACCTTTGAAAATGCCCAGGCAAGAGAGCGCACGCAGATCCTGATGGATCTTGCCAATATGGAACAGGGGATTGTCATCGGGACAGGGGATCTCTCTGAGCTTGCGCTTGGCTGGTGTACCTACAACGCCGATCAGATGTCGATGTATGCCGTGAACTCCACCTTGTCAAAAACCGTCATCCGTGAAATGACGCGAGTTGCCTCAGATCTTTTTCTTAAAAATCACTCCCCCCTAATTGAGGACGACAGTCGCGCGAAAGCTGTGGGGCAAGCCCTTCGAGTAATTCTCGAACGCCCCGTCTCACCCGAACTACTCCCCCCCGATGAACAAGATCGCCTGTTGCAATTGACCGAGGACTCCATCGGGCCTTATGAACTCGTCGATTTCTTCTTATGGCATCTCATCTTCCACGGCCAAGCCGTGGGCGATGTGTATGAACTCGCATTAAAGGCCTTTGGCGATGAATACAGCGCCGATGATATCCGCCGCTGGCTTAGCGTCTTTATCGGGCGTTTTTTTAGAAACCAATTCAAACGGACCGCATCACCTGAAGGCGTCTCAGCATTCCCATGGCGCCTTACACCCTATTCTGCCTGGCAGATGCCGGGGGATGCGACAGGCGAACTATGGATTCGCGCGCTGGAGGCCCATATCGCTTCCCGAAAGGAGACCTTGTGATTTATCTTGACCAAAACAGCACTTCATTTCCTAAGGCACCGGGCGTTGGCGAGGTCATGTGCGATTACTTGGTCAATCGCGGCGTGAATATCGGACGCGGGAATTACGACGAGGCCTACACGGTCGAGGCCGATGTCATCGACACGCGCGAGCGTCTTGCGTCCCTTTTTGGCGGGGATGACCCGCGCCGCGTGATCTTTACCCCGGGGGTTACTTTTTCATTGAACCTGTTTTTTAACGGCGCCTTAGAAGAAGGCGACCATGTCGTCATCAGCGGGATGGAACATAACGCCGTGATGCGGCCTCTGTCACGCCTTGCGCGAACGCGCGCGGTGCGCTACTCCGTGGCGGAGACCAACCGTCAGGGAGAGGTGACGGCCGAGGCTTTTGAAAAAGCCATCGAAAAGAAAACAAAAGCGATCGTCACCCTTCATGCCTCCAATGTCTGCGGGACAATTCTACCCATTGAGGCGATCGGTCGGCTGGCACGCGACCGCGGTTTACTTTTTGCCGTCGATGGCGCTCAGACGGCGGGATCCGTGCCCATTGATGTCGCGGCCATGAACATCGATTTTCTGGCTTTCACAGGCCACAAAACACTGGGGGGACCCCATGGGATCGGCGGTTTTCTTATCACGGAAGCCCTGTCGAAAGAACTGGAACCCCTCATCGTCGGCGGGACGGGAAGCCGCTCTGATAGCATGGAACAGCCCGATTTTCTACCTGACAAATATGAAAGCGGCACCATGAATATCCCTGGCATTTTGGGACTGAGGCAGGCTTTGATTGAGCTTGAGCGGCATGATCAAAGGAAGATCTTTGAGCGCAAGATGGCGCTGACCGATCGCTTTTTAAAAGGCGTCACCGGCTTAGACGATGTCCGGGTGGTGGGCCTTGCGACCATCGCCGGTCGCACAGCGACCGTGTCGCTTGATTTTGGCGAACGCGACAACGCGCTCATCGCCTATGAGCTCGAACGCGGCTGGGGCATCATGACGCGCGTCGGTCTCCACTGCGCACCTTTGGCGCATCAAAGTCTCGGTAGCTTCCCTCACGGCACGGTTCGCTTCTCCTTTGGCGCGCACCTGACAGACGATGACGTCGACACGGCGGTGGAGGCGATCAAGACGTTGCTCGAAGGGTGAGTTGTCACATAAAAGACATAATTCAAAAAGAGGAAAATGTTTTCAACATTCAGAATTTGAATAATCCACAAGTTATCAACAAATTACATCAACATTTTTCCTCCTTTTTCAATGCTTTTGCCTCCCCCGAAAGATGGCGATCCGACTAAGCGGAGATCATGTTTCGCTCGGATTATTTATTAACAAAGTTATTAACAATTCACAGATTGCAACCCACAAAATGTGAAAATCTCGATTCACAAAAAGAACGAAAATCCCTGTAATATTAGGCTGTTCCGCCTTTTCGGAAGCCCTGTTTTCTGGTAGGATGGTGAACACGGTCGTTTCACATCAAAAGAGGTGACACTGAAGCCGGAAGGGGACGTATTACATCAACTATGGCAAAAAGAAGCGCTAATCATGTTTGGGACTCGGTCTGTCAGCAAAGTCTTGTGAAAGAGATCAATCCGCTCACGTTTAACACGTGGTTCACGACGGCCAAACCGTATATTTCGGATGAACGGACATTCGGATTGTCGGTGCCCAACGAGTACGCCATGGAATACATCGCGCAGTACACTGAACAAATCGAAAGCGCGCTCAAAGACCTGACGCGCGTTCACTATTCTTTGGAGGTCGTCGTCCGCCCGGATGGCAGTGTGCCCAAAAAAGAAGATCGCGAAAAGCAAAGCACGCTTGAATTCAATCACAACGGATCCTTTCAGATCGGCCGTTTGAATCCTGACTATTCATTTTCGACCTTCATTGTCGGCTCGGGCAATAATTTCGCCCACGCGGCGTCCGTCGCTGTCGCCTCTATGGAAAGCGGGGGGAACTATAACCCGCTGTTCTTGTACGGCGGATCAGGCCTTGGCAAGACCCATCTGATGCACGCGATCGGCAACCAGGTGCGCCATGATTTTCCGCATAAGCGCGTTGTCTATGTGCAGTCAGAACAGTTTGTCAATGAGTTTATTGCCTGCATCCAGAAAAATGACTTCGAAGCCTTTCGTAACCACTACCGCTTAGCCGACATGCTTCTCATCGACGACATCCAGTTCATCGAGTCAAAAGAGCGAATGCAGATTGAATTTTTCTATACCTTCAACGCGCTTTATGAATCAGGGAAAAACATCGTGCTCACCTGTGACAAGCCACCACAAAGCTTGGCCTCACTCACAGACAGGCTGCGCACCCGTTTTATCAGCGGTCTCACCATTGACATCCAGCCGCCTGATTATGAAACACGAATTGCCATCTTAAAGAACCTGTGCCGCGCGCAGAGGGTCGACATCGCGCCTGACATTATCGAATACATCGCCAACAACATCACCTCCAATGTGCGTGAGATCGAGGGGGCCTTCAAGACAATTACCGCCCTCATGATGATGGGGACGGAGGTCACCATTGACATGGCGCGCCAGGCGCTCCAAAGCGTTATCCAGCCCGGCGCGGTCAAGCCTTTGGACTTTCCGCTCATCATGGAAATCGTGGCGCATTATTACGGTGTCACTGTAGATGATCTGAAGTCACGGCAGCGCAGCTCGGATATCGTCGAGCCGCGTCAGGTCGCGATGTATTTATGCAGGAAAAAACTGAATAAAACACTGAAAGAAATCGGTGTGGCCTTCGGTGGTAAAAATCACGCGACGGTCATACACGCTTATGATAAAATTGCAGAAGGAATCAAGGAGGACGCGGCGCTGTCTGAAACAGTCGGCAACCTGGAAATGCGCTTGCAATGATGCACAAGTTATGATCATTTGTTGATAATTCGTTGTCAATACCATGTTGAATAAATGTGAATAACAAAGACAATGTGGACAACTGGATTTCTCAACATTTTGAACACATAGAGTTAACTTTTTTGTAACATGGCGTGATGCCGAAGGGGACGCGCCGGGGGAGGGTTTTTCACACGACTCACAGCTATATGAAGAGGAGGGTGAAAGATCTTAAGAGGACAACAGACATTTGCGGGAGGCCTGACTTATGAAACTCACTTGTTCGAGAAACCACTTGATGGATGCCATTTCGACAGTACAAAGAGCTGTCGCGACGCGCTCAGCCAACCCGGTATTGGATGGGATCTTGCTCAAAGCGGATCAGGAACTTGTTTTGACCGGTTATGACAATGAAACCGGGATTGAATACCGTATGGAGGCTGATATCTCCCAAAAAGGAGGCCTTGTGGTCCCCGCACGCGTGTTGTCTGAAGTCGTGCGCAAGCTTTCGGATAATCATGTGTATCTGGCGATCAAAGACGACACGGTCCTGGTGGTTGAAAGCGGCAAGAGCGTCTTCAATATCCGAGGTTACGCGGCGGATAAATATCCCGAGATCCAATTTGTGGAAGAAGACGCAAAAATCAGCCTGAAACAAAGCACGTTGAGGCAGATGATTAACCAGACGATCTTCGCCGTCAGTACGGATCAGAGCCGCCCGATCCTGATGGGCCTGAACCTGATCTGCGAAAATGATACCTTGACGATCGTCGCCTTGGACGGTTTCCGTCTCGCGGTCCGTAAAGAGACCATCCCCGGCCTTGACATGAATGTCAACATTATCATCCCCGCAAAGGCTATGAGCGAGATTTCACGCATCATGTCCGACACAGACGAAGAAGTGATCATTTCGCCTTCCCATAACTACATCATTTTCAACAAGGGCAATGTGAAGGTGGTCACCCGCCTGATCCGCGGCGAGTTCTTAAACTACAAGAGCATCATCCCGCGCGACGCTAATACAAGCCTTATGATTTCACCAGAGGTGCTTTACGCGGCGGTGGCCCGTGCGTCGATCATGATTGACACAGAAGACAGGCGCTTTCCGGTTGTGTTCCAGACGCCGGACGCGGATACACTGACGATCGAATCAAAAACAGACATCGGTACGGCAAGAGAAGAAATACCGATTGCCTTGTCAGGCGACAAGATTGAAATTGATTTTAATCCCAGATTCTTTATGGAAGCACTGCGGGAGGTGTCTGACGACCAGGTGATTCTGACCTTCAGCGGGAATCTGCAGCCTTGCTCCATCAAGCCTGAGTCCGGAGAACATTTCTACTACATGATCCTGCCGCTGCGCCGATAAACTTGTATGCGCCTTTGTTCTGTCGAGCTTGTTAATTTTCGAAACTATGAAAGCGAAAGCCTTTCATTTGACGCCGGCACGAACATTCTTTTCGGACAAAACGCACAGGGTAAAACGAATTTTCTAGAAGCGATCTATCTTTGTACTTGCGCGCGCTCACACCGGACCGGGCGTGACGATGAGCTCGTGCGCCACGGCGCCCCTTTTTACCGCACAACCGTTCATTTTATCACCGACCGTGGCCTTGCGGAGTCCGTCTCCGTCGAATACCACCGCGCCAAGGCAAAGGGCGGCTCACCGTCTCGCATCATCCGCTATAACGACTTAGAAGTGACGCGTCTGTCCGACATGATGGGCCTTTTTCACGCCATCTTATTTGCCCCCGAAGACCTTGAGATTGTAAAAGACGGTCCCGCGGAAAGGCGCCGTTTCCTCGATATTTTAATCTCCAGAACCGACCGCACTTATTTTCGCGACCTGCAAGAATTTTGGCGCATCATCGGGCATCGCAACCGCCTTTTGAAACAAAATAGAGAAGGGATGTCCTCCTTAGACGAAACGCAGCTTGACATCTGGGATGAATCGCTTGCCGCGGTAGCCGCCGCCATCCTGTCAAAGCGCCTTCACTATGTGGATCAACTCTTGGGATACGCGGCGCTGTCGCTCAGGCATCTCACGGCCTCGCAGGAGGTGCTGGGGCTCCAGTACAGAGGATTTTCCGGGCTCACCCCTGATATGGACCAAAAGGTCATTGAAGCGCGCTACTTGGAGCGCTTAAAGCGGCTTCGGGAAGACGATCTCTTTCGTGGCAACACCTCCCAGGGTCCCCACCGCGATGACATGCTCATTACATTGAACGGTGTCGATGCCCGTCTTTACGCCTCCCAGGGCCAGCAGCGCTCAGTGGTCCTCTCTTTAAAAATCGCGGAACTTTTGATCCTGACCGAGGTATCGGGGGAAAAACCCATTTTACTCCTCGATGACGTCATGTCGGAGCTCGATCAGTCGAGACGCTCACGGCTTATTGAGGTCATTTCAGACCACCAAGTTTTCATGACCTGCACTGAAGCGGAATCCATGGGCGACATGGACGTGCTCATGGGCTCCAAAGTCCACTATTACAGTGTTCACAACGCCCATGTCCATAAGGTTGAAGCACCGAATGCCAACTGATTTTATGGTATAATTTAAACAGATTTAATTGCCTGATTCGATAACAAAAGCCGGAGCATTATGTACATTCATATCGGAGCCGATGTCTCCTTTCCTGCCCACTGGATTGTGGGAATATTTGATCTTGATCAAATGACACCCTCGAGCGCTACTGCGGAATTGATGAAGCAGGCGGAAGAGGCGTATAAACTTGACTGGATGTCGGCAGAGCTCCCGCGCTCCATGATCCTCACGGTCGACCGCGTGTTTCTATCGCCGCTGTCCTCTGTGACCCTTGTGAATCGGCTGAAAGACAGATACAAAGATGAAAGGTTGCCATGAATAATTCAGACAATAAAGAGAACGTACGTTCGGAACAACCCGATCACAATTTAGAAGAATTGCTGCGTCGCGCCGAAGCGGATGCCCGGGAGGAAAGCGATGAGCTGATCAACCTCGCCGATGACATCCACGCGTTGACCGACGATTACGAGGAAGATAAAGAAAGCCTCCTTAGCGTGCCTGTCAGCGACTATGACACTAGTTCCACCGCGTCGTACGAAGACCGGGACATCCAGGTGCTGGAAGGCCTTGAGGCCGTGCGCAAACGCCCCGGGATGTACATCGGGGACACGACGGGCCGCGGACTCCATCACCTCATCTATGAAATTGTCGCAAACTCTGTGGACGAAGCCCTGGCCGGTCGCTGCGATTCGATTAGAGTCACGGTCCTGCCCGACCAGTCGATACGCGTAGAGGACAACGGGATCGGTATCCCGGTGGGCATTCACCCGACCGCCGGCATTCCCACCGTGGAGGTGGTGCACACGATGCTTCACGCGGGGGGTAAGTTCGGAGGCGACGCTTACGGTGTTTCAGGCGGCCTGCACGGCGTCGGAGCGTCTGTGGTGAATGCCCTGTCCGAATGGATGGAGGTAACAGTCAACCGCAACGGCCAGTCCCATTTCATCCGCTTTGAGCGCGGTGAGACAGTGACGCCTTTGACGATCACAGGCGACACGGATAAAACGGGGACCATCACGGTCTTTAAACCCGACTTTGAAATTTTCAGCGATCTCGATGTGGACTTCGACCTCATGACCACCCGCTATCGGGAGATGGCCTTCTTAAATCGTGGGGTGTCAATCACCCTGATTGACGAACGCGTGGACCCTATTGTCGAGAAAGTGTTGCATTACGAAGGCGGTATCATTTCCTTTGTCGAATATCTGAATCGCAACAAAACCGCGGTCCACGAAACGCCCATTTATTTTGACGCGGAGCAGGACGGCTGCTATGTGGAGATCGCCATCCAGTACAACGACTCCTACAATGAAAACGTATACACCTATGCCAATAATATCGCGACTATTGAGGGCGGCAGCCATTTGACGGGTTTTCGCGCGGCTCTGACGAAGACGATCAATGACTACGCGAGAAAATACAACATCTTAAAAGAAAAAGATAAAAACTTACAGGGCGAAGACATCCGCGAGGGCATCTGCGCCATTGTCAGTGTTAAATTGAAAAATCCGCAGTTTGAGGGGCAGACGAAGACACGCCTGGGCAATCCGGAAGTCAGGACCGTGGTGGAGTCGACGGTGAATGAGAAGCTCCTGATTTATTTAGAGGAGAATCCGCAGACGGCGCGCTCCATCGCGGGCAAAAGCCTTGCGGCCTCACAGGCACGAGAAGCCGCCCGAAAGGCGCGCGATATGACGCGAAGAAAAAGCGCACTTGACAGCAACGCCTTGCCGGGGAAACTGGCCGACTGCCAGGAAAAGGACCCGACTTTCTGCGAGCTCTTTATTGTAGAGGGTGATTCGGCGGGCGGCACGGCGAAGAACGGCCGAGAACGAAAATACCAGGCGATCTTACCGCTCTGGGGCAAAATGCTGAACGTTGAGAAATCGCGGGTCGACAAGGTGCTCGACAACGATAAGCTCATGCCGATTGTCATGGCACTGGGCGCGGGGATTGGCAATGACTTTGATTTGTCAAAGCTTCGCTACCACAAGATTATCCTCATGGCGGACGCCGATGTTGACGGCTCTCATATTCGTACGTTACTTTTGACTTTCTTCTTCCGCTACATGCGACCGCTCATTGACGCGGGGCATGTCTACATTGCCTGTCCGCCCCTGTATCGGATTTACCAGGATAAAAAGAGTCGCTACGCGTACGATGAAGATGATGTTGAGTTGATTAAAGAAGAAGAAGGGTGGTCGAGTCCTAAGATGCAACGATTTAAGGGTCTCGGTGAGATGAACGCGGATCAGCTGTGGGATACGACGATGAACCCTGAAGAACGCAAGATCTTGCAGGTGCAGGTCCAAGACGCTCAGTTAGCCGATGAAACGTTTACGCTGCTGATGGGTGATCGCGTGGAGCCGCGTCGTGATTTCATCCGAGCGAATGCGAAATTGGCGACATTGGATAACTGATTCACGCAAAATGTTTCACGTGAAACATGACATCGACAGGATAGGGTATGACACAACCTTTCAGCGTTGAAGCCTATGACATAGATACCGAAAGGCTGCGGTTAAGACCCTGGCGTCCAAACGATCTTCTCGACTTCTACGAATACGCGAGTGTCCCGGGCGTCGGAGAAATGGCAGGCTGGCCCCATCACACATCACTCGATGAAACACAAAAAATACTCGATCAATTTATCAAGGGCGAAGAAGTATTCGCCCTTGTTTTAAAAAGTACCGATAAAGTGATCGGCTCCCTCGGCGTCCATAAAGTGGAACAAGAGCCTCTCGCCAAGGAAATCGGCTACGTGCTGAACCGCGACTATTGGGGACAGGGCATCATGGTCGAAGCCGTCAAGGCGGTGCTGGATCTTCTGTTTATAGAAACAGACATCCCGGAACTTCTTTGCTGTTGCTCTACGATCAATGATCAAAGTCGGCGTGTCATGGAAAAAGCAGGCTTTCTTTACGCGCGATCCTTTGATCGCAAACGAGAAGTCCCCGGTTCGGAGGCATCTTATGAATATCGAATCACCCGAGAGGATTATGAAGCAATGGAACAAAAAAAAGCATCCTTTGAAAATGACTACGACGCAGGTTGCCACCCCAGGATACTCAATGCGCTCGTGGGTACCAACGATGACCGGACGACCGGTTACGGCCTTGACGCGTACAGCGTCAAAGCCCAGTCACTCATCCGCGCGGCATGCGGGCGAGAAGACGCGGACGTCCACTTCGTGGTCGGGGGTACTCAGGCGAACCTCATCACGGTCGCGGGCGCCCTCAAGCCTTGGCAGGGCGTATTGTCGGCCGACACCGGCCACATCAATGTGCATGAGGCGGGCGCGATTGAAGCGACCGGACACAAGGTGCTCATTGTCCCGTCAGAAGACGGAAAGCTTTCGGCCGAATCGATTGATCAATACTGCAAAACAATTGCCGAGGACCCGACCGCGGAACATATGGTGCAACCCGGGATGATTTATCTGTCACATCCGACAGAGCTTGGGACCCTGTACGACCGGGTTTCTTTGGAAGCGATTCGCCGTGTCGCCGATGATTGGAATTTGATCCTCTACATAGATGGCGCGCGGATGGCCTCCGCGCTGGCCAGAGAAGAGACAGGGCTTGACCTTCCCGCCATCGCCGCCTTAACCGATGTGTTTTCTATCGGGGGCACCAAATGCGGAGCGCTTTTCGGAGAAGCCCTTGTGATTACAAAGGACAGTCTGAAAAAAGATTTTCGTAGTCTGATGAAACAGCGTGGCGGCCTCTTAGCCAAGGGGAGGCTTTTGGGCCTTCAGTTCTCCGAACTTTTTTCGAATGACCTGTACCTTGAAATCGGTCAGCACGAAAATGAGATGGCCCAACAACTGGCCGCAAGATTCACGGAACGCGGCATCTCCTTTTTCGCGCCGCCCGAAACCAATCAGCTCTTCGTCCTGTTAAACGCGCATGAGCTCGATCATTTCCTACGCCGCGCTGTTTTTGAGCGCATGATGAAACCCGAAGAGGGTCACGAAGTTTGCCGCTTTGTGACGTCTTACGCCACAAGTGTTGAAGATATCGAATGGTTGTTTGGCGAATAAAAGCGCGATCATGATACAATTAACGAGTTAGCGGCGGTCATTTGCGATCCCGCAAATACGACAGAGCAAAGGGATATCTATGGGGATTGTGATGGCGGTGGCCAACCAAAAGGGCGGCGTCGGCAAGACAACAAGTTGTGTGAATCTTGCGGCTGCGCTTGCATTACAAGGCAAACGGCTACTTCTGGTTGACGCGGATCCTCAGGGAAATTCCACCTCCGGCATCGGTGTGGATAAGAAGAAACTGTCGTACTCCACCTACGATCTCTTAGTCGGCAACACAGATGACATCGGCCGTGTTCTCATTAAGGCGCGGCCCAATTTTGACCTCTTGCCTTCCAATATCAATCTGGCCGGCGCTGAAATCGAGCTGGTCAGCATCCCCAATCGGGAGAGGCGTTTAAAAGATGTGCTGGATGCGATTAAGGCCCGGTACGACATCGTCATGATCGACTGTCCGCCCTCACTCGGTTTATTGACGGTGAACGCGCTTACGGCGGCCGACGCCGTGCTGATCCCGGTCCAAGCGGAATATTACGCCTTGGAAGGCCTGATGCAGCTCATGACTACCTTGGGGCTTGTCAAAAAGGCTTATAATACGGATCTCAGGCTGGCGGGCGTGTTTATTACGATGTTCGATACAAGAACGCAACTGTCCAAGCAGGTGCGCGATGAGGTGTCCTGGTATTTCAGGCAAGATTTCTTAGAGACAAGCATTCCGCGAAATGTCAGACTCAGTGAAGCGCCAAGCTTTGGCCATACCATCTTTGAATACGACAAACGATCGCGGGGCGCGAACAGCTACAAGACATTAGCGCGCGAACTGATCAAGCGGCTTGACAGCACGCCATGGCTTGACGGGACGCTCGGACGGATATAAAGGGGAGGCAAGAGATGACAGAAGAGAAGGCAAAGATGCCGTCGCGTTCAAAACGCGGTCTCGGCCGGGGGCTTGACGCTTTGTTTGAGGCTGAGAAGGATCCGGGTGTCACGGATTTATCCCGTATTGAGGAGATGGATATCAATCGCTTGGAACCGAACCGCGATCAGCCGCGGCGCGATTTCGACGAGTCGGCTTTGGCTGAATTGACAGGCTCCATCCGTGACCAGGGCGTGATTTCTCCTCTCATTGTCACACCGACACCCGATTCTGAGTATTACATGATTGTCGCCGGTGAACGACGCTGGCGCGCGGCCCGCATGGCGGGACTTTCGACCGTCCCGGTTATTGTCCGTGAACTGACAAAAGAGGATGTCCAAAGACAGGCGCTCGTTGACAACATCGTGCGCCAGGATTTAAACGCGATGGAGGAAGCCGAAGCATTTGACCGCCTCATCCGCGAGTACGGTATGACACAGGAAGAGCTGGCATCGGCCTTAGGTAAAAGCCGTCCGGCGGTAACGAATACCATGCGACTTTTGAATCTACCCGACGCCATCCGCGAAATGGTGCGCCAGGGTGAATTGTCACCCGGCCACGCGCGTGCGATTTTGGCACTGAAAGACGCTTCGTCTCAAAGTACGGCGGCCGCAGAGATTTTGAAAAAAGAGCTGAGCGTCCGCGACGCGGAGAAACTCGTGCGGGACATTAAAGAACCTTCGGCAAAAAAACCCGCAAAAACACAGAAAGATGCCAAATGGCAACTTCATTTGCGCGATCTGGAAGATAAACTGCGGCGTGCGCTCGGCGCGCGCGTCACCCTTCAGGGGGGCGAAGGACCGGGCAAGATTGTCATTTCTTACCACACCGCAGAAGAGCGTGAACGCCTGATCGATCAGTTGTTAGGCTAGAAGGCCGAAAATCTATGACGCTTTTAGAACAAAAGCAACACCGGGAAGAACGTCAGAGGCGGTTGATCGCATTCCTTTTACCTGCGTTCGCCTTTTACTTTGGCTTTGTCGCCCACGGACTGTGGCCTTTTGGCAACAAACATCTGCTTGCCTACGATCTGTACCATCAGTACGCGCCTTTTCTCCTTGAGTTGAAGCGGAAGATTCTCTCAGGCGAGGGCTTGTTCTTTTCCTGGAGTGGCGGGCTGGGAGTCAATTACTACAGTTTCTTCACCTATTACACGGCAAGTCCCTTTAATATTTTGGTGCTCTTTTTCCCCGATCAATTCATCGCCGAGGCGGTGACCCTCATCACTTTGTTGAAAATAGGCTTTTCGAGTTTTTTCTTTTACGAATTTTTGTCCCGGAGCTATCGGAAGAGCGATTCAACGGCAGCGCTCTTTTCATCCTTTTACGCGATCTCCGCCTGGGTCTACGCTTACAGCTGGAACATCATGTGGCTCGACACCTTGGTGTTCTTTCCCCTTGCCTGCCTTGGGCTCGTGGAACTCGTCCGTCATGGCAAAGTGAAGCGGTTTGTCATCGGCCTCTGCCTCATGCTGATGACTAATTACTACACGGCCTTTTTTGGCGCGGTGTTTCTTTTCTTGTTCTATTTTGTCTTACGCGTCCAGTTTGCCCCAAAAAGAGAAGGCCGCCCGGATCCCCTCTTCGCCTTTTTGAAGTTTGCGGGATCCTCTCTTTTATCCGCTCTTTTATCCGCCGTTGTGCTCTGGCCGACGGTCCGCGCGCTTTCGATTACCTCGGCTGCGGGTGACAGTTTCCCAAAGGGTTTTAGTTTCACCCAACCCTTCCTTGAAACGTTAGGACGCATGACGCCGCTTCGCTCGCCCCATATTATGAGCGGGCTGCCCAATATTTTCGCGGGGACTTTTATTCTTCTTCTCATCCCCGCCTTTTTCGCGAACCGCAGTCGCCCCGCGCGCGTGCGCGTGGCCTACGGCCTCCTATTGGGTTTCTTATTCTTCTCCTTTCAGTCCAAGACATTAAGTTTCCTTTGGCACGGCGGGCATTATCCAAATTCGCTCGATTTCCGCTATGCCTTTGTCTTTATTTTCCTGGTGCTCACGATGGCTTACCAGGCGGCGGGGGATGCCACCTTCAAGCTACGCACTCCGATGAACGTAGTCGCGATCGCTGCCTTTGTGTTACTTTTGGCGGAGCAACAGTGGAGTGTCAACGACCAACTGTCGCACTGGCGTTTGCTCGCCTTTGTTATCCTGGCGATCTCGTATCTTGCCATTTTCGGACGATTCACGTTCAGTAAGAACTCCCACAAAAAGCAAGTACCTGAACCCCAAGCCTCCTACCTTGTATTGGGCCGCCACCAGATGCGCGCGAGTTTCATCAAAGTGAAGCTTTTGAGCCTTCCGCGAAAAATCATCAAGAGCGAAGATGCGGCAGAACGCCAAAAGCGAATCCGACATTTAAACGCGAAGGCTATGCTGTCTGTGCTGTTGACCGTGGAATTGTTGTTTGTCGCCTTTTCGAGCGCCGCGCTCTACCAGCAGGTTGCCCCCCTGGGAGATCGCCAATATTACACGTCCAATGACTATGCCACGGAGCTCTACGCGTCTGTTGAAGAACTGCAAAATACGCACAAGGGTGAGCCCTGGCGGGCAGAGGTCTTGCCGGATACCTGCGTGAACGATCCCTTTTTGTTCGGAACGCAAGGGATGTCGCTTTTTGCCTCGCCCTTCCCGCACAGCTCCATTGATTTCTTCTCAGATCTTGGCTACCCGACAAACGGTGTGAACAGTTTCCAGTACAAAGAATCCACGATTGTCATGGACAGTCTTCTTGGCATTGACTACCTGTTTGTTAAGAACAGTCGAATTTTTGACGACCGGACACGGCATTTAGTCGAGCAAGGCGATACTTTACGCCTTTTACAAAATGACGATGCCATTCCTTTTGGCTTTTTTGCGACGCCCGAGATCTCCTACATGAACGACGAGATCATGCCGGACGATGCCCCTGATGTGCAAAACAGGCTTGTTTCGGCCTTAAGCGGTCAATCGGGGCCCTTGATCAAGGAAGCGTTCAGGCCTTGGGAATTTGAAGGCTGCTATGTCGAGCAATCGTACGATCCCTATTCGTTTCATGTGAGTCGCGCGGCGGGGAATACGGAGTGGGCTTTTTTGGTCTACGATGTCCCCCGGGACGGCATCTATTACATCTTCTGGGAAGATGAGTCCGTCGGCATCAATTACAGCAACGGTTTTATCCGCGATGAAGAGTTCTTCCAGCTTGGAAGTAGCAAGCGCGGGATTGGGGATGTCGGCTTTTTAGAGGCGGGCACAGAGCTTCACTTTCGTGTGAGCATGCCCTCGGAGAACTCGATTGACGGGAGTTTTCGCGCCTGTGTCGCAAGACTGGATGAGGCAAGATGGCAGGAGACTCGTGAGCGTTTAGCGGCGCATCCCTTCGAATTGTCAACCTTTTCTTCCACCCATTTTGAAGGGACGATTACGGCCCCGTCTAAAGGCTTTTTATTCTTGCCGACGACGACAAATCCCGGCTGGACGTTTAAGGTGGACGGGAAGGTGACCCAAGCGGAGGCTGTGCGAGGCGCTTTCATCTTGATTCCGCTTGAGGCGGGTACACATGACATTTCGGCCTCCTTTGCCCCTGTCGGGTTCTACCAGGGCCTTTGGGTCTCGGTCGCGGCGCTTTTACTGACGCTTGGCTTTTGCCTTTGGATGAGAAAAAGAAAGGCCCGTGATATGATGAATTTGTCTTTTCCGACAAAACGCGCAAAGAGCTAGGAGAGAGTTATGGAACCCATCGTGAAATATCAATTTGACCGCGAAATGGTCGCCTTTGTCAAAACGCTTGAAATCAAATCGTCCATGTTCGGCTATGACAAAAATGATGTGTACAGTAAATTCAAGGATTTGCTCGTCCGAGCGCGTGATGTATGCGAAGAATTGGTTGCCAAGGAACGCGAATCGCTTCAGCTCTTGATGGGGGAAGTTGAGAAGGCGGCGGACGATCCCGCGGCCATTCGGCTTCTGCTTGACGGCTGGACCCCTGAGTCGCCTGTGTCCGAGGTTTCGGCGGAGGCAAGGTCCATCGAGGAGGCGGTTGAAGAAGCGGCAAATGAAATTCAAGAGGAACAAGCTCCCGCCGTTGACAGTGAGGAGTTGATCGCGCTTCGTGCTCAGGTCGCGGAATACGAAAAGCGAGAAGAAATGCTGGCTCAAGCTCACGCGATTGTGAGTGAGGCGCGCCTTGAACGCGAGAGTATTGTCCGCGATGCGCAGATGATGGCGGAGCAGGAGTTGTTTTTAAATCGTGCGAAAAGGCGCGATGAGGAAACAGCTTTTCAGGAAACACTTATGGCCATGAATGCGGAGCGAGAGGCCTTGGAGGCGGTTAACGCCGGTTACCGTGAATACGCAATACGCGCGGAAAAGCTTTTTGGCGAATTTCGCCAGTACTTGTCGGAATTAGATGAATTTGAAGGAGGAATGACAATGCCAAAACGCGAGTTACCCAAAGAAATTGACCCCAATCAGTTTGATCCTCCTGTGCTTTCAAGCGATATGGGAACGGCCTGCACGGAAGAGTCGATGCCACTGTGCGAGATGGCCGAAGAGATCCCGGAAGAAATCTACCATGAGCAGGACGATTCAAATGAGCAGCCTGTCCACGATAATGTGCCGCCTTTAAGTGAGCCTGAAGATGTCTGCGAAGGGGACGCATGACCCGTCTTTGACCGTTTGCTCGATGCGACAAGTGGTCAAGCGTTACCGCGAGCTCAGCGCCTTAGATCATTTTGATCTCGATATTGGCGAGGGTGAAATTGTCGGTCTTCTCGGACCGAACGGATCGGGTAAAACAACGGCGATTAACTGTATCTTGGGTCTTCTTTCCTTTGACGAGGGCGAAATCACGGTTTTCGGTGAACCGCCCGGTTCAAAAGATCCGATGCTAAAGAGCCGTATCGGGCTTGTACCAAGCGATTTAGCCTATTTTGAAGAATTGAGCGTCATGGAGAATGTGCGCTATTTTGCGGGGCTTTATGAGTCGGATAAACATCGGCAAAAACAGTGGACCGATGAGGCGATTCATTTCACGGGTTTAGAAAAATTCGCGAAATTCTCCACCAAGAAATTGTCGGGCGGACTGAAACGGCGGCTTAACATCGCCTGCGGTATTGTCCATCGGCCCAAGTTCTTGATTCTTGATGAACCGACCATTGCATTGGATGCCCAAAGCCGAAACTATGTTCTGGATGGAGTGCGTGAACTGAATCGCCAAGGCTCCACCGTGCTCTACACGACGCATTATCTGGAAGAGGCGGAAAGCTTGTGCGATCGCATTGTGATTATCGATGAGGGGCAGAGGATGGCGGCGGGCACCTTGGATGAATTGATCGACCTGATCGATCCGACGGAGTCTGTGTTTATTGAATTCTCAGAAGCCCAAAAAGAAGATGATCTGTACGCCTTTATCCGAACGCTTCCGGGTGTCGTCGGAGTGGAGGGGCAAAACGGAAAAGCCATTATTCGCCTGTCTCCTCCGGGGCATCATCTTGCGGAATTGCTTGAAGCCCTTCGAAGTCAGAAGGTCGCTTATGCCTCACTTCACAGTGAATTGCCCTCTTTGAACGATGTCTTTTTATCGTTGACAGGAAAAGCTTTACGAGACTGAGTATTCGGGTCTGTTGACATGAAACAGTTCTTGCAGCATTTGAAAACACTGGGAACTTTGACGTTGAAGGACAAGG
>Ga0123335_1000616_pt1 | contig 60769 bp, 42 predicted proteins | sample BiotimSIPDNA_2_FD_89707 | JGI IMG/M metagenome (GOLD analysis project Ga0123335, IMG submission 89707) | Anaerobic biogas reactor microbial communites from Washington, USA - Biogas_R2 time_0 SIP DNA | ecosystem: Engineered > Bioreactor > Anaerobic > Unclassified | place: Washington, USA... | reverse complement strand
CCGGTTCCCTCAATTTGATTTCAACGGCAATACAGCCATATCCCGGCCGATAAACCGGCTGGAGGAATCCTTCACGGCAGTCACGGTCGGATTAAAAGCCTTTGTTCCCCCCAATACAAACTTCGATTTCTATGTCACCAACAACGGCGGTAAAGAGTGGTTCGGCGCCCGTGACGGCCAGACCGTTTTCTTCCGGGAGAAGTCGAACGATCTGCGGTGGAAAACCGTTTTCAGATCGTTAACGCCGGTGCATTCTGCTCGAATATATGAAATCGAATTGAAGACGCCCCTGTTTACCGTCACATTTGAAACCGACGGCACCCCGGGCGCCCTACTTGAAGGAGAAACGGTGCAACAGGTCAAGGCCGGCGAAAACGCATCCCCTGTTACCGCCATTGCGCCTGATGGGTATTGCTTTGGCAGGTGGGAGGTGGATGATAAGCACTATACCTTTGAAAATCCCACTGTGGCCAGAAACATAACCAAAGAGTTGGTATTGATGGCAGTGTTCGCACAACCGATCCGAAGCCTGGAGGAAATGCAGCGCATCGGCAACGATCCGGCCTATCCCCTCGATGGCCGGTATTGCCTAAACGGGGACATTGATGTCTCCCAAACAGGGGATTTTATTCCTATTGGGACGTTGAATGCACCATTTAACGGTTGTTTCATTGGCAACGACAATGCTATCAACAGCCTGTCCCTCCAAGGCGCCGGGGAATCCTGCAACGGCCTTTTCGGAGCACTCGGAAAAGAAGCCGAGATTCACGATTTGTTTCTTCGTAATGTGAACATCTCTGACACCGGCCTCTGCACGGGGGCGTTGGCGGGCAACAATGACGGGCTCATTTCCAATTGCCATGTAACGGGTACCCTGGACTTTGAGTTTAATTGCGCATTCCGAGGCGCCTTGGCTGGTAAAAACGGTCCGTCGGGACAGATACGTGCATCTTCCGCGACAGCAACAATCCGAGGCCGTGGCGAATACATAGGCGGATTAGTTGGGGAAAGCAATGGTGCCCTGACCAACTGTTTTTTTCGGGGTGAAGTGGAAGGAAACAACAACATAGGCGGATTGGTTGGTTTCCAGAATGGCGGTACGATGTTCCGCTGTCGGGCAACGGCGAACGTGCGGGCCCATTTCGGTGAGGCAGGCGGGATAACAGGTGCCGTTTCCAACAGCATCCTTACGCAATGTTTTGCATCAGGCGCCACGGTTTCTGACAAGGGAGCGGCTGGCGGCCTTGCAGGAAGGGCGTGGACGGCGACAATCCGTCAGTGTTTCTCCCTGGTGCAAACCGCCTCATCAGAAGGATGCGCGTCTGGATTGGTCGGGATATACAACACTGGCACACTGGACACCTGCTATGCCGCAGGTCCTGTATCGGGGCCGGTCACTGGGGGCCTGCTGGACTATGTCATCGGCTGGCAGCCTTCCATATACCATTGTTACTGGGATATTGAAAACACAGGACAGGGGGCGCCAAGCCCCCGTGACACCAGACTGGAAGGCGCATTCGGCAAGGGTACTGTGGAAATGCTGTGCCCGGACACCTACGACGGCTGGCAGATAAACGGCGGCGGCGCCTTCGATTTATTGGAAGACAAAACCTATCCGTTCCTGCACGGAATGCCTCCCGAGGCACACATCGAAGCCGCAGGAGAGACTTCCGACAATGCCGTTTCCTTTAACATCTACTTTTCACTGCCGATACCCGGATTTGGCCCGACGGATTTGGTACTAGACTGTGGCGGCACTGAATACGTCCGACATTCCGTGTCGCCGCTGAATCAGTGTTACCCGTCAGTATGGCGAGCGGTCGTGGAAACAACTGGTAACACAGAGTCTATCTGGGCGACCGTTAACATCGGCGGACTGCTCGTTTCCAACACTGCGAATACGACCGTATTCTCCGTTACCATCAGATAACGCGGTACCAGGTATCACGCAAGCACTACAAAATGAATCGGTAAGGACCATTCCGAAATTGAAGTTATGCACACTGCACAAGAAGCACATACGTTCCGAACCGTCATGACCACGATCGGTTGTTGATGTTTTGACTGAAATGGCAGGCAACACTACGCAAAGTGGTATCGGCAGCGCCAAATCGGATAACCTGATCAGGCCGGCAGGCGGTTTTAGTTTCCTGTCGAAAAGTATGCTGATGGGAAATCGTACAGGCGAAGCGGCGCCGTTCCCGTTTAAAGTCACTTCCGGAATAGAATCACCATCATGAACATACGCCCAATGCGTGGGAAAAAGATGCTTGCCTTGGCTGACGCGATAATCGCCGTTCTTCTCTTCTTTTTCGGCAGTTACGCAGGCCGGCAGCACCTGGCCGATCTGAATCACGGACGTTCCCCCGTGACCAGTATTGAAATGCTTTACGGGCCGGCGGTAATGCTGGCCTGCGGCCGCGGATTTTATCAGCCTGACCTGGCCTTCTCACCCCCGCTGGGCGAATTTCTGCGTAATGAGCGGGAAACGTTGTCGCCCGATGTATTGCCAAAACATCTGCCCGAAGCGGAAAACTCGGTAAGTTCCTATCATCGCTACCTGCTTTACACGGTGGCGTTTTTCTGGCGCATATATGGCATTTCCTGGGCCGGGCTGGAACCTCTTTGCGCCCTTCTTCTCGGAATTTGTGCCTTTGCCGTGTACGGCATTATGAGATTGGGCATGGGGCGCCTTTTGAGCGCGGGGCTGGCCGTATTTTTTACCCTGTCGCCGCAGATGTTAACGATGATGAACAGTCTGCGCGATTTCAGCAAGGCCCCTTTCATTCTGCTCCTGATCTTTATACTGGGTGCGATGATCAAATATCGTTTCCGTTTCGGAACCTTGGCCGCCCTGTCCATCGTGCTCGGGTTGCTCAACGGCATCGCCATGGGTTTCCGCCAGGATGCCCTGGTGTTTGTCGCGCCAGCGCTGGTGATTGTCCCCATTGCGGCGTTCAGGGCGCGCCATAGCCTCCGGTGGAGCTGCCTGCTGCCCCCGCTGCTGTTCCTGGCTGCCTTTCTGGCAACTGCCCACCCCATGCTTGGGCGCATGGAAGGCGGGGCGCAACCCTATCACCCTATGGTCCAGGGATTCTCAATGAAACGTGCGGCTTCGCTCGGCATGGAACCGGGCGCCTATGAACCGCTCGCCTCCGGCAGCGACAACTATACCTTCGCCATGTTGCAGGATTACTATCGCCGCGTTAATAACGAACCGGACGCGATTTTCGGATTTAACAGTCCGGGCGCCGAAAAAGCCGGCCGCCAGTTTTTGGCGGACATGGCGTTTCACTTCCCCGCCGACCTGCTGGCAAGGGGCTACGCCGCGCTGTTGCGCACACTGCGCTATACCGACGGCATTCCCATCTGGAGCATGGCCGGTTCTTTCTGGAAAGACTTGTTTGAAACATCACATTTCACGCTAAAAAATCACTTGCACTATTTCGGCATTATTTACGCGGGAATCGCCATCCTGCTGATTAGCGGGCACAGCCTTTCACTGGCATTCGGGTTACTTTTCTTTGTCCTGTTCATCTGCGGATATGTCAGCCTTCAATGCGAATTCCGGCACGCGTTCCACCTGTCTTTCGTGCCCTTGTGGATACTGGGCTTTCTCTTCCAGCGTTTGATGGCCGCGCCGCTTCTCCTTCGCAAAAAGCCCCTTGAAAATCAAGGACTAGGGCGAAACAACCTTAAGCGCATGGCGGCGTTCGCCTTGGGCGCGACGATCGTGGTCCTTGCACCGCTCTACCTGCTGCGCGCTTTTCAGTATTATCAGGTAAAACCCCTGCTGGCGGCCATCGCATCAAGCAAACGCATACCCGTTCCGGTGAAGAAGCACTCCGAACTACAGTGGACCAGGTTCACCCTGCGCGAATCGGAACCGCCAATACGTGAAGAAACATCTCCGCAGGCGCAGACGGACCTGGAGGCGCTGTATGTGATTCTTGCGCGAATAGTACAGTCTGTCTATTCAGGAGATGGGCAGCAGGCCTGGCAGACCAAAGCGCGTTATTTCGCACTGGAGCTTTCCTCGGGAACCCCGCTGGAATGGATCGTACTGCTTTATGATTCACCCGCCCCCTGGAACAATTTTTCACAGATCATCCGTGTACGGTTGCCCAAGTCCGAAGAAAGCTCCATACTGTATTTATTTCCTGCCTATGAATTAACAATGCCCTCGCCCATCGGGGTGGTACGAAACCATTTCAAAGGTTTTGCGCTGCCGGAAAACCTGGCCGGCGCCTTTATGAACCTCTATGAAGTCACGGATGTATCCTGCCTTCGCTTTCTGATGCATGCAATGCTCCCTCCCGATGCCGAAGCGCCCGTTCGTACCTATCAACGCATTCAATTCACCCCCGATCCCTCGGACACGTTTCGGGTCGACGATGAACCGGTAAGCACAATCGGAATGGCTGAGGCCGCCGCGCGTTTCGGCGAGACGGAACAAGCAGAACTACTGTTTGACGCGGCACTCCTGGTCAACCAAGATCCTGTGCAGAGGCTTTATATCGCCAAGTCATTGATCGCCATCGGGAAATACGACGCGGCCACACATGTGGTCCTGAATGAGATACACCTTTCGGGTACGGAAACATCCTTCGCGCAAGAATTGCTTGTTCAAATCATCCAGCGACATATCAGGCGAAACGAAACAGAAAAGGCGGAAGCGCTTCTTCACACCCTGCACAACCTTTGGGCGAAGGATTCTCCCGATTTGCTGCTCCAGGCGCTGGAAATCGTCAGCCTGACGGCTCCCCCGGAGTTAATCGAGGAATCATACGCCCGTTTGCTCCTTGCGCATCCGGAACATCAGCCGACGGCGGACTATTGGGAACAATGGACTCATGAACACGGGCTTGAAGAGAGACTCGCGCTTTTTTGGCAAAGAATATGCAGCGAACGTCCCGATTCCGTTCTGCCTTTTCTGAGACTCGGTCTTGTCCAGGAACAGGACGGCGCAAAGGCCGCGGCGGAAGCGGCCTATGCGGCCGCCCGCACAAACAACCCATCCCATCCTGAGGCTGCCATCCGACATGCCGTATTTAAACTGGAATCAGCGGATCCCGGAGAGGCTTTGGAAGAAATTGCGCGGGCCCTCAAAGAAGCGCCCGAATTGAAAAACCTGGTCGCTCAGCTGCTGGAATCCGTTGGCGACCGACTGGCGGCGCGCGGCGCCCCAAACGCCGCGGAACCAGTCTATGCGCTCGCATTCGCCTGCGAGCCCGAAAAAGGGCTGCTGGGTATCAAACAAGCCAACGCGTTGCTTGAAACGCGCCGTTTCGACGAGGCGCTGTCCGTTATAGAAAAGATTATGCACACCGACAGAAGAGAAGAAGCCCTCGGGCAGCTCGCCCGTGTATGGGAGGCACAGAAGTCGGAAAATGAACGCGTAGCGTCATGGCGAGATATGGCCGGACGTCATCCAGAGGACGACGCGGTTCGGCGCCTGTATGCCGAAGCATTGTTTTTTTCCGGAAGATACACCGAAGCGGTGGAGCTTATACAAAACGCGGATACCCCATGGCGCTCAAAACCCGAACAGGAAGCTTTGCTCGCCATTGCGCGCTTTGCCGCAGGGGAAGAAACACCCGAAAACCTCGCCGGAAACGCGCTTTGGAAGGAACGCGCCGAATTAAAAGCGGAAGTTGTCGGCCTGTTGAACCGGGCGGCGCAACATATGGAATCTGAATCACGCTTCGAGAACGCGCTGCGACTCGTGAACGCCGCCGCGCTTCTTTCCCCGGAATCTGAAACTGCCCTGCTGGACCTGGGACGCGTCCACGAAGCCAATGGCAGGGATGAAGACGCGATGCGCCTCTACTGGCAGGGTTTCAGCTCAGTAAACGACGTCAATCAGACAATTATCGCGGAGCGGATAGATGCCCTGTATGAACGCCTGGGCAACAATGAGGAACGGCTGAAGCAATGGGAGATAATCCACAGGCAGGACAGCGGCAACCCTGTCGCCGCGTTCCATTTCGGCCTTGCCTGTGAAGCAAATCGTCAATGGCGGGAAGCCGCTGATGTCTATGGCGGAATCACGTCTCCGGAAATGCTGAAACATAAGGCGAATCTTCGTCGCGGCGCGGCGCTGTTGCGTCTTGGAAGCATTGAAGAAGGCGCCGGCCTGATACGGTCCGCAGTCTCCGCCGACCCGCAGGCCCATGCGCTCGGAGCCATGCTCAGCCTGCAGGCGGGCAATGATTTTCTGTTGGCGGGTCAGGTGGACGAAGCGGAAGTAATCTCACTCCTGGCAGTTGAATTGGTGCCGGAGGACGCGTTTATACAGTTATTCAGAGGCGATGTCCTGAAAGCGCAAGAGCGGAATGCGGGTGCGGTTCAAGCATGGCAAAACGCGCTTCATTCAGGATGGAATACCATGGCCGGAGCGGAAGCGGGCAGGCGAATCGACAATCTGCTCACGGTGGAAGAGCGGCTTCAATTCTGGGAAGAACTTGCCGCAGCACACCCGGAATCCCCCTATCCGAACGCACGCCGCGCACTGGCGCTCCTCCCGGCCGGCAGGGCAGCCGAGGCGCTGGCCTTTTGCCGATCCGTAGCCAATGAGACGAGCACGGATATGGAAGCCCGGTATGCCTGCGCTTTGACAGAATGCGCGACGGGTGACACGGAACAGGGAATGGCAGCGCTGGATGCCATACTCGGACAGGCGCCCTACCTGAAAAATGACGCACTGCCCGCCCTGGCTGATTTTGGGCTGAAACAGTTGGAGACAGGCAATGCTGAAGTCGCGGAAAGACTGTTGCGAAAGGCGGTAGAACTGGGCCCGGGAAACCTGCTCTATTACATCCACCTGGGCAGCGCCCTCTTGGCGCAAAAAAAGTACGAAGAAGCGGCCGCGCAATTCCGGAAAGTGCTCCTTGAAGTACCGGAATCGCCTAATGCAGCGAAGCTGTTTGACGAGGCCCTGGCTGGTTTAAACAATGATGAAACACGCCTGCGCGAGTGGCAAACCGTTGTAAATACACACCCTGCCGCTGCTATTCCCCGCAACTACCTGGAAGCGTTGAAGTAGGCCCAGCCGTTTTGTACTGTCCATGATCGACCGTGTATACTTGCCCCTGACTTGAGGCGGATACGGCACGAAGCCGGGTCGGCACAGGCGGTACGCATAACCCGTATTATTTCCGTTAGAGGCATAAAGATGCGCCAAATGTTCGAAACAGGTATGGCCCTCGTGAAACTCCATTTACTGCGGAAAAGGGTACCTCTGTTCGCTTCGTGGAACATCACCTTTCGCTGCAATCTTCGATGCCTGTATTGCGCCTCCTGTGATGCTCCGCGCGATGAATTGAATACGGCGGAGGTATGCTCCGGGCTGGACGCATTATGGCGCATGGGCACCCGCTGGATTACCTTCGGCGGGGGGGAACCCCTGCTTCGCCAGGACATTGGCGAAATCCTGAACTATTCGAAACGAAAAGGCTTTCAAACCTATCTCAGCTCCAACGGCTGGCTGCTTCAAAACCGTCTTGCCGAGATACGTCCTTACGTGGACCACCTCAATCTCAGCCTGGACGGCACCCGTGAAGTGCATGACAAGGTCCGGGGCGAAGGCGCCTACGACAAGGTCCTTGAAGCACTGAATCTGTGTAAAAGTTCCGACATCCACGTGAGCCTGCAGTGCGTTTTGAATCGTTACAACCTGGACACGGTGGATGACGCTGTCGCCACGGCAAAAGAATACGGCGTGCCGATTATGTTTCAACCGGCCACCAAATGGCTCAGCACGTCCACCCGTGAGAATCCCATCGCCCCCGACACGGCGGAATACCGCGAGGCCATCGCCCATATTGTACAGTTGAAACGGCAGGGTGCGCCGGTGCGCAACTCCTTCACAGGTCTGCGCCACCTGGCCTCCTGGCCGGACCCGCAGTCCATTTTCTGCATCGCCGGGCGTTCCATGATCATCCTGGAAGCGGACGGCTCCATGATCGCCTGCCACCAGTGCCAAGTCGCCGACTTTCTGAACGGCAAAGCGGGCCGGGGCTCCATGGAAGAAAACTTCAAAAACCTGCGGCTACCAACGCATTGTGTCCAATGCTGGTGCGCGCCGGTGGTTGAGTTGTGTCTGTTCTTTTCCCTGCGCCCGGAAGCCATGCTGAATGCGTTGCGCCATAAATAAACCGAAAGCGATAATGTTGCTCGTCCAGCCTGCCCGTATCGCCAGGCGAAACGATAAACCATCCTGGAAATAATCATGACCCTGTGGCTCGGCATAAATGAAGACTTGTTTGATTCGGGTGTCGCCCTCGGCGACGGGGAAAAGGTGCTGTTCGCCTCCAATGAAGAACGATACACGCGCCGTAAAAATGAAGGCGGCTTCCCGAAACTTGCCTTGGACTCCCTTTTCGCCTATACCGGCGCGAACCCGTCGGACGTGGACCACATCTGCATGTCCGGCCTGATGACGCCTCCCCCGCCGGTGCGCCTTCTGCCGCGTTCCCATCTCTGGCTTTACAACGCACGCCGTGAAAAGAAAGACTCGTTCCTGCGCAAAGTAATGGACGACGCCACGTTCTATCTGCCGGTCTCTCACACATCGGAAACGTCCCTGCTGCGCCGCATGTGCGTGCCCTTTCTGCCGGCCTTGACCCGCATGGTGCTTCCCCGGGCTTTGAAAGGCAAATCCCTTCACTATGTGGAACATCATGTGGGCCACGCGGCCGCGGCCTGGAAACTGTCCGGGTTTGAAGAAGCGCTCGTGCTCTCCATTGATGGCATGGGCGATGGGTTGTCCTTGCTGGTGCTGCACTGCGTTCCCGGAAAACCCATGAAAAGACTTTGGGCGGTTTCCTCCCGGGACAGCCTGGGACTGTTCTTCCAGGTATTGGCCGAAGCCTTCGGATTTGTGTCCTGCCGGGACGAGGGCAAGATAACCGGCCTGGCCGCCGGGGGAAATGCCGCAAATGTGGAGACACCCTTCCCCTTCCGCTACGACGAGGGTAGGCTTGAATTTACCGGCGGCTTCGGTTTCGGACAGCGGGGCATCGACTGGGCAAAACGCACACTGGCGGACAAATACAGCAGGGAAGATCTCGCGGCCTGGGCGCAGGAAAACCTAGAAAAATATGTGGTCGAAATCGCCCGGACCTGGCTGCGCAACACCGGTCTTCGAAACCTGGCTGTGGCGGGCGGTGTTGTGGCCAATGTGAAATTGAACCAGCGTCTTCACGAGCTTCCCGAAGTGGACCACCTGTTTGTCCTGCCAAATATGGGCGATGGCGGGTTGGGACTGGGCGCCTTGTGCGCTCATGACGGCATCGCGCCGCAACGCGTGCGGAATGTCTTCTGGGGCGAATCCTACACAGACGCGGAGATTGAAACCGAGCTGAAGCGGGCAAATCTTGATTACCATCAGACCGAAGACATCGAAGCGGAAACGGCAGTACTCCTCGCGCAGGGTCATATCGTCGCCCGATTCTCCGGACGCATGGAATGGGGGCCGCGCGCCTTGGGGAACCGCTCCATCCTGGTGCGCACCACGGACCGCGTCGTGGTCAACCGTCTGAACCATTTGCTCCAGCGCAGCGATTTCATGCCTTTCGCCCCCGCCGTCCTCCAGGAAGACGCTCCTCTATACTGCATTCATCCCGAGCCGGCTCTGCATGCCGCCGAGTTCATGACCGTATGTTTCGATTGCACGGACAAAATGAAGCGGGAAAACCCCGCCATCGTCCATCTTGACGGCACCGCACGTGCCCAGTTGGTGTATAAGGAGAATAATCCCGGCTTCCATAAAATCCTCTCTATCTTCAAGGAGAAAACCGGAAGCAGTGTGCTGCTCAACACCAGTTTCAACATTCATGAAGAACCCATCATACGAACGCCTAAGGAGGCGATCACGGCATTTTTAAAAGCACAATTGGACTACCTGGCTCTCGGCGCTTTTCTTGTCAAAAGGCAGGACCATGCCCGCGTACAGTAATATCCCCGAAGGAAGCCGCGTGTCTTCGCGCAAGTTTGTCCACTTCGCTCTGCTGACCGCCGCGGTCCTGTTTACATTCCTGACCTGTGCATGGTGCCGCGCCGCCGACCAGCCGCAATGGGGCGAAAAATTCACCCGGAACATGATCTCCCAGGAAACCGGGCTTCCTGTACACTTTAGCCTTGAAACGGGAGAAGGTATCCTTTGGTCCGCACCGCTGGGTGGCGGGTCTTACGGATCACCCATTATAGCCCGGGGCTGTGTGTTCATCGGCTCTAACAATTTGGAACCCCGCGATGTCCGACGCCAGGGAGATTTGGGCGTGCTGCTCTGCTTGAACGAAAGGGATGGAAGCCTGCGCTGGCAGCTGGCGGCGCCGCATATCGGGGGGGACGATTTTCTGGATTGGCCGGGAGTGGGCATGTGTTCCGAGCCGACCGTGGAAGGCGACCGGGTTTACACGGTGACAAACCGCGGCGAGGTGGTTTGCCTGGATCTCGAGGGCCTGCAAAACGGCAATGACGGCCCCTTTGTGGATGAAGGCAGGCACGCTACCCCCGAACATCTGCCGGCCATCGAGGCCATTCCGCCCGACGCGGATATCCTGTGGCTTGTTGACCTGAGGGAGGAAATCGGCCTCTACCCTCATGATTCCCCCCACACAAGTATTTTGCTCGACGGCGATGTGCTCTATCTGAATACAGGTAACGGAGTGGACAATACCCATAAGAAAATCGGCAATCCTGCAGCGCCCAGTTTCATCGCGCTGGACAAGAAAAACGGAAGGCTGCTGGCCAGGGAAGATGAGGGCATTGGTCCGCGCATCTTTCATTGCAGTTGGTCACCGCCTTCTCTGGGCGAAATAAAGGACCGGCACCTGATCTTTTTCGGCGGGCCAGATGGCGTATGTTACGCTTTTTCGGCCTTGTCCGGAACGACAGGAGAAACCGTCACACCCTTTGAGTGCGTGTGGCGCTTCGACTGCGATCCGGCCGGACCTAAAGAGAACATTCATCAGTATTCCGGCAATACACGGGAAAGTCCCAGCGAAATCATGGGCATGCCTGTTTTTTACAACAACCACGTCTACGTGGTCGCAGGCGGCGACATCTGGTGGGGGAAACGGCAGGCATGGCTGAAATGCATCGATGCCGACGGGGAAGGCGACATTACAGGTTCCGGGGAGCGCTGGTCTTATGCGATCCCCCGTCAATCCTGCGCTACGCCGGCTATCATCAACGGGCTGGTCTTTGTCACCGACGACGCGGGCGGGGTGCATTGTGTGGACGCTGAAACCGGCGAAGGCCATTGGGTCCATCAGGTCGGGCGCGGCCTCTGGAGTTCCTGCCTCGGCGCGGACGGCCGGGTATACGTGGGCGCGCGAAACGGAACCTTTTCGATACTCGCCGCGGCTAAAGAAAAAAATGAACTGTTTGCCACCCGTTTCCCGGATCAGATCCATGGAACGCCCACGGCCGCCAACGGCGTCTTGTACGTAGCGACATTGTCCCGGCTGTATGCCATCAAAGCCCAATAACGGCCGTATCCACACATCGAATGGGGGCGTCCTTCCCGCCGCTTCTGCCAAAGATGACCCACCCCCAAGGCAACCAGTATAATACCCCCATGACTGATAAGTGGCTGCATACCGCGGATATCTCCCCCCACCACACCACACCGATGCTGCGCCAGTTTTTACAGGCGAAAGCGGAATGTGGTGATTCCCTGCTTTTTTTCAGGATGGGCGACTTTTATGAAGTGTTTCTGGATGATGCCATTGAGGCGGCGGAGCTGCTGAATCTTGCCCTCACCTCGCGGGATGGCACAGAGAAAGATCGGCGCATTCCCATGTGCGGGGTGCCCGTCCGGGCGGTGGACGCCTACATCGCCAAATTGGTCCGCATGGGCCGCTCCGTGACCATTTGCGAGCAGATGGAGGACCCGCGCGAGGCGAAGGGCATCGTGAAACGGCAGGTGGTGCGCACCGTCACGCCGGGAACCGTCATGGAGCCGGAATTGCTGGAGGACGGGCGCAACAATTACCTGGCCGCGCTGGTATGCGCTGAAGACATGTCGGGGGCGGCCTTTGTGGACATGACTACCGGCGAATTCCTGACCCTGACCGCCCCGGCAAAAAACGGGGTCCTTTTTGACGAATTCGCGCGGCTCGCCCCGGCGGAAACATTGATCGCGGAAGCGGAAAATTCTTCATTCACAACTGCGCTGAAAAAACGGTTTCCCGATATTGTACTTACACACCGGCCCGAGGCCGCCTTCGATCCCGACTACGCCCGCGACCTGGTCATGAGCACCTTCCAACTGAGCACCCTGAAAGGACTGGGCGCCCTGGAGGACTCCCGGCTCGCCCTGGCATGCGCGGGCGCCGTGATCGCCTATATCCGCGAAACCCAGCGCGATTCCGTGCCGCATCTCGCCCTGCCGCGCCATTACCAGCCCTCCGCCTATGTGGCGCTCGACGGCAACACCCAACGCAACCTGGAACTGACGGCGACGATGGGCGACAAATCCAAGCGGGGCTCGCTGCTGGGCGTGCTGGACAAGACACTAACCGGCATGGGCGAACGCAAACTGCGCCAGTGGATCCTGCATCCCCTTGTCGACGCGGATGCCATTAATTCGCGGCTCGATGCCGTGACGGAGTTTTACGAGGACATCACCCTGCGCATGGCCTTTCGTGAGCAGGCCAAAGGGATGCCGGACGTGGAACGGTTGCTCGGGCGCATCACGGCAAGCGCGGGCAATGCCCGGGATGTAAAGGCGCTGGGGCTCGCCCTCGACCGCATTCCCGAAATACGCGCCGCACTAGCGGCATCGCAGAGCGTCCTGCTGAAAACAATGTATGAAACCCTGGATCCCCTGGAGGATGTCACAAAGGCCATATCCGGGGCCTTGGTGGACGAACCGCCCGCCACACTCAACGAAGGCAACCTGATCCGGGACGGTTACGACGCGGAATTGGACCGCCTGCGAGAACTGGTGCGCGGCGGGGTAAACTGGATCGCCGCACTGCAGCAGGAGGAACGGGACCGCACGGGCATCCCGAAACTGAAAGTGGGGTATAACCGTGTTTTCGGCTATTACATTGAAATCAGCCGGGGCCAGGCCCACCTCGCGCCCGCCGACTATGAACGCAAACAAACCCTGGCGAATGCCGAGCGCTTCGTCACGCCCGCGCTAAAAAAGCGGGAAGAGGAAATTCTCAACGCCCGGGAAAAAATGGAGTCTATCGAATACGACCTGTTCCTGACGCTGCGCAGGCAGGTTGCCGATGAAGCGCCCCGCATCCGCCAGACGGCGGACACCCTGGCCACGCTGGATGTGCTGGCCTCCCTGGCCGAAGTGGCGGCCACCAACAATTATTGCCGGCCGGACATCAACACCTCCGGCGACATTCACATCAAGGACGGCCGCCACCCCGTTGTGGAAGCGGTAACCCGGCATGGGGAATTCGTGCCCAATGACACCCATCTCGAATCCACCGGGGCGCGCATGCTGATCATGACGGGCCCGAATATGGCGGGCAAGTCCACCTACCTGCGGCAGGTGGCGCTCATCTGTCTCATGGCGCAGATGGGCGGCTACGTTCCCGCGTCAGGCGCATCCATAGGCGTGGTCGACCGCATTTTCACGCGCGTGGGCGCCTCAGACAATCTTGTGCGCGGAGAAAGTACCTTCATGGTCGAAATGATCGAAACCGCCGCAATTCTTAATACCGCTAGTGAGAACAGCCTCCTGGTGCTCGATGAAATCGGCCGCGGCACCTCCACCTATGACGGTATCAGCATCGCGTGGTCGGTCGCGGAGCATATCCATGACACCATTCGTGCGCGCACACTATTCGCCACCCACTACCATGAACTTACCGAACTCGGCGAAAAATTGGAGCACGCGAAAAACGTTACGGTATCCGTGCGCGATTGGCAGGACACCATCGTTTTTCTCTATCGCGTTGTGGACGGGGGTGCGGACCACAGTTACGGCATCCAGGTGGCGAAACTGGCGGGACTGCCCCCGCTCGTCCTGAAACGGGCGCGGGAAATCCTGCAATCCCTGGAATCCGGCGGGCAGGCGGCCGGCGCGGCCGTGGCCCCGGCGCAGCAGATGCTCCTTTTCGCACCCGCACTGGACAACGAACCCAGCCAGGTGGAAAAAGAATTGGAAACGGTGGACCCGGACACCTTGTCGCCTCGGGAAGCCCAGGCGCTGCTCTATCATCTCAAGCATTTGGCGAATCGGCCGCGCGGCGGTTGACCGTGTCCGATAACAGAAATCCGGCCGCAACACGATCAATGACGTTGTTCTGATAAAATCACTTGATTATGACCGTGTCCGCCGTGCAGAATATGGTCGAGCATTAAAATGCGACGGGACTGACAAGCGGCTGCGCGGCGATCAACGACAAAGAGAAGAAATTGCCTGGGCAGGAACAGAAACGCTGATATGCTTAACGCTTCCTTTGTCGTGTCGCGGTTGCCAATGGAATTAATACCGTATTTAATGTTAACCGTCTTTATCGTGCTGTGTTGGAAAGCGGGAAGGGTTTAAGATGATTGCATCGGCCGTGACCGAACACGATCACCGCCGGATGGGAGCATACTATTTTGCGATACGCGATTCTGTCAGATGTGCATGCCAATATAGACGCCCTGGAAGCGGTGCTCAGCCGGATCAGCAGCCTCGGCGTCGAGGAAATGGTCTGTCTCGGCGATGTGGTCGGTTACAACGCGGAACCCAATGCGTGCGTTTCCCTGGTTGCCGAACATAATATCCAGACCATACTGGGCAATCACGACGCGGTGGCCTGCGCCATAGAGGAACCCTGGGGCTTCAACCCCGTGGCGCTCACCGCAGCGATCTGGACCCGGGAGAAGTTGGACGAATCCTCGCTCGATTGGCTTCGCGGACTGCCCGACGCCTTGAATTACGGGCCTTTCGTCGCCGTCCACGGCGCCCCGAAAAATCACAATATCTATCTGTTTTCCTGGGACGATGTCGTGCCCCACCTCTATTTCATGGAAGAACAGAACTGCAACGTATGTTTTATGGGACACACACATACCCCGGCGGTTTTTTGCATGGACGGCAATTATGTGCTGGAAGACAACGACCATATACAACTGGAACCCGAAAAAATCTATTTCATCAACCCGGGCTCGGTCGGCCAACCGCGCGATGAAAATCCAGACGCCGCTTTCGGCCTGTTCGACTCGGATTCCATGACCTTCGAAATGATCCGTGTTCCCTATGACGTGGAACGCGCCAGCCAGCGGGTGCGGGACGCCCGGTTGCCCCGTTTTCTCGCAGACCGACTGCTGGTAGGAAGATAAAGGAATAAGGTGTCATCATGACAAAGCAACCTGAACGAAAAGCCCGCATTGAACGCGCGACAAAAGAAACCCGTGTGGAAGTGCAGGTCGACCTGGACGGCGCCGGCCGTTCGGACATTCAGACCGGTTCGGGCTTTTTTGACCACATGCTGGACCACATCGCCCGGCACGGGCTGATCGATCTCACGGTGCGCGCCGCCGGCGATCTGCATGTGGACCTGCACCACACCGTGGAAGATATCGGCATCTGCCTGGGCAAGGCCTTGGTTCAAGCTGTGGGGGAACCCTCCGGGCTGACCCGTTACGGACACGCAGTGGTCCCCATGGACGAAACGCTTGCGGAAGCCACTGTGGATTTCTCGGGGAGGCCTTTCCTCGAGTTCAAAGCCGCGTTGCCGGCCGGCAGCCCCGGCGGTTTCGACGCGGAATTGGCCGAGGAATTCTTCCGGGCCGTGGCCGTCAACGGGCGCATCACCCTGCACCTGGAACTTCGTTACGGAAAGAACCTGCATCATTGCCTCGAAGGCCTGTTCAAGGCCTTCGGCCGCGCGTTGCGCGAGGCCGTGCAAAAAGACCCCCGTGTTACGGGAATACCTTCCACCAAAGGATCGCTTGAATTATGATAGCCATTATTGATTACGGCATGGGCAACCTGAGAAGCGTGCAAAAAGGCTTCGAAAAGGTAGGCGTTGCCGCGGAAATAACGGATGACACCAAGGTCATCGAAAAAGCGGAGGGCGTTGTCCTGCCGGGTGTGGGCGCCTTCAAGGACTGCTACGACGGGCTCGTATCACGGGGCCTTGACGGCCTGGTAAAAGACATTGCCTTAAGCGGCCGCCCCTTCCTGGGTATCTGCGTGGGCCTGCAACTGCTCTTCGAGTCCAGTGAAGAGGGCGCGGGATCGCCCGGGCTGGGCCTCATGCGGGGGCATGTGCGCCGCTTCGATGACGCCCGGACAACCGGACTCAAGGTGCCCCACATGGGCTGGAACCGCCTCCAGCCGGTGGAAGGCCGCAACATGACGCTTCTCAAGGGCATAAGCGATGCGCCCTATGCCTACTTTGTACACAGTTACTATGCCGATCCAGTGGACGATAGCGTCGTCCTTGCACGATGCACTTATGGCGCCACCTTCCCCGCCATGGTCGGGCAAGGCAATCTGTTTGCCGTGCAGTTCCACCCGGAAAAAAGCCAGGTGGACGGTATAGCCATGCTGCGTAATTTTGGTGAACTGACCAAATAACCGGGGCCTCCGGCGCCGCGCGACGCGCGGTGCCGCGCCGCAATGAGGGCACTGCCATGATTAAACGCATCCTGGTCACCACAGACGGCAGCGAATCCGCTGAAATCGGTGTGCGATACGCCATTGCGGTCGCCAAGAAACAGGAGGCTTCCCTGCTCATACTGCATGTCACGGACATCAAACTCCTGGAAGGCCCCTTTCTGCGTGATCTGACCGCCTCACTGGGCGCGGCGCCCTATGTCAATTACCAGGGCAGCATTTCCATGTTGTTGGACGAGCGGGGCAAAACCGCCTTGTTGCACGCCAGAAAACTGTGCGAAAAACAGGGCCTGGAATGTGAAACCAGCCTGCAGACCGGCGTCGTGCCCCGGGTCATTTGTGAAAACGCCGAACTGGTGGATATGATCGTGATGGGCCGGGCCGGAGAGCACAACCAGTTTCTGGACGGGCTGATCGGTTCCACCACGGAAGCCGTGGTGAGACGCGCGTCGGTACCCGTGCTCGTAACCGGCCACGATACCCCGACGAACGGAGACATCGTGCTCGCTTATGACGGTTCTCCCCAGGCCAAGAAGGCCCTGCGCGTCTGCGCCGATTTCGCGACGCATAACGCGCGGAAAATGCGGGTGCTGGTGGTGGGCGGCGAAGAGGATGCCGCGCTGCTGGAGGAAACCCGGAATTACCTGCAGAACCGGGATATCAATGTCGAATACACGCGCCGGGATGGCGAACCCGGCGCGGAAATCGTCTCCTTCGCCGCGGACTGCAACGCCGGCATCATCATCATGGGCGCCTACGGCCATAACAAACTGCGTGAACTTGTCCTGGGCAGCACCACGTCCCATACCATCAATCACGCGCCCTGCCCCGTGTTGCTGATCCGATAATACAGGCCCGGCGGCCATTCCGTCCGGGCGAAGATGTACTGGACAAAGGACTTTCGGACATGTCAAGAAAAGACAAGATCACCATCACACGCACGGAAGATTTTTCCGAAATTGAGAGCGAACTGGCCCAGGCCATGGAACAGATGGACGAAACGAACCTGAAGATTGAGGCCATGCTCCAGGAACACGCGAAAGTGGACGCGCCGGCCGTAGAAACAACGGGTGGCGCACCCGAAGAAGGCGCCCCGGAAACAGCAAACTGACTTTCCCCCGCGGGCCCGGCCGCCGCGGGCCTGAAAACAGCGGTTGCCGGAACCATTCTCATGACACTGCCCACGCTTCATATATTGATAACGGACCCCCACTTGCAGGGAGGGGGACAAGTGCGCTATGTCACGACACTGGCAGCCGGGCTGCATGCCCTGGGGCACCGCGTCACCGTAGGATGCCGCAGCGGCAGTGTGCTCGTGGGACAGAACACGGGCATAGCGGAGGCATTGGACCGCTTTCAGTTTCGGGGCGGATTACGCCCGCGTTCCTGGGCACACGACCTGCGCGAGGCCAGTCACTTCATCCGCCGGGAAAGGCCCGACATCATCCATGTGAATGGTTCCCAGGATCATTGGACCATGGCTGTGGCGAACGGGATGTCCGGCCGGGCCGCCCCGCTGCTGCGCACGCGGCACAATACCTATACAGTCGCGGCGAACGGTCCCAACCGGCTGCTGAACCGGCGACTCACCGATTTTCAAATCGTGGTCTGTGAAAGCGTGCGCCAAACCCTGGCAAGCCATCCGGCATTTCATGCGGACCGGCTGCGCGCCATCCACAACGGGGTGGACGCTGACCTGTATCGACCGGACCCGGAGGCCCGGCGCAAAGCGCGGTCCGAATTCGGCTGCGGAGATAGAGACATTGTCTGCGGCATCGTGGCGAGGCTGGTGCCCGCGAAAGGACATGCCTTTCTCTTCCAGGCAGTGGCCGCGCTGAAAGAAACCCTGCCCGATCTGCGTGTCCTGGCATTCGGACAGGGCGTCCTGGAAAGCGAGCTCCGGCGCATGGCCGACAGTCTCGGCATTTCTTCCAGGGTCAGGTTCGCGGGTTTCCGTAACGACATGCATTTCTGCGTTCAGGCCTTTGATATCGGCGCGCAGCCGTCCATCGACTGCGACACTTCCTCTTTCAGCATGAAAGAGCAGATGGCGGCGGGAATCCCCGTGATCGCTTCCGATTACGGCGGCCTCGGCGAAATCATTGATGACGGTGTGGAAGGCATGCTGCTGCCTGCAGGCACGGTCCCCCCCATGATCGAAGCGCTGCGAAAACTTGCTTCCGACCCCGATCTGCGGACGACAATGGGCGCACGGGCACGGCAACGGGTCCTGGCGGAATTCAGCCAGGAGGTCTTTGTGCGGCGTACAGCCGAAACGTATCACCATTTGTTGAAAGAACGGTTGCGCGAACGGACAGGCGAAACACCATGATCACCGTGGCCCATCTGGATGAACAAAGCGGCCTGCGCGGCGGGGAACGGCAGGCGTCCTGGCTGGTGCGCGGACTGGCGGAACACGGCATCAGGAATATCCTTGTCGGCAGGCCCGGCGAACCCTTCGTGGCCATGCATGAGGATATGGATTCACTGATCCGCCTTCCTCTTCCGCTGCGCGGGGAACTGGACTTCTATTCCGCCGTACGACTCGCTCGCTTCGCACGGCGCCATCATGTCGACATCCTGCACGCCCATTCAAGTCACGCCCATGGCATCGCGGTTCTTGCGGCGCTCTTCGGCGCCCCCTCCCGTGTCGTGGTGTCCCGCAGGGTGAACTTCATGCCCAAGGGACACGCGCTTAACCGCTGGAAATATCGCCGGGCGGACCGCATCCTGTGCGTCTCACAGGCGGTGAACGACACGTTGCGCGCGTTCGGGCTGGATGAGGCCGGGCTGAAAACGGTGCACAGCGCCGTAGACCTGGAACGGGCGCTCATGCCCCCTGTGTCAAGAACCACCCTGGGCATCCCCGAAAAGGCCCCCTTTCTTTTTTCGGCCGGCGCGCTGGTCCGGCATAAGGACCATGCCAATCTTTTAAACGCCTTTGCCATCGTCCGGACTTCTCTGCCCGAAGCGCGCCTCGCGGTGGCGGGTGACGGCCCCCTGCACCCGGAACTTGAGGCCCATGCAAAAGCCCTTGGTCTGGCCGGATGCGTCGATTTTTTGGGATACCGTGACGATGCGCCCGGGATCAGCCGGGACGCGGATGTCTATGTGTCATCCAGTTGGTCCGAGGGACTGGGCACCTCAATCCTCGAAGCCCTGGCCGCTGGAACACCGGTCGTGGCCGCGGAAGCGGGTGGCGCGGCGGAAATGGTCCTTCCCGGCAGGACGGGACGGCTGGTACCCGTGCGCGACACGGAAGCGCTCGCCGGGGCCATCCTGTCAACCCTGACCGACCGGGAGCAAGCCTTGGCCATGGCTGAAGCGGGAAAGCAACTGGTCCGGGAAAACTTTTCCGTTTCCCGCATGGTCAGCGGTACACTGGAGACCTACCGGGAACTGGTCGGTGGAAATTCCGCTGGAAAGCCCCCGCTGTAACCGCAGTACTTTGGCGGCGCATACGCGTTCAAAACACTATGCTATCCTCAATCATCAAGGAGACCCTTTATGGCGGCGAAATTACGGATCGGATTCATCGGGGCGGGCGGTATTGCCGTCGGGCACTACCAGCGCCTGCACGAAACTCGTAAAGCCATCGTCACCGCGCTCACGGAACCTTGTGATGATTCCCGGAAACGTTTCTACGGGCATTGCCCCGGGGCCGAGGCCCTGCCGGTTTACCGAGATTATCGGGACATGATTAAAAAAGAGGCGTTGGACGGCGTGGTTATCCTGTCCCCCCACACGGTTCATTACGCGCAGATTCACGACGCGCTGAACCGGAAATTGCACGTGCTTACGGAAAAGCCCATGGTCTGCTCCACCCGGCACGCCAAAGCCCTCATCCGTCAGGCCCGCACTGCGGAACGGGTATTGATGATATCCTACCAGCGCCATTTCGATCCCCTGTTCCGATACATGCGCGCCCAGATACAAAAAGGCGTCATCGGCGAGGTCGAATTCGTGCAGGCGGTCCTCAGCCAGGAGTGGCTGCGGCTCACCCAAGGCACCTGGCGGCAGGATCCCGCCCTGTCCGGCGGCGGACAACTGAACGACTCCGGAAGCCATCTCGTCGACATTCTCATGTGGGTTACGGGCATGAAGATCCGGGAAGTCTGCGCGTTCAGCGCGAACTTCGACACGAAGGTGGATATCAACTCCTCTCTGGCCATGACTTTTGAGAACGGCGCCCTGGGCAGTTTGTCCATCATCGGCAACGCACCCGCCTGGCACGAGGATCACACCATCATCGGCAGCAAAGGCGCTTTTTATCTGCGGCAAGGCTCAGGGCTGATCCAGCAGGACGCCCTCGGGCGGCAGGTGCCCGTCAAACTGCCGAAATACAACGACAATCCAGATGCCAATTTTGTGAATGTCATACTGGGCAAAGCCGTGCCCGAGACGCCGCCCGAATGCGGGCTGCGGGTTATTGAACTCACCGAGGCAGCCTGGAAATCCGCCGCGGCGGGCGGCAAGCCCGTGCGGGTGCCGTGACCTGTTTCGCGCACCACCAAACAAAGGAAATACCCGGGAAAACTGTTATGCAGGATCATCACTATGACGAACGCATTGCCGCGCTCAGGCGGCAATTGGAAACTTGCGGGTGTGACGCGTTTTTCAGCGTTGACCCGGCGGACAACGCCTACCTGACCGGGTTCTTCGGCAGCACCTCGGCGGTACTGGTCACCCCGCATACCGCAAGACTCCTTTGTGATTTCCGGTATCAGGAACAGGCGGCAAGCTTGAATTCGGGCATTGAGGTCGTCACGTGCTCGGGCAACCTGGACGCGCGCCTCGGCGAGCACTTGCGCGATTCAGGCGCGCCAAGGGCCGCCTTCGACCCCGGCGCCATTACCGTGGCGCGACATGACACCGTGAAAACCGCCTTCACGGGGGAAACGGTTCCGACAGCGGAGATGTGCCGCAAACTCCGGGAAATCAAGGAGCCTTCCGAAGTGGAACGCGTCCGCGCGGCCAGCCAACTGGCGGAAGCGGCGTTGGAACAGGTGCTTTCCTCGCTGAAGTGCGGCATGTGCGAATATGAACTGGCCGCCTCCCTGGAATACGAATTCCGGAAACGTGGCGCGCAGCGCGCCTCTTTTGATACAATTGTGCTCTTCGGCGCGCGAAGTTCCCTTCCCCACGGCATGCCGGGACCCAACCCCTTGAAAACAGGCGACATCGTTCTGATTGATTGCGGGTGCGTGCTGGACGGATACTGTTCGGACTTGACCCGAACTTTCGTTTTCGGTAGGATACCGGGCGACTGGTTTGCAGACATCTATGAATGTGTGCGCCAGGCACAGGATAATGCGCTTAAAGCCGTGGCTTCGGGCGTTTCCGCCCGGTCCGTGGACGATGCCGCGCGCGCCTTTATTGCCGCGGCCGGCCATGGGGATCAGTTCGGCCATGGCACGGGACACGGGGTGGGTCTTGAGATCCACGAAAGCCCCAGGCTCAGCGCCCTGTCGGAAGCGGTGTTGGAGGCGGGCATGGTGGTAACCGTGGAACCCGGCATCTATCTTCCGGGACAAGGCGGTGTGCGCATAGAAGATTTGCTGGTCGTAACCGAAAACGGCTGTGATGTATTAACTGAAACCCCAAAGGAATTACGGATTCTCCAAGTATGATATCTACAGCAGACTTCAGGAACGGATTGGTTGTGGAGATGGACGGCGACCTCATGGAAATCGTCGAGTTTCAGCATGTGAAACCCGGAAAAGGCGGTGCCTTTGTCCGCACTAAGTTCAAGAATTTCTTGACCGGCCGGGTGCTGGAAAAAACATTCCGATCGGGCGAAAAATTTGAAGAGGCCAGGATCGAGGAACAGCGCTGGCAGTTTTTGTACAGCGACGGCAACCAGTTCCATTTCATGGACCACGACACCTATGAACAGCTGGCCGTGAACGCGGATATCGTGGGCGACAAGGCCCTCTGGATGAAGGAAAATTCGGACGTGTCCCTCATGTTCCACGACGGAAAAGTGATCACCGTGGAGGTGCCCTCCCACGTCGTGCTGACCATCACCAAGTCCGACCCCGGCGTGCAGGGCGACCGCACCAGCGGCGCAAAGAAACCGGCCACCCTGGAAACGGGCGCCCTGATTCAGGTGCCGCTTTTCCTCAATGAGGGCGACCAGGTCAAGGTGGACACCCGCACCGGGGACTATGTCGAACGCATGTAATGACGGCCGCGCACAAGGCGGCCGAAGGAGACAGCGCCTTGCTGGATTTTGAGGAACTGCAGGAGTTGATCCGCCTCTTCGAAGCGACGGGACTGTCGGAAATTGAAGTCGAAGAAAACGGAAAACGCATACGCCTTGCCAAGGCCGTGATTTCCGAAACCCACCTCGTGCCCATGCAGGAGGTAAAGGGCAATGCCGCGCCCAAGGCGTCCCCGCCCGTCCTGAATGATCTTACGGAATCCCTGCTGGCCGAAGGCCTGGTTACGGTCGATTCCCCCATGGTAGGCACCTATTACGCCTCGTCCGGCCCGGGGGCATCGCCCTTTGTGCAGGTCGGCGACACGGTGGACGCCAACCAGGTGGTCTGCATCGTCGAAGCCATGAAGATCATGAATGAGGTCGTGAGCAAGGTGCCGGCCATTGTGGAGCGCATCTTGGTGCGCAACGGCGAGCCCGTTGAATACGGCCAACCGCTGATCGCCGTGCGGCCTCTGGCTTAAAAGGGGTATCGTGTTTAAACGCATTCTCATAGCCAACCGGGGCGAAATCGCCGTACGCATCATCCGCGCCTGCCGCGAAATGGGCATCACCTCCGTGGCGGTTTATTCCACCGCCGACCGGGACTCCCTGCATGCGGAACTGGCCGATGAATCCATCTGCATCGGGCCGGCAAGCGCCGCGGACAGCTACCTTAAAATTTCGAGCATCATCGCCGCCGCGGAAATCGCCGATGTCGAAGCGATTCATCCGGGATACGGTTTCCTGGCCGAGAGCGCCCGTTTCGCCACCATTTGCCGGGAATCCCGGCTGGCCTTCATCGGGCCTTCGGTGGAAGCCCTGGCGCTCAGCGGGGACAAGGCGCAGTGCCGCCGCAAGGTGCTTGAAACGGGCGTGCCCGTGGCGCCCGGCAGCCACGGGGTCCTGCAGGATCCCGGCGAGGCCTGCCGCATCGCCCGGGAGGTCGGCTATCCCGTCCTGGTCAAAGCCTCTGCGGGCGGCGGCGGACGGGGCATGCGCATCGCCCACAATGAGGCCACCCTGAAACACGCCGTCGCCATGGCAGCGTCGGAGGCGGAAGCGGCCTTCGGCAACGGCGGCGTCTACATCGAAAAATTCATCGAGCAGGGTCGCCACATCGAATTCCAGGTACTGGGCGACCTCCATGGCAACTTGGTGTGCCTGGGAGAGCGGGAATGCACCATCCAGCGCAGGCACCAGAAACTGATCGAGGAAACCCCCAGCACGGCGCTGACGCCGGAACTGAGGGAGCGCATGACGAAAGCCGCGCTGGATGTCGCCCGGGCGGCGGGATACAGCAGCGCCGGCACCGTGGAGTTTCTGCTGGCGCCGGACAGTAACTTTCACTTCATTGAATTGAACGCGCGCATCCAGGTGGAACACCCTGTGACCGAGGAGGCCACGGGTATCGACCTGGTGCGTGAGCAGATCCGCCTCGCCGCGGGTGAACCCCTGGGATACGAGGCCCTCCCCGCCTTGTACCACGTCATCGAGGCGCGCGTTTACGCGGAAGACCCCGCCCTCAACTTTCGTCCCAACCCGGGGATCATCCGGCGCTGCCATATTCCGGGCGGACCGGGAATACGGGTGGATACCCACTTGTTTTCGGGGTATGAAGTGCCCCGCTACTACGACTCTCTCCTGGCAAAAGTGATCGCCCGAGGCAATACGCGCACCGAGGCGATAGAACGCATCAGCGGCGCGCTGGAAGAACTTTTCGTGGAAAACATCGCGACCACGGCAAGCCTGTGCGCCCGCATCATCCGCGGGGAACGTTTCCGCCGGGGCAATATAGGCCCGGATCTGCTGGCTGAATACCTGGAACGGGAAAAGGTCTGACGGCTCCCTTCCCCCGGGCGACCGGACCCCATTCCCGTTATGAAAAGAGGAGAATCTATTTATGAAAGCTGAGTCCCGCCGGACGGACAAGCCCACGCCGAAAGGTGGGCGCCTTGGGTTGCTGCTGTTCCTGCCGCTGCTTCTCGCGGGCTGCGCCACCCTCTCGGGCAATGTGCAGCAACAGGTGCTCGACGCCAAGAAGACCATGGCCCCGACCCTGGTGCATATCCGCCCCGTAAAAGAAGTGTTCGTGCAGGGGCAGCGCCAGGAAGTGCTTGCCGTCGGCAGCGGCTTCATCATTTCCGCCGATGGATTCGTGGTCACCAATGAACATGTCGCGGGCGAGAGCAGCCAGGTGATTTGCGTGCTCAGCGACAACTCGGAACTGGAGGCGCGGGTGGTCGGCACCGATCCGGACACGGACATCGCCGTGCTGAAACTGGAGGCCGGCCGCGACCTGCCCTACGCGCGCTTCGGCCGCTCCGCTTCCCTGGAATCCGGGGAACTGGTGCTCGCCATGGGCAGCCCCCACGGGCTGACGCGCAGCGCGTCGCTGGGCATCATCAGCGTCACGGACAGGTATCTCGGTGATTCGGGCGGCATAACCGCCCCCTATAACAACTGGATACAGACCGACGCCGCCATAAACCGGGGCAACAGCGGCGGCCCCCTGGTCAACCTGCGGGGCGAGGTCATCGGCATCAATACCCTGGCCCTGCTGGGCGCGGAAAACGTGGGCTTCGCCATTCCGGCGGACATCGCGCGCGAGGTGATCGACGCAATCATCGCAAATGGCCGCGTGCAGCGCAGCTGGCTCGGTCTCAGTTTCCAGGAAATGCGCGCGAAAACCGACGACCCGTCCGTACAGGGCGCCGTCATCGCCGATGTTGCTCCTGTCTCTTCGGCCCATGAGGCGGGCGTAAAACCGGGCGACATCCTGGTCGGCGTCAACGGCCAGCCCGTCAACGCCCACTATGAGGAAGACCTTCCCGCCGTACGCAAAAGGATTGCGGACCTGCCCGTGGGAGAAAAAGTGACCCTCCAACTGCTCCGGGGCGACACGGCAATCGAAATCGAGGCGGTTACGGAAGAAAAAATGGCGTCCAAAGGCATGCAGGCCGAATTTCTCGAATGGGGCTTCACCGTGGCCGAAATGACACCGGAACTGGCGCGGCGTGCCCAGGTGCCCCCAGGCGAGGGCCTGCTGGTTTCGGGTTGCATTCCCGGCGGCCTCGCTAGCGCGTCGGGACTTGCGGCGGGCGATATTATCCTCAAAATGGATGAGGAGACCATCCGCTCCCTGTCGCAGTTTGACGAATTGTACAACAAGGCTATCGACGAGAAAACAAAACTGATCATGCTTTTCGTAAAGCGTGGCGCGGTCACCCGATTTGTGCTGATCAACAGCGAAGGCATGGGCGAGGCCCCCGTGGACAAGGAGATGCTTGAATATGTGGATTAAACACAAAAGCCGATACCTCCTGCTGGCCATGGCAGTGACAACTTCCGTCGTAAACGCGAACGCCCTCACACAGGAAAGCCTGCAAGCATTCTTCGAGCAGTGGTCGCCCGCGCTCTGCGTGTTGAAATTCACCCAGGCCGCCATCGACCCGCGCACGGGAGAGGAACAACAGCAGCAGGGCAGCGCTGTGGCCGTGGTCGTCTCCCCGGACGGCCTGCTCATGTCCAATGGCTATCTGCAGCGGGAGAATGTCACCACCTCCAATTTCCGTGTCGTCGTGTTGCGCGATGGCGAGGAAACCGAATACAAGGCGACACTCCTGGAAAAACCGAAGGATGTCAACATTTCTTTTCTGCGGATTAAATCCGATGCGCCCCTGAACCTGCCCAGCGTCCGTTTCACCCGGAACAGCCGCCTGGGACTGGGCGAGGAAGTGGCCATCCTGGGCGTCATGAGTGAAACCATGGACTTTCAGCCCACCCTGTCCGTGGCGCGCGTATCCGCCATTCTTGAATCACCACGAATTACCTACTGCCTGGACACGCCCCTGAAACTGGGTTCCGTGACCGGCCCCGTCATTAACGACAAGGGCGAGGTAGTCGGCGTGACCGGGTTTGAACTGTCTTCAACGGAAGGCGGCGACCTGTACACCCGCAGCGGCGTTCCCATGGTTTTCCAGACTGAACTGTTCATCCCGTACGTGGATTCGCCTCCCGGTGAAAGCGCGGAGGAAGAAGAGGGCGGCGAGGAGGCTTGGCTGGGCGTGTTCACCCAACCCCTCAAGGAAGATTACGCGGAGTACTGGGGAATTGACCCCCCCGGAGGCCTGATTGTAAGCACTGTTATGCCGGGTTCCTCCGCCGAGGCCGCCGGGTTCCAGCCCGGGGATATCATCCGCGTTTTCGATGGACAGCCCATTCAGGCCACCTTGGATCGCGACGTGCTGGACTTCACCCAGATGATACGGGGCAAACAGCCCGGCGCGGCGGTCACTGTCGAGCTGCTTCGCGGCGGCGCCCCCCTCACGCTCCAGGTTACCCTGGGCGTCCGGCCCCGCTCCGCCCAGGAAGCCGGGGAATACACCGATGAAACCCTGGGCCTCGTAGTCCGTGAAATAACGCAGGATCTGCGAACCGTGCTTAACCTCGGGGAAGACGTGCAGGGCGTCATCGTGCGGCGGGTCATTTCGGGAAGCCCGGCCCACGTCGCACGCATGCAGCCGGGCGTCATCGTCATGTCCATTGACAACACCCCCGTCACCAGCGTGGAAGACTATGAAAAAGGCAGTGACGCGATCCGGGCAGCCAAGCCGGCGGAGGTTTCCATCTTCGCCCGCGCGGGCGCCGCAACTGGCTTCTTCCGCGTCAGGCCCCGCTGGTAGCCGAAGAAACAATGGACGAAATGGACGGGATGGACGGGATGAAAACGCGTACACTATGATTCGACTTGGTGTCATAAACAGCGCTCGCGCGATCCCGATGCTGCTTGCCGTCCTTCTGGCGGCGGGATGCCTGGCGGGTTGCCGCAGCGACACGGTGGACGACGCCCGACTTGCGGAGGCCTGGCACCTGTGTGAGGCGGAGAATTTCGCGGCCGCCTCTCCCCTGTTGCGCGACTACCTCGTCCGTCATCCGGACCACCCGGTGGCCCATTATCTGCTTGGCAAGTGCTTCGCGAACAGAACGCCCGTCGAACTCACCCGCGCCAAAGGGGAATTCGACATGGCCCGCTATCTCCTGGAAACCGGACACTATACCGGCGTACCGGGCGCGGCCGTCACTTCGGACGCGTTCCTGGCCGACACCCATTACGAGACCGCCCTGGTGCTGCTGCACACCGCCATGGAAGCCTACAAGGCCGGCATCGCCGTGCAGGCCTCCGTGGGGATCCTGAAAACCGCCCTCGAACACGCCGACAAAGGCCTGCAGGTCAACCCCGCCTCTCCCCCGCTCACCGAATTGAAAACCACCCTCGAAAGGGCCATCAACCAGGCAACACAATACTCCCCGCAACAACCCCTGTCCCCACCCGCCGGAAATGCCATTTAATCCTGAAGACGGGTAACTGAAACTGGAAAAGCCTACCCGTGAATGCGGTGATGTGTGTTACAATCAGATCGGTTCACCGTGTCATAAACCTAATACCGTACAACAACGATTCCTCATCCTGTATGAGGGCAACGACAAGAGAGGCAGCATATTGGCTAAACAACACTATGGATACGAAAAGCGGCAGAAGGAAATAGCAAAGCAAAAGAAACAGGAAGCAAAGAGACTGCGCAGGCTTGAAAAAAAGACAGATCCGTCAGAGGAGAGCCAAGAGGAATCTTCCAATGAGACGGGAGCCGACCTTGCCGAAGATCCCGCCGAAATCGAATAGCCCACGCGATAAACCATTTTGTGAACCCGGGGCAAACCAACGTAATGACAGTTTCATTGTGTCGTAAGCATATTACCGTACGACACCGATTTCTCCTTCTTCTGGTTTCCAAATTCCTATTTGGGAACCAGAGGGCCGGTTATTTATGGATTTTTTTACCCGTGCGCCACAGGATTGCCAATACTTCTTGTCCGTGAATACCCCCCCCTCTTCTCTCCCTTAACGAAAAACAATAGATCCTGCTTCTAAACAAAAGCCCCCGCATCCAGTCGGACGCAGGGGCAATTACATCCTCTTTCTATTCTTTATCTCTTCATTTTGGAACTCAATGACACAAGCACCATCAACGCCAGTCCAACCATTAACCAGTCACCAAGCAAGGTTTTAGTTGACGACGAATTACAGCATCCACAGGTCTCGACTTCTCCTTCATCTTCTATAGATTCACCTTCTATAGATTCGCCTTCGTCTATTTCACCTTCGCCTTCGACGGCTACCTCACCCTCAACGGGTAATTCACCCTCGCCTTCGACAGGTTCTTCACCCTCACCTTCGACGGGGACTTCACCCTCACCTTCGACGGGGACTTCACCTTCACCTTCGGGCAAGACTTCACCTTCACCTTCGGGCAAGACTTCACCCTCGCCTTCGAGGGGTACTTCACCCTCGCCTTCGACGGACACTTCACCCTCGCCTTCGAGGGGTTCTTCACCCTCACCTTCGACAGGTTCTTCACCCTCACCTTCGACAGTTGCTTCACCCTCACCCTCGACGGGTAATTCACCTTCGCCTTCGGGCAGAGCCTCACCTTCACCTTCACCTTCGGGCAAGACTTCACCTTCACCCTCGACAGGCACTTCACCCTCGCCTTCGACAGGTACTTCACCCTCGCCTTCGGCAGGCGCTTCACCCTCGCCTTCAGCGGGTACTTCACCTTCGCCTTCGGCGGGCACTTCACCCTCGCCTTCGGCGGGCACTTCACCCTCGCCTTCGACAGGTTCTTCACCCTCGCCTTCGGCAGGCGCTTCACCCTCGCCTTCAGCATGTACTTCGCCTTCGCCTTCAACGGGGATTTCGCCTTCGCCTTCAACGGGGATTTCGCCTTCGCCTTCAACGGGCACTTCACCCTCGCCTTCGACGGGGACTTCGCCTTCGCCTTCAACGGGCGCTTCACCCTCGCCTTCGACGGGGACTTCGCCTTCGCCTTCAACGGGCGCTTCACCTTCAACGGGCGCTTCACCCTCGGGAAGGACTTCACCTTCGCCTTCGATAGGTTCACCTTCACCTTCAACAGGTACTTCGCCTTCACCCTCCAGTTCCCCTTCAACCTCGCCTTCCCCTTCTTCTGGAGGAGGCATATTTTCAAGCAAGTAGGGATAACCACCGTTTATACTGTAGTCCGTGTCCGCTAACCAGACGGTTGAAAAATTCCAGCCCACATACGTGTTCTCCGCATAAGGACAGGTCATCTCCGATGTTGTACGCCCTTCGCCTCCGCTGCTTGTTGAAAGTCCGGAAGTGTCAACATCCCAATAGCACGAAGTAACGGCGCCATATTCACTGGTCCCTACCAGACCACCGGTATTTGCAGTGCCTGCAACAGCGCCATTGGCGTAACAGGAAGTTATCGTTCCTTGGTGGTTTAACCCCACCAGACCACCGATATAAGCGCTCCCCTCACCGCAGGAAATTGCACCTTTAGCGTAACTCGATGTCACCGTGCCATAATAGTTGTACCCCACCAATCCTCCAACATAACGACTTTCATTTTCTCCCGTCACCGTGCCTGTTGCGAAACACAAGGTCACCGTGTTGTTACTTTTTCCCGAGAGGCCACCGACAGATTTATAACCTGTAACATCCCCCGTGGCATAACATAATGTTATGGTGCCCCCGTTATTTCCCACCAAGCCGCCAACGAACTCTCCCAAATCACTACTTGTCACAACACCCGTAGCATAACAAGACGTCACCGAACCACTATTGTTTCCCAAAAGCCCGCCGACATTGGCATTACCCCCTGTCACCGAGCCGGAAGCGTAACAAGACGAAATCGCCCCACCCCCGGACATGTTTTCGCCCACCAAGCCGCCGACCCACTCTTCGGCTGTAACTGTACCCGTAGTGCAACATGATGTAATGACGCCGCGATTTACACCTGCCAAGCCGCCGACATAAAAGCGGCCCGTAACTGCCACCGTTTCCACGACAAGGTCGCGAATTTCGCCCTTTATGCCCACGCCGCCGAACAGGCCCACACCAGAACCTGTGGGCAGGTTAATTTGGCCATTGCGCAATACATGACCGTCTCCATCAAACACACCGGTAAAGGATACACCCCACCCCGTGCCTACAGGCGTCAATGAGGCGCCGTCAAAATCAATATCCCCAATCAAGACAAAGTGTTTCCCCCAGTCGGACGATGTAGCGGACAATGTTATCCAGTCCGCAACGCTCGCGATTTGATACGGTTCAGCCTCCGTACCGGCACCGCCACTGTAGTCGGCGGCATTTGCGACCACTGCCATTAAAACCGTTAACATAACCACCCATTTTATCGCTGCATATATTCTCATTGTGCTTCTCCTGATGGCTTCCCAAAGTTCCTACAGAAAAAATCACAATAGCCAGACCATGACCATTATTATAGCACTTAATTTCTATTATTGATATTAATATTTTAAGAATTTTTTATATTTAATACTTTCAATATCATAAGGATGGCAGGATGGCATATACAAAAGTGTCTATCAGCGTTGATTAAAGCACTTAACATGCACGTATTGTTATGGGAAGAAAAAGGCGGGATCGTATTGACAAAAGATGCATGAAAGAAACCATCCTTTTGGAACCTGGACATGTGTCTCTCGAAAAAATACAACAGGATTTGTGCCGGTAGCAACAAAATGCCTAGAATTCGAGAACCTCGGGTGGCTCCTGGATTCTGCGGCATGTGTCTTTTTTTATTCACACACAAGCCAAGACTGAAACCATACACGATGCCATGCACACCTTTACCAAAAGGCGCATGCTTTGTCTCAAACTATCAATTCTGTCAGAAAAATAAACAAGCCTGTAAACCGGCGTTTCAGCCAATGTTTACAGGCTTTTCCTAGCAAAAGAAATGGTGCCAAGGGCCAGAATCGAACTGGCGACACGCGGATTTTCAGTCCGCATGGATAGCAACGGAAACGGCAATAAAGACGGGGTTTCTGATGGGGCCGGAACGCCAGTCTGTACATATTCTGCACAAAACAGCGGGATAGATGTCATTCTGGAAGCGATTCGTAACCTGCCAAAAGATGAACGGACGGCGATTCTGGCGGCACTGGCGGCTGATGGGGAACCGCATTAATTCCCCTGCTAAAAAAAAGGGGGCTGCATGTCCAAAACCAACTGCTATAAAAAGGCGGGAAAAAGTGGTAGGTTCTTCCGGGGGTATACCGGGGCGGTGCTGTGCGACGTAACCCCACTATTTTCTTCCACACGGCATACAAAAAAGGGAAACTTGGAAACTTCCCAATACCCCAAAAAAGCAGTCTATCCAGAATGACGGTGTTCATGATGATGGGATAGATTCGTTATAATCGAACTGCGCGACGGCGCAGATATACGCCTGCCGGTGTCCTTCCGGTTCGGGTGGTTCCTTTCCGAAGGGACGCCGGCGGGTGAACAAAAGGAACCACGATATGAATGATAGCGACAAGCCTGAAACTTTAGGCGAATTCCTTCTACGAACATTAGACTCACAGTCACCCGAAGAAATCCCTGAAGAAATCGAAAAACTATCTCGCGAACATTACATAAAAATGCATGATAGGGAATTGGATGAACTACTGAAACAACCGGGTTACGGTTTTTCGATGGGAATGCATTTCTATGAAGCACTGGAAAGACTTTCCGAACAGCAATTAACTTTCATAAATGCCTTATGTATCTTCCAATATTATGAATATTTTGTACCCCACGCATGGGTAGTTAATCATGCCGCAAATCAAATCATTGGGGGGCTGTCTACCGGAAAACTATCACCTGACTTCACCCTATCTGAATTAAAAGCCTTCATTATCCGACACAATATTGAACTGCGCGATGACTGGAAAACCCGTCTGGAACTTTTAAAATCTGCCGGGATAGAAAAGGAAACAATGGACATCACGCCGGGGGCCGGGGCGGTACCTGTCAAAACCGAATCACGAACCAAACGAACGTCGACACGCGGAAAAGGCGGCAACAAACCCAAACGAATCTGGCATAAACTACTGGTAAAAGCATGTATTGAAAAGAAGATAACAGGGACGGCGGTTATCGCAGAAATACTTAAAGCCTATTTGGATGAAACGGCTTTACTAGATGATGAAGGAAGTATTGTCAGCGAAATCAACAATCAGGATGTTCGGCATGATAGCGACTATGTTACTTCCGGTAAGTTTGATGCTTTCCTGAAAAAGAATCGAAACAACAAAAAGTTAATTGGCGGAAATGACGCGGAAACAAAAACATTCAAAGCGTGGTTAAGTAAAAATTACAAGCATTAACAACATAATGCCATCAAGGGGTATGACGTTCATCACCATTTCCGCGATGAACGTCCTTTTTATTTCTGCAATATTCCCGCAATAATCAGCAATTCCGCAATCAATCGCTTTGCTACCTTTGACTAATCATTGGCGCATGGTGCGCCGATGAAAAGCCGATGACGGCAAAGGAACAAGCGGATGAATGAACGGCTACTGAACGTCAGGGATGTGGCGGCGCGTATGAACGTATCGACGCGGGCCGTCTGGAATTACCGGGATGTGGGTTTCATGCCCGCACCCTTGAAGGTAGGCGGCGCGGTGCGCTGGCGGGAAAAGGACATCGATAGTTGGATAGCGGCCGGATGTCCTGACATGCGCCGGGGGGTACAGCCATGACGCGCAGGCAGGCAATCCGAAAGTATTATCTTTGGCTGCATTGCGGGAACCGGGCATCCGTCCGTGATTGCACCATGTATGGACATCCCCTATGGCCTTATCGGATGGGGCGGGTATCGAAACCACTTGAAGATGGACAGCGGGAACCAGACATCGTGACGGGTGCGGATTACCGTTACGACAAACCTATGCAGGCGGCGAAGGCAATCCGGCAAACCTGTATCGGGTGCGTTGAAACACTGTCCGATGTGCGGAACTGTCCCTGCCGGGAATGTCCCCTTTGGCAATATCGCGCAGGAAGGGCTGTTTTTGCGTCTGCCGGGGCGGTTTCAGACACGGACGGGGGCCGGGTGGACATAAACCACCATGAACAAAACGATTCTTCAAAACAGGCTGTTTTCGATTACGACAAGGAACCACATCATGAACCAGCAAGAACAGTTTAAAAAGCGCATCAAAGAAACGGCTGATGCTTTGGATGTGCCAGAAAAGACGGCAACGATAATGATGATTGCAGCGGCGTCCACTTTGCCGCCTGATGTCATCCGGGTGCTGGCATCTTTGGCAAAAAGGCAGGCTGATGATGGGGTACGGTAAACGCAAGCAAAAGCAGATGGGCACTTATGGAACAGGCGGGTTCCTGATGGTGTCCGATACCCTACGGGAAAGTACTGCATACCGGGCACTGACATCCACCCAAAAGTTGGTATTGTTCGATGTGATGCGGCTGTACATGCGTCTATCACGTTTCGACAGGGAACCACTTACAGATGGGTTTTGCTATGCCTTCACCAACTGCCGCGAACTGATAGACGAAACATCCTTCTATGATGCACGGAAACGCCTGGTGGAAATCGGTTTCCTTGAACGCCGTGATGATATGAAGCGATTAACGCCGGGTGCGCCGGATGTGTTTTCAGCGTCATCCAAGTGGATGCACTATCAGCCATCGGCAGCGGAAGCGGCACGGCTGCAATCAATGGAACAGCGGAAGCAACGTTCCCTTGAACGTGGACAGGCACGGAAGCGGCTGTTCATCGAAAAGCATCCCCAAAGACGAAAAGGGAAAACAAAATGAACCCCGAAAATTTCCGGGGATATATACAGGAAAATTTCCGGGGATACACGGGGCATGTCATCCTTGTGCATCCCTTGGAATTTTCCGGGGATACTTGCGGCTGTCAGAACAGGAAATATTCCGGGGACATGATATATACCATATGCAGGGAACCGGAAAGCGCATCGATACCCGAATGGCAGAAACCACACTTCCCCCGTCATCCCTGCCAAAACAGCATCAGCACGTCGACGCGGCGCAGGAAGATACACACGATGATGGTAATGTTACAAAACGCTAACTTTGAAAGAATACGCCGGGCTGATGGCCTTGCGTGGTTCGCATGAAGGATAAAGGCTGCCTGCCCTTGATGAAAAAGTACCCCCCCCCTGGGGGAAGGAACATTAACAAAACTTAACATTTAAAGCACACTACCTGTTGAAAAAAGTTGAAGTTTCCCTTTATGAACGACTATGGTTTCAATACTTGGATGCTGGCATGATTCTTGATTTTTTGGGCGCAAAATGGATGATTTGGAACATAATGCCAGTTATCAGACATTGATTTCTGGCGGAATCGGACACCGTACAATACCGTAATTAGTGACGGTTTTCAACATATGGTGTGTACAAAAAAGGACTGTACAAACAACACAAGGTGTGGTATAGTATTACCATGAAAATATCATCACAACTTCAACAACTTATTTCGGAATGCGGTTTATCGCACCGACAATTATCACTTGCATCTGGCGTGAATCGGCGTTGTATCGGGCGGTTCATGGCCGGGGAAATCATGCTAAGCCTTGAAGCGGTTGACTTGCTGGCGGCGCATTTTCAAGTGATGCTGACGCCGATACCGGATGAACCGGAACGTAAAAGGAAACAGGGGGTGGCATCTTCAACAGCACCATCGATGGATGGGGTGTCCCCTTCTAAAGAATGCCGTCCGACAAACGACGCCGAAAAACGCAAAAGGAAATCGTGAATCATGGCAAGTGTTTTCAAGAAATCATTCTGCAAGCCGTTACCCGATGGGGCAAAGGTTTACAAGCGGGGTGAACGGCTTTATGCCCAATGGACATCAGGCGGGAAAACTTATCGTAACATAGCACGCCGTGATGCAGATGGTACGGTGCGGCTTGTCTATGAATCACCTACCTACTACTTCCGATATGTGGATGCGGCATCCGGCAGGCGCATCGGAATGAACACGGGCTGCAAAGTCCGTGATATGGCGGAACGGGTGATGCGCGAAACGGAAGCGGAACAGGAACGCATCCGCGCAGGCATCATCAAACCGGAACAGGTGAAGGCGGCAGGCAGGGCGCGTCAGATATTAACCGATGTCTTGGAATTGTACTGTACCTACCAGCGGGGGAAGCGGAAATCTGAAAAGCACATCAGCGAAACGAAAAACATCATCAAAGCGGTTGCGGATTATTGCGGCTGGCAAACCATCGGGGACATGAACCGGGCCGGGGCTGAAACCTATCTTGAATCACGATTGAAGGATGGGGTTTCCTTCCGTACCTATAACAAAAACAGGACGGCATTAGTCGCCTTTGGTTCATGGTGCGTTCGAAAGAAACATCTGATATCCAGTCCTTTTATGAAGATGGAACGCATGGATGAAGATTCCGACAGGCGTTACAGGCGGCGTCCCCTATCGGCGGATGAAGTCCGGGCCATCATCGAAGCGGCGCGGGAACGTCCGTTTGATGACGCGGCACGGATGAACCGTTCCAAAGAAATCACTACCGATACACAGCACGATGCTGCATTCTGGCGCGGGTGGAACCGGGCGATGGCATACCGCCTGATGGCGTCCACGGGTTTACGCTGGAACGAATGCCGTACCCTTACCTTTGCCGATGTCCATCTGGATAAACCTTCCCATATTGCACTGCAAGCGGTAAATGCAAAGGCGCGTAGAAACGCCTGCATTCCCCTATGTGCTGACATCCTGCCGGAACTGGTATGTTTCATCAGGGAACGAAAAAAGATGCTTATGGGCGATTCTGGCGCGTCCATCGTGGAATTTCCGGGAACACTGGATATAGAACCCCTGTTCGACTTGCCTGTATCCATTGCCGCCATCTTCAAGGTGGATTGTGCGACGGCAAAAGTCAAAACAGTGGATGAATCCGGCAGGGAAAAGATTGAACCTGTAAAGACAAAAGACGAATCCGGGCGCGTGGTGGATGTCCATTCCTTGCGCCATTTCTACGGAACGGAACTGGCACGGGCCGGGGTTCCCGCATATCGTTTGAAAGAACTGATGCGACATAGCACCATCGAATTAACCAGCAAGTTTTATCTGCATGTCAAAACGAAAGAACTACAGGGTGATGTAAATTTATTGCCGTCCACGATGGGTATGATGGTGGAAGCGCAAGCCGTATCAGGGGCGGATTCGGACGGAACGCCAGTCTGTACATATTCTGCACAAAATTCCTGCTTTGATGTTCAAAACCCTGCATTATCCTGCAATTCAGGGGACATCGACGGCACAAACAAAATCCCCGTGCATACAGGCCTTTCAGCCAATAAACACGGGGATATCCGTAAAAAAGAAATGGTGCCAAGGGCCAGAATCGAACTGGCGACACGCGGATTTTCAGTCCGCTGCTCTACCAACTGAGCTACCTCGGCACGCTGGGCAAATTATAGTCAATCCCATCGGCGCATGTCAAACTCAAAATCGCAGTGATTGGCGCCGATTCTCGGGTTCTACTTCTTTTCGCGATGGACGGTGTGTTTGCGCAAGGTGGCGTTGTACTTTTTCAGTTCGAGGCGTTCGGGATGCTTGCGCTTGTTCTTTTCGGTGTTGTAACGCGAGGTGCCGGGCGCTTCGGTGCACTCGAGGATGATGGTTTCGCGGTTGCCTTTTGCCTTGGATGCCATGCTGTATTCTCCTTGTTCCGGCGCTTAATTTCAGATTGTAAAACGCCGCAATTACGGTTCTTCTTGGCGTTTCAGTAATGCCTTATCGAGACGCCTGTATCATGTTTCTATACATCCCCCTTTATCCCCCTTCAAAGGGGGACCTTTCAGGGCTTGTACAAGATGCACTCCCTGTATACCAGGGCCGGGCTATAGTAGCCGGTGCATACAACTGTGCTTAGATCCGCGTCGGGTTCGGCGCGTCGCCGTATACCTTTTTCGGATCGAAAACCTTTTCGGTCTCGGTGAATGTCAGGGCCAGGCCCGCTTTGACCGCTTCACCGACGGGCACGGCGCGGTAGAAACAGGAGCGGTAGCCGACATGGCAGCTGGCGCCGCCCTGCACGTCCACGCGCAGCCAGACCGTGTCCTGATCGTCGTCAATGCGCATCTCACGCACTTTCTGCACCAGGCCGCTGGTGGCGCCCTTGTGCCAGAGCACCTTGCGGCTGCGGCTCCAGTACACGGCCTCGCCCAGTTCAATGGTCTTCTTCAGTGCCTCTTCATTCATATAGGCGTGCATGAGCAATTCGCCGGTCTCATAATCCGTGGTGACCACGGGGATCAACCCTTCGGCGTCGAATTTGGGCGCCAGTTCACGGCCTTCTTCGACCTGTTCCACCGTCTTTCTTTCGGCGAATACTATCACGTCTTCAAAACCTTTCTCGGGAATTTTTCTGGAAGTGCCTCCTGCCGGACGGCACAGACGAGCCTGCCGCCGGAGAATGAAGGCGTAGTATAGCAAATTAACACGGCCTGATGCACCTTCGACACGGAAAAGAAATGACGGGAATGCATTTTTTTTACCACGAAATACACGAAGGGAAAGCAAATTAAGAACAATTTTTAACCACGGAATTCACGGAAGGGAAAGACTGAGGCGACAGTACGTTTCCTTCCCGTCCCGTAGGGACGATTGACGATAGCCCGCTTCTTCAGAGGCGGGAGATTCGGAACAGGTCTCTTGTAGTCCTGTAGGGACGGTTGAATGAGAAATGGATACAATCGCCCCTACGGGACTTAACAGGGCGTAAATGGCATGGCCCCGGGGCGATTGCCGCCGCCGGAGCCATGCGCGGGGTCATGTGAGTCGGGAAAACCGGTCTGGGATCAAATATCGTAGTACAGGTGGAATTCGTAGGGATGCGGGCGCAGCGCCATGGCTTCCACTTCATTGACGCGCTTGTAGCGAATCCACATTTCCAGGGCGTCTTCGGTGAACACATCGCCCTTGGTCAGGAATTCGTAGTCCTTCTCAAGGTGGTCCAGTGCCTCGCCCAGGCTTCCCGGAACCTGCGGGATCTTGGCCTTTTCCTCGGGCGGCAGATCGTAGAGATCCTTGTCCATGGGCTCGCCGGGATCAATCTTGTTCTGGATGCCGTCGATACCGGCCATGAGCAGCGCGGAGAAGGCCAGGTAGGGGTTGCAGGAGGGATCCGGCACACGGAATTCGACGCGCTTGGCTTTCGGGCTGGCGGAGTACATCGGGATGCGCGCGCAGGCGCTGCGGTTGCGGGCGGAGTAGGCGATATTAACGGGCGCCTCATAGCCCGGCACCAGGCGCTTGTAGCTGTTGGTCGTCGGGTTGGTCAGCGCAACCAGGGCAGAGGCGTGTTTCAACAGCCCGCCGATAAACCACAGTGCGTCCTGGCTAAGCCCGGCGTATTTATTGCCGGCGAACATGGGCTTACCTTCCTTCCAGAGGGACAGGTGGCAGTGCATGCCCGACCCGTTGTCGCTGAACAGCGGCTTGGGCATGAAGGTGACGGTCTTGCCGTTGCGCTTCGCCACGTTTTTGATGATGTACTTGTACATGGTCAGCTGGTCGGCCATGTTGGTGAGCGGTGAGAAGCGCAGATCAATTTCCGCCTGCCCCGCCGTAGCCACTTCGTGGTGATGACACTCCACATTCAGGCCGCAGTCCAGCATGACCGACACCATCTCCTGGCGCAGGTTGTGCTGGGAATCGCCCGGCGGCACCGGGAAATAGCCCTCCTTGTGGCGCAGTTTGTAGCCGAGGTTGGGCTCTTCCATCCGGCCGCTGTTCCAAATGGCCTCATCGCTGTCAATGTGATAGTACCCGCACTCGGGCTTGTTTTCGAAGCGGATGTCATCGAAAATGAAGAACTCCGCTTCCGGCCCGACAAAAACCGTATCGGCGATGCCGGTGGAAATCAGGTAGTTTTCCGCCTTCTGCGCGATATTGCGCGGGTCGCGGCTGTACCGCTCCTTGGTGATGGGGTCGAGAATGTTGCAGTACAGGATGAGAGTCGGAATCGTCGAGAAGGGATCGACGGTGGCCGTCCTCGGATCCGGCAGGACCAGCATGTCGCTTTCGTTGATGGACTGCCAGCCGCGGATACTGGACCCGTCGAAGCCGAGACCGTCTTCAAAGGTGTCCTCGGAGGTCTCGCAGGCCGGAATCGTGAAGTGCTGCTGAAGCCCGGGATAGTCCATAAACCTGAAGTCTACAAACTTGATCGACTGCTCCTTGATAATCTTCATTACGTCTTTGGGACTATACGCCTTGTGCATAACGGTTCATTTCTCCTCTATCGTTATAACCGGCCGGTTGGGTTGCGTCCACCAAAAGCGCTTCCAGCGCTATTGGATCTGCCGACAATTTCCGGCTGCCTACTGTTCTCGTTTTAACCGCGCGCGGCTAGCGCAATACGGCTTCGCCGCTTTCGCCCGTCCTGATGCGCACGGCATCTTCCACGGGCAACACAAAAATCTTGCCGTCCCCGATGCGGCCGGTACTGGCCGTTTCCACGATGGCCCGCACCACGGCCTCTACCATGTCATCGGAAACGACGATCTCGAGTTTGATTTTGGGCAGGAATTCGACGACATACTCCGCGCCGCGATACAATTCCTTGTGCCCCTTTTGACGCCCGAATCCCTTGACTTCGCTGACCGTCAGCCCCTGCACAGACACCTTGGACAAGGCCTCTTTCACCTCTTCTAATTTGAAGGGCTTAATGATTGCTTCCACTTTTTTCATCACATGATCTCCGACACGGCACATGACCTCTACTTACGGATAGAAAACGTAGCCGCTGTTGTCCACTATCGCATCGGTTGCCGCCTGGCACCCGCCGTCATAGGATATCAGGGCTGGTTCACTGCAGGGGAGTATTTTTTCGATACGCCCCGGACCGACTCTCCGTTTTGAACCTGGGCTATCCAGTTCTCATGCGTTTTTTAAAGCAACTCGCGTGCCAATATCCCTTTTCAACCGCCCCCGTCCACAGAACTGCATGGCATTACCGGCACCATATTCTTCCTTTACGCTGTGTTTTCAATAAGTTAGCCGGCGCGTTATAGGCTCACATACTCCGGGCAGCGGAGAGATACTGCCATCATCCGATCCTTGCTCACTCGGCAACAAGTCTACAGGCAGGTTGGTATTTTCCTTGATTCCTACGATATTGTAGGTTCCCTAAGAAAGACGCAGGCGCACCGAAACCGATTGCGGATTTTTATGAGGCACAAAAGACAACGTGGGGCAGACATTCCTGCCTGCTTTTCTTCTTCCGGTCAGACAGGAATGTCCGCCCCATCCTCCGGAAGAAAACAATGAGAACATCCACCGGCGCTGTTCAGACGCCTTCGCCCTGGCCACCCTTCAGGCTCATGGGGCATGAGGCAGGCCCAATATGTTAGAATCAGCAAAACTGCAGTGGTGTCGCATTCACCCGCCCTTGCATGATGTTTTTTCCCACTCAAAAGGAACTCTTGATTATGACGCGGTTACCTATATCCATTCTTCAGGGCTGCCTGATTCTTGCGGCAATTGTTTCATTCAATTGTTATGGGGAAACGGTGATTCCCGAGGCCGGCATAACCGCGGGGCTCGCGGATTCCATCAAAGATGCCGTAAATCTTGTGACGCCCGCCCTGGTCCGCATCGACGTGGTGGAAGCCTATTATCGTGACGGTCGTGAAATGAAATCGGAAGCGTCCGGCAGCGGCGTTGTCATTACGCCGGAGGGGCATGTCATCACCAACCATCACGTAGCCGGACACGCAAAACAGCTGAAGTGCGTCTTCGCCGACAAGTCCGAATACGAGGCGGAACTGGTGGGCACGGACCCGCTGACGGACATCTCCATCATCCTCCTGAAAACGGAAGAGGAAAAAACCTTTCCCGTGGCCTCCTGGGGCGATTCCTCCGCTGTGCGCGTGGGCGACCATATCATGGCCATGGGCAGTCCGCTGGCCCTTTCACAATCGGTTACACTGGGCATTATCAGCAACACCGAGATGACCATGCCGGAATGGATGAACCGTGACGGCGGTCTGACCATTGACGGCGAAGACGTGGGCGCGCTGGTCCGCTGGCTTGCCCATGACGCCCAGATCTTTGGCGGCAATTCCGGCGGCCCGCTGGTCAACCTGAAAGGAGAGGTGATCGGCATCAATGAAATCCGTCTCGGCCTGAGCGGGGCCATACCCATCAATCTCGCCCGCGCCGTCGCCGAAGAAATCATCCGCACCGGCAAGGTCCAACGCGCCTGGGTGGGTCTCAACGTGCAACCGCGCCTGAAATCGGACGGGCATAAAACCGGCGCGCTGGTAAGCACCGTCATCTCCGGGTCCCCGGCCGACAAGGCGGGCCTGCGTTCCGGCGACCTGCTGCTTGACGTGAACGGCACCGCCATCGATATTCAGTTCCTGGTGCAGCTGCCGGATTTCAACCTGCTCATCGCCAGCCTGCCCATAGGGGAAAACGCCGTTTTCACCCTTGAGCGGGAAGGCCAGGCGCAAACGCTGAATGTCACCCCCATTGAACGGGAGACCTACGAACTCCGCCAGTTCGAACAACTGTACTGGGGCATCACGGTTCGGGACATTTCCTTCATGATGGCGAAGGAAATGAAACGGGAAAACACCGACGGCGTCCTGGTGACTTCCGTGCAATCCGGCGGCCCCGCAGGCGACGCCCTCCCCCCCCTCTCCCAGGGCGATGTCATTGTTGAAGTGGGCGGCAAGCCGGTAAAGGATGTCGCTGCGTTTCGAGAAATCACCAATGAATTGATGGCGAACGGCACGGCGCCCAGGCCGGTGCTGGCCACCTTCGAGCGCAAAAATGACCGGCTGGTCTCCGTGGTGAAAATCGGGATCCGCCCCCTGAGCGATCCGGGCATGGAAGTGAAGAAAGCATGGCTGCCCCTGGAATATCAGGTAATCACCCGCGATATCGCCGAATCCCTGGGTCAGCCGGAAATGACGGGCTTCCGCGTGACCCAGGTGTATGCGAACAGCACCGCCGCACAGGCCGGGATCCAGGTGGGCGACTTGATTTTGTCCGTGGACGGCGAACCGATGACGGCAGCCTCGCCCGAGCATCATGAAGAACTGGCGGCATTCATCCGTCAATACACCGCCGGGGATACCGTGGAGTTAAGCATAAAACGGGCGGAAAATGATCTGAAAATTCCCGTCGCCCTGGCCGAAGCACCCAAACTTGCCCGGGAAATGAAGAAATACCAGGACGAGATTTTCGAATTTACCGCGCGCGATATCACATTTTTCGACCGCGCGTCGGAGAAGTGGGACAGGGAACAAACAGGTGTCCTGATCGAGCAGGTCAAGCCGGGCGGCTGGGCTGCCCTGGGCGGTCTTTCCACGAGCGACCTCATCGTCGGCATCGACCACGGCCCCGTGAATACCGTGGATGAAGTCCGCGACAAAATGAAGGCGATAACCGATTCAGCGCAGGAATACGTGGTGTTCAAGATACGGCGCGGCATTCGCCTGCTGTACCTGGAACTGGAACCCAAATGGGATTCCAAAGAACAATAACGAAGCGGCGGGACAACCCGTGTTTCCGCGTGCGGAAAGCCGGGCACGCCCCTGTTCAAAGGGCCGGACACTGTTCGCCCGGCGTTGACCCCGTTTCTAAAATTTTTTATAATCGGCGGCATGGTCTTTTCAGGATTATGCAACCCAAACCCCGCCGCGTGCGGAAGGAGCATGTACCATGGCAAATTTTAAACTAGGTTTCATTGGCGCCGGGTTCATCGGCAAGTTTCAGGCGAAGGCCGTCGCCCAGATCCGCGGCTGTGAGATCGCCGGAGTGCATGCGCTCAAGGGCGCGGAAGAACTCGCCGCCTATGCCAAGAAAAACAACCTGGGTGACTGCGCCGTCTACGGTTCCATTGAAGAACTTTGCAAGCATGTGGACGCGGTGGCCATCTTTGCCCCCAATTTCGCGCGGATCCAGATTATGCAGGAAATCGTGGCCGCCGTCAACGCGGGCGCGCCGCTCAAGGGCATTATCTGCGAAAAGCCGCTGGGCCGCACCATTCAGGAGGCGCAGCAGCTGGTGGACCTCGCCGCGGAAGCCAAATTGCCCACCGCCTACTTTGAAAACCAGATTCACATGAAGGGCATCCGCGCGCAAATGGAACAACTCGCGCCGGTACAGGCGACGATGGGCCCGCTGGGCCTGGCCCGCAGTTCCGAGGAACATTCCGGCCCCCACGAAGGCTGGTTCTGGGATCCGACCAAGCAGGGCGGCGGCGTGCTCAGCGACATGGGCTGCCATTCCATCGCCGTGGGCTGGTACGTGCTCACCCCGTATGGCAAACCCGTAACCTTCCTGGAACCCATTTCGGTCAACGCGGTCACTTCCCTGCTCAAGTGGGGCATCCCAAAATACCGCAAACAACTCCTGGACCGCATGGGCGTGGATTACACCAAGGTGCCCGCGGAAGACTTCGCGACGGGCATGGTCACCTTCAAGAACCCTGAAACGGGACAACTGGTGCAGGCGCAGTTTACCAATTCCTGGATGTATGACAAGCAGGGCTTGCGCCTGCTCATGGACGGCCTCGGACCCGGCTACGCGTTCGAGCTCAACTCGCTGCGCTCGCCCCTTGAAGTGTTCATCGGCGACGAGGCCGCCGAAGCGGTGGCGGACAGCGAAACCGCCCTGGAAAAGGCCACGGCAAGCCGCGGCCTGCTCACGGTCGAAACCAACGAGGCGGACCTGTACGGGTATGTGGACGAGATACAGGACGCTGTCGAGAACTTCAAGAACGGCAGGGACGGCTTCCTCAACTTCGCCTACGGGCTGGAAATCACCCGCTTGTGCCAGGCGGCCTACCTCTCCGCCGAACGCGGCCAGACCGTATACCTGACGGACCCGGCAACGCAAAATGAACTGAAATCCTACAAGTCCCTGATCGCCCAGGGCCGAGGCGCGGAAATTCTGCACGTGAGCTGATACACCGCTTAAAAGTTGACACGTTCAACGCCGCACGGGGTTTCCCGTGCGGCGTTTTTACATGGGAGCCGCCTGGCATTACAATTCTGGTTCGCCCTGAAACTATGCTGCGCGTTGCGGTGTATATACCCGGCGCGTATAGGGTATACTGGGCTTTGGCCACTTTCGGAAACCTGGCCGCCTGTCGGCACGGGTACTTGTTATTGGGTCCAAGCATTCAAGGTAAGCATGTTTTTCGATTACTTTCGATCACCCGACACATCACGTCCGCCTTTGATTTTGTTTGATTATGACGGTGTCATTGCCGATTCTCTCGAAGTGTATTTTGCGGAGTTCACCAAAACATGCCGTGAACTGGGCATTCAACACATCAACTCAAAAGAAGCCTTCTTGAAATTGTTCGATGGAAACCTGGCAGCCCAACTGGTCAAGGCCGGCTTTCCGTTGCGCAAGCTGCGCGCGCTGGCCGAAAAATACGCGCCGCGACTGGAGGAAATCTCGGCCGGAATCTCTCCCTTCCCCGGCGTTACGGAGACGCTCGCGCGTCTGAGCGAACGTCACCCGGTATTGATCATCACCTCCAACAGTTCCGCAATGGTAAAACGCTTTACGGAACGGGAAGGCCTGGTCGAAATACGGGGCGTTATAGGCGCCGAAGAGGAGACCAGCAAGGTTAAAAAAATTCGCATGGCGAAAAAACTGTTTCCCCGTCACTGTCCATATTATATCGGCGACACGCTGGGCGATATGTACGAGGCGCGACGGGCGGGCGCGGTGCCGATAGCGGCGGCATGGGGCTGGCACGACGCGGCCCGCCTCCAATGCGGGAAACCCCGATATGTCGCGGGATGCCACGCGGACCTTCTTGCCTTGTTCGAAACAGGGGAAACAAAAGCCAACAAGGGCCGGGAAATGCCGGGATAAAAGGCGGTTCACTTTCGTTCGCATGTGTCGGCTTAGGAATCACAACAAGAAATGGGGTATACTTTTTTCCCAGTGTCCTGTTGTAATTGGTTGTTTGTTTTTTTTTGGAGATATAGTCATGGCTAAGCACACAATACTGGTCACAGGCGGCGCCGGTTTTATCGGCTCACATGTCGCGGACGCCTATGCGGCCAAAGGTCACACGGTTGTCATAACGGACGACCTGTCCTCGGGCAATCCCGAGTTCGTCAATAAAGCCGCGGCGTTTTACGATCTAGATGTCCGTTCACGGCAATTGGAACAGATTTTTGAGGAACATCCCATTGATATTGTCAATCACCACGCCTCCCAGATCGATGTGCGCAAGAGTGTTGACGACCCGATGTACGACGCGGATGTCAATATCAAGGGAGCCTTGAACATACTCGATTTGTGCATCCGGCACAAAGTAAAGAAGATCATATTTTCGTCGACAGGCGGCGCCATCTACGGGTCGCCCAAAACGCTTCCCGCCGATGAGAACTGCCCGCCCCAGCCCGAGTGTCCTTATGGCACCAGCAAATTATGCGTGGAGCAGTACATCATGCTATACGCACGCATGTACAAGATGGGATACACGATTCTTCGTTACCCGAATGTATACGGTCCCCGGCAAAATCCTCACGGTGAGGCGGGCGTCTGTTCGATCCTGGCGGGCGCCATGCTGGCCGGCGAGGCGCCCACCCTGTACGGGCAGGGTAAGGCGTTCCGCGATTATGTATACGTTTCCGACATCGCCGCGGCAAATCTGCTTGCCCTGGAAAAAGGCGCCGGCGAGATCATCAATCTCGGGTCCGGCAAGGGTGTTACGGTCAAGGAACTGTACGACATCATCGCCGATCTGACGGGCTTCACCGGGAAACCCGCGTTGAAACCCCTGCGCCCGGGCGAGGTGGAGGGCATCTATATCACCGGGAAACGCGCCGCCGCCGATCTGGGATGGAAGCCCGCTGTCGGGCTGAAGGAGGGCCTTGCCAAGACAGTGGATTACGTGCGGGAACAGCAAGCCTCTGTTGAACAGGACTGAGTGCCGGGGTTTTTTGAACCTTGTCTTAAGGTGCGCGAATAGCCGGCGGAAAACTGGTGTTTATACGGGCATGTTCTTTTGAAGTGTGAGGGATGGTGTTTTTCCCCTCCACGCTTCAAAAATCAGGTTGTGCTGCGTTGGTTCGGTTCGAGGATAGAGGACGATGGCAAATTACGATCAACTGGTCCTGCTTTCAGGCGCGCATAAGGGTACAATTGTGCCTGTGACGGGGATTGTAACTATCGGCCGCCACCCGGAAAATACCCTTCAGTTTGACGACTTGCAGGTGTCCAGGCGGCACGCCCAGGTCTTCCGGAAGGCCGACGGAGTTTACATCAAGGATCTGGGCAGCGGAAACGGCGTTTTTGTCGGCCAGCTTCGCGTGGATAATTATCAACTATCTGATGGGGATATCATTCGCATCGGCAGACAGCAGATACAATTTCGCGGCGCGGTGCAGGAGCAACTCGAGTCTGACTTTGACGCTTCCGGCCTGATTGAAAAGGACGGCCTGGCAGACAATTTCGAGGCGGAGAAAGCGGAACAGGTATACCGAACTTTTTTTGAGGTTCCCCAGGAATCCATCACCGCCATGGAACTTCGTGAAATCCAGCAACGGCTGCGCGCCGTTTACGCCGCGAATCAGTCCATCGCCAGCGAACGTTCGCTTGAAAAGGTGTTTGACGCCATTATGGACCAGGTGTTTTCCCTGGTGCCGGCCCACAACGGCCTTATCCTGCTCGTCCGGGAGAAACTGGAAGAATTAAGCACCGAGTATGTGCGCAGCGCCGTGCCCGGCGTCAAAATCCAGGTGAGTTCCACCATTGTAAACCGATGCTTTGAAAACGGCGAGGCTATCATAACGAGCGACGCCCCCAAGGATGCGCGCTTCGGCGGAGGCGTCAGCATTATTGCCGGGAACATATCCTCCGCCATGTGCGTGCCCCTTACCCACCAGGGCGAACGCCTCGGCGTCATTTACGTGGACAACCACGGCGAAAGCGGCGCTTTCGGTAATAGCGACCTGGAACTGCTGGTGGCGCTGGCCGCGCCCGCCGCGACGGCCATACGGAATGCCCAGTATCTTGCCATGGTGGAACAAACCTATCAGGACACCCTCGTCGTTCTCGCCAATGCCATCGAACTGCGCGACCACTACACTGTGGGACATACCTGGCGGGTCACCAATTTCGCCATGGAAATCGCCCGTGAACTGGGATGGAATGATGAAAAGATCAACGAGGTGCAAATGGGCGGCGTCCTCCACGACATTGGCAAAATCGCCATAGACAACGCCATCCTCGCGAAGACCTCCGACCTGAGCGAGGCGGAATTCGCGCAGATGAAAATACATCCGGAACGGGGCGCCGACCTGCTGCGCGACGTAAAATTCCTCCACCCTCTTATTCCTTATTGCCTTTTTCACCATGAACGCTGGGACGGCGGCGGCTATCCCTTCGGGCTCAAAGGGCAGGATATTCCCCTGGAAGGAAGGCTGATTGCCGTGGCAGACGCTTTCGACGCCATGACCAGCACACGGCCTTACCGGGAAGGCATGAATCCGGATGCCGCGCTGCGTGAAATGGCGCGGGGCAAAAACAAGCAGTTTGATTCTGTCATTGTGGACGCGCTGGACCGCTGTTACAAGGCCGGACGCATCGACCAGGTATTGCAGGATTATTACAAAAAAGAGGCGCGCAGCATCGCCTGTCCCTTCTGCAGCACCTTCATCCGCTTCGACGACAGCATCCATTCCGGAAGCCAGCTGCAATGCAGTGTCTGTCACAAAACCATTTCCATCATTCAGAAGGATGATGTCTTCTTCGGATCTTTGGTTTCCCGCAAAGTCGATGATTCCACCTCGCCGCCCGGATACCAGATCTAGCCCATCCGCAGGAAGGGCCCACCGCCCTGTACAAAAATGGAGATACTCGTGAACCAGGAATACGCACGTGAAGAGCATGAAAACAGTCTCCGGGACTGGTATGACGCCCTTGCCGCGGTCATTGACCAGGAAGGCGCCGAGGCCGCCGCGTCGCTACTTGCGCAATTGTTGCAGCGGGCATCGGAGGAAGGACTTAAAGTCCCCTTCAATGCCAATACGCCGTACATAAATACCATCCCGCCGGGAGAAGAACCCCCATATCCGGGCGACAGGGAACTGGAACGCCTGACCAAGTCGCTGATCCGCTGGAACGCCATGGCCATGGTTGTTCGCGCGAATCGCGAATCCGACGGCATCGGCGGCCATATTTCCACCTACGCCTCCGCAGCCACCCTCTATGAAGTGGGGTTCAATCATTTTTTCCGGGCGCGCACGGACAACTATGGGGGCGACCAGATTTTCATCCAGGGCCATGCCGCGCCGGGCATTTACGCGCGCGCCTTTCTGGAAGGCAGACTGACCCACGCCCAGCTGGAAAATTTCCGGCGGGAACTCCGCCCCGGCGGCGGCTTGTCCTCCTATCCCCATCCCTGGCTGATGCCGGACTTCTGGAGTTTTCCCACGGTGAGCATGGGGCTGGGACCCATCATGGCCATTTACCAGGCGCGCTTTAACCGTTACCTGGAACACCGCGGTCTGAAGCCGAACCCCGGCGGACACGTGTGGGCTTTCCTCGGCGACGGGGAAACGGATGAGCCCGAAACCCTCGGCGCCCTCGCCTTGGCGTCGCGCGAACGCCTGGACAACCTCATCTTCGTCATCAACTGCAATTTGCAGCGTCTGGACGGACCGGTGCGCGGCAACGGCCACATCGTCCAGGAGCTGGAGGCGGTTTTCCGGGGCGCGGGCTGGAATGTCGTCAAAGTGCTCTGGAGCAGCGACTGGGACACCCTGTTCGAGCGAGACACGGAGCATATCCTGCCGGGCGTGCTGGGTTCCATTGTGGACGGTGAATACCAGAAATTCAGCGTGGAATCAGGCGCCTATATCCGCAGAAGGCTCGTGGAAATTGAACCCCGCCTCGAACAGTACCTCTCGCAGGTCAGTGACGCCCAGCTGCGCAAGCTGCGGCGCGGCGGCCATGATCCCGTAAAGGTCTTCGCCGCCTATCATCATGCCGTAAACCACCAGGGCAGCCCCACCGTCATCCTGGCCAAGACCATCAAGGGCTACGGCATGGGCGAAAGCGGTGAAGGCAAAAATATTACCCACCAGCAGAAGAAACTCAATGAAGACGAGTTGTGGGAGTTCCGCGGCCGCTTCGGCATTCCCGTTTCCGACGAGGAAATCGCCTTCGCACCCTTCTACAAACCCGCGGAGGACAACCCGGCCGTCGCCTATTTGCAGAAACGGCGCGAGGAACTGGGCGGGTACTTGCCTCGGCGCCGGGCGTCGGCACCCCCCGTAAAGACGCCCGATGACTCCCTATATGAAGAGTTTTATCACGGCGCGGAGCGCCCCGTCTCCTCGACCATGGCCTTTGTGCGTATTCTTATGAAGCTGCTGCGCGACCCGGAAATCGGCAAGAAAATCGTGCCCATCGTTCCCGATGAAGCGCGCACCTTCGGCATGGACGGATTGTTCCGGCAAATCGGGATTTATTCCTCCATCGGCCAGAAGTATGAGCCGGTGGACGCGGACAACCTGTTGTATTACCGTGAAGCCCGCGACGGCCAAATCCTCGAAGAAGGGATCACCGAAGCCGGGGCCATGTCTTCCTTCCTGGCCGCGGGCACCTCGTACGCCACACATGGAATCACCATGATTCCATTTTTCGTCTATTATTCCATGTTCGGCATGCAGCGCATCGGCGACCTGGTCTGGGCGGGCGGCGATATGCGCGCCCGGGGCTTCCTCATCGGCGGCACCGCGGGCCGCACCACGCTGGCCGGCGAAGGGTTGCAGCACCAGGACGGACACAGCCATCTGCTGGCCATGCCCACACCCAATCTCCGGGCATACGACCCCGCGTTCGCCTATGAACTGGCCGTCATCATCCAGGACGGCATCCGGCGCATGTATGAGGAACAGGAGGACTGCTTCTACTACATCACCGTGGGTAATGAAACCTACCCGATGCCACCCATGCCCCGCCATGATGGCGTAAAGGAAGGCATTCTCAAGGGCATGTACCGCTACCGGGAAGCGGACACGGCAAGCGCCGGGAGCGCCAGGCACAAGGCGGTGCTCCTGGGCAGCGGGGCCATACTCAACCAGGCGCTCAAGGCCCAGCAATTCCTTGCGGAACAGTTCGATGTCGCCGCGGATGTGTGGAGCGTTACGAGCTACAAGGCGCTCCGCCAGGACGGCATGGCCTGCGACCGGCACAACCTGCTGCATCCCGGCGAAGCGCCGCGCACCCCGTATGTAACGCAATGCCTGGGTGGTGAAGAAGGCGTTATAGTGGCCGCGTCGGACTATGTAAAGTTGCTGCCGGACGGTATAGCGCGCTGGGTTCCCGGGGGGCTGACCAGTCTCGGCACGGACGGTTTCGGCCGGAGCGACTGTCGGGAATCGCTCCGGGACTTTTTTGAGGTCGATTATCGGTTTATTACATTGGGAGTCCTGTCCGCGCTGGCGCGACGCGGCGGGATCAGCCCTGATGCCGTGGTCAAGGCCATGAAGACCATGGGCATCTCCCCGGATAAGGCGGACCCGCTGCTGAGTTAATCCGCGCCGGTTTTACAACAGGAAAGGATACACCATGCGAACAGAATTCAAACTGCCCGAGCTGGGCGAAAACGTAACTTCGGGAACCGTCGGGAAACTGCTGGTTGCCGTGGGAGACGTTATCACCGCCGGGCAGAATGTGCTCGAAATAGAAACCGACAAGGCCGTGGCGGAAATCCCCTGTCCGACTGCCGGAAAAGTGGTGGAAATCCGCGCGAAGGAAGGCGCGAAGATGAATTCGGGCGACGTGGTGCTGGTGCTGGAGGCGTCTTCGGCGCCCGCATCTTCGCCGGAACCGGCCGCCCCGCCCGCACCCGCGAAACGGGACGAAACGTCCGCAACGGTCCAGGCCCCGCGCCCGGAGAAAACGCAGCCCCCGGCCAAACGCCTGGGCACTGTGCGTGCCGCGCCCTCCGTGCGCCGTCTGGCCCGAGAACAGGACGTGGATCTTAACGAAGTGCCAGTCAAGGATCCGGGCGGCAAGGCCACCGCACAGGACATACTGGCCTTTGTGGCAGCCCGTAAAACGGCCGAACAACCAACAACCGCCGCCGAAACCGCACCGGCACAGGACGCTGCCGCCTGGACGAACGGAGAAGGCACCTCGGTTGAACAGGACAAGTGGGGCGTTGTGGTTCATGAAGCAATGAACACCATCCGCGTCCGGACCGCGGAACGTCTTGGCGAAAGCTGGCGCAACATCCCCCACGTCACCCATTTTGATAAGGCGGATATCACCGGTCTGGAGGCGCTGCGAAAGGAGTGCGCCCGCAAGGCGGATAAAAAGGGCGCGCGGCTTACAGCCATGGCCTTTATTCTCAAGGCCGTCCCGGAAGCGTTGAAACGCTTTCCCCGATTCAACGCTTCGGTGGACATGGAAAACAGGCACCTGTTGCTGAAACAGTATTACCATATCGGCTTTGCCGTGGATACGCCCAACGGGCTGGTCGTGCCCGTCCTGCGTGATGCCGACAAGAAAACCGTCCTTGAAATCGCATTGGAAATGGCGGCACTCGCCCGAAAAGCGCGGGACCGCAAACTGACCCTGGAAGAAATGCAGGGTGGAACGTTCACCATCAGCAACCTGGGCGGCCTGGGCGGCTCTGGTTTCACGCCGATCATCAACGCGCCCGAAGCGGCCATCCTCGGCCTGTCCCGCTCACAGACCGAACCCGTATACAACGGCCAGGAATTCGTTCCCCGATTGCTGCTGCCTATGAGCCTGTCCTATGACCACCGGATCATTGACGGCGCGGACGCCGCACGCTTTTTGCGTTTTCTGGCCGAGGCCATCGAACAACCCTGGCACTTGATGCTGGGACTATAGGCGGGAAACGGCCCTGCACCGCTCGTGGAGGATTTCGCTGGAACCATTTCCCGAAGACGGTTCCGGATAGAAAGGATTATTTCAGGATTCCGCCCCGTCGCGAACTGAGGCGTATGCCTTGGAGCAGCATGTTGAGGTCTTCGGGGTTGTCGGAAACCTCCATGCCGATCTCGCGGGTAATCAATCCCTCCTTGATCAGGTCGTTGAGGCTGTCATTAAACCCTATCATGCCCTCTTCCTTGCCGGAGGCTATCACGGTGTTCAGCTGGGCAATGCGGTTTTCGCGGATCAGGACACGCGCGGCCGGGTTCATCACCAGCACTTCGCATGCGGGAACACGCCCGGAACCGTCGGCACGCGGCAACAACCGCATACACATGATGCCCTGCAGATTCAGCGACAGCTGCGACCGGATCTGGTCCTGCTGGTTCGCGGGAAAAAGGTCAATGATCCGGTCCATAGTCTGCATGACATTGGTGGTGTGCAGGGTGGTGAAAACCAGGTGTCCCGTTTCGGCCGCGCTGATGGCCGCCTGGAAGGTTTCCAGGTCGCGCATTTCACCGACCAGGATGACATCGGGGTCCTGGCGCATGACCGATTTCAACGCGGAGGCGAAATCCAGGGTGTCCAGGCCGATTTCACGCTGGCTGATGAGGGCTTTCTTGTCGGTATGGAGATATTCAATCGGGTCCTCAATGGTGATGATATGACACTTCCGGCGCTGGTTGATGTATTCCACGATGGAGGCAAGCGTCGTCGTCTTGCCGCTGCCCGTGGTGCCGGTAATTAAAATAAGGCCCCGGGGCATTTCGGCGAATTTTTCCAGGATGTGGGGCAGGCGCAGTTTTTCGAAGGTTTCGATGTTCGTCTTGATACGGCGCAGGGAACATGAAATCGCGCCGCGCTGGCGGTACACGTTTACCCGGAAACGGCCGACGCCTTTTTCCGTATAGGACAGGTCCACTTCCCCGCGTTTTTTGAAATGGGCGAGCTGGTCCGGGCTCAGCATGATCGCCAGCACCTCATCCATCATTTCGGCGGAGTAAGGCTCGCCCTCGGCCGCGGACATTTCGCCGTCGATACGGTACCACGGCACGCTGCCGGTTTTCAGGTGCACATCGGAAGCGTCACGTTGTACCGCCCGTTGAAGTAGTTTTTGAAACTGAACTGTCATTGTCTTTTTGCTTCTTTTCCAGGGCTCTTCTCATGAAGGCCGGCATCTTGATATCCATCTTTTCCCTGGCGGGAGCCTCCTGCTGTGCCGAGGCGTTCAACGGCAGTTCCCGTTGCCCCGGCGAGGCGATGGGCTTTTCCATCCTCGCCACGACCCCGGCGACAGCCGGTTTGGTCGTTCTCGGCCTGTTGTCCGCGGGCGCCTTGGGCTCCTCTTTCACCGTCACTGGGGGCTTCGCCTGAATAAACGGAATGGGGGCAACAGCGGGCTTGCTTTCCACGATGACAAACGGCCGGGTATAAGCGGCAGGATCTTTCTTGGGGAAGCCGGCGGCGATCACGGTGATTTGTATTTCAGGACGTTCCTCCTCATCCACCACCGCGCCCGTGATGATCTTCGCCTCGTGTCCTATGTTCGACTTAATGTATTCATTGGCCTTGAAGACTTCATGGATCAGCATGTCCCGGCCGCCACGCACATTGATGATCACGCCCCGGGCTCCCTGAATGTCCGATTGTTCCAGCAGGGGGCACACGATCGCGTCCTGGGCGGCCCGGATCGACCTGTCCGTGCCTTCCGCGACGCCGATGCCCATGAGCGCCCTCCCGCGCGCTTCCATCACGGTGCGCACGTCGGCAAAGTCGACATTGATCAGGCCGGGCACCGTTATCAGTTCCGAGATGGCACGCACGCCGTTGTGCAACACCTCATCCCCCTTCCGGAAGGCGTCAAGGAAACGGGTGTCCGTGTCGCTCAATTCCGCAAGGCGGTCGTTGGGGACTACAATCAGTGAATCAACGTATTTTTCCAGTTCTTCGAGGCCGGCGAGGGCGTTGTCCATGCGCTCCCTGCCCTCGTAGCTGAAGGGAAGGGTGACGATGGCCACAACGAGCGCGCCGGAAGCCGCCGCTTCCTCCGCCACAATCGGCGAGGCGCCGGTGCCCGTGCCGCCGCCCAAGCCCAGGGTCAGGAAAACCATGTCCGCACCCTCAATCACGCTGCGCACGCGGTCCCGGTCCTCCTCGCAGGACTGGCGCCCCACTTCCGGCTTGGCGCCCGCACCGAGTCCGCGGCCCCGGCCTATCTGCAGGCGCGTGGGCGCCAGAGAGTTTTTTAGGTCCATGGCGTCCGTGTTGATCGCGATAAAGTCGACATCGGACAGGCCGGATTCGATCATGCGATTGACGGCATTGCCGCCGCCGCCGCCGACACCGCACACCTTTATCACGGCCTTTTTCTCAAAAGATTCCGGTTGCTCCATGACTACCATCACTCTTCCTCCAGGTATACGCGTTAATGGGGGTTAAACTGCTTTCAGGGCACGGATTATTTGCACGCCAGGTTGGCGTCAAAACGAAGGTCGAGATAATACTCACACGGGATAAAGCCTCCCATTTCCTCCCAGAGAATAGCCAGGCGGTTCGCCTGCGTCTCGAAATCGGAGCGGCCCCAGCGCATTTCATAGGGAAGTTCTTCGAAATACATGCGCAGCTGCGTCGTAGATTCCGCGGACAACTCGGACAAGGTCAACTGGTCCGCAAACGGAAGGGTTTGAAATGCCTGCCATAAGTCAAGCGCCGCCTTCAGTTCAGGGCTTTCTATGGCCTTGCCCGCTTCGAGGACCTGCACGTCGGGCAGGCTGGTAATCAACGGCCCGCTGTGAATCGAAAAGGGTGACAACTCCCTGAGAACCACAAGTTCCCGGTCCACCTCAAAGAGATGGTTGTTCAGCATCACGGTGGCGGCGGCTTTCCGTTCGACGATCCGGAGATGCACTTTCTTCTCGCGAATGCTCTTGACCACGTCACAGCGCTTCACATAGGGAAGCGATTCCACCCGCGCCCGCACCGCATCAACGTCGAGAAAAAGAATGTTGTCGTCAACGGTTATGCCGGCGGCCTCCCGGATGTCCGCTTCTCCAAGAACCCGCTGATTTTCAAAGGTGATTTCCTGGACCGAAAAATAGGACGACCGCGGAACGTATACGGCAAAAACAGCCGCTCCCAACAACAAAGCCAGGCTCAGCGTGACTTCAACAAAATGGGAAAATAACAGTTTCTTCCTGCGAACAGGAACGGCGCGCTTGTGGTGCACCGGGATCGCGGTTGTCCTCATTGCCCCTTGCCTCCTTTTTGATCTGCTAACAATTCCAGTAACGGCTGCGTTATCCGGTTGATATCACCCGCGCCAAGAACCAGCACCATGTCGCCGGGCTCAAGATCCTTCACCAACAACTGCGGCACGGCATTCATGTCCCTGGCCAATTCGACATGGTTTGCGCCCGCAACATGGGCGGCATCCACAATCAACCCCGCGTCCACACCGGGCATGGGCGCTTCCCGGGAGGGATAGATGTCCGTTACCACGGCCCGGTCCGCCTTGGCCAGCGCACGGGCAAACTCTTCACAGAAGAACTTGGTCCGGCTGAACAAATGGGGCTGGAAAACACATATCAGGCGTCTCGCCTCGATCCATCGCGCCGCCTCCAGCGTATTAATGATCTCCGTGGGATGATGCGCGTAGTCTTCAATGACCACGACACCGTGCTCCTCGCCCCGAACCTGCAGGCGCCTGCGCACACCGTCAAACTGGCGCAGACCGTCGGCTATGGTGTGAAACCGAAGTCCCAGGCACAGGCCGACAGCGCAAGCGCCCAGGGCGTTGCGGATATTGTGCAGTCCCAGCGTGTTGACCTCCAGGGAACCCAGGATTCCCCGGGGCGCCAGGCGCATATCATTGCAGGCCACATCGAAGGTCGTCTTCATCCCCGCCAGCTGACGGCTGCACGACAGGCCGGCCTCGCGCCCGGAACGCTGAATATTGATCGCCTGGAGCGACACGTCATCGCCGAGCCCGTAGGTAAGCGTTACGCTTTCTATTTCGGGAAGGATTTCACGGCAGTGCTCGTCATCTCCGCAAAGGATGGAATACCCGTAAAAAGGCACCGTATTGCAGAAATCCGTAAAGGCGCGCTTGATGCTGTCTATCGTTCCGTAGTATTCCAGGTGTTCCGCATCAATGTTGGTCACCACGGCAATGGTGGGATGAAGCCGTAAAAAGGAGCCGTCGTGTTCGTCCGCTTCGGCAACCAGATAATCCCCCGTGCCCCACCGGGCGTTGGTGCCGCTCCGGTGCAAGATGCCCCCGACGATGGTGGTCGCACCCAGATTCGCGCCGTCCAGGAAAGCGCTGATCATGGAGGTGGTCGTCGTTTTGCCATGGGTGCCGCCCACCACCACCGCGTTCGGTTTAAGGCGCATCAGATCCGCCAGCAGATCACTCCGGTGTATTACCGGTATTCCCCGGCTGCGGGCGGCCTGGATTTCAACATTGTCCGGCGGGATGGCGGCGGACATTACGACAATGCCGGCGTCCCCCACGTTTGAAGCATCATGGCCGGTCTTAAATTCCAAGCCGTAACGCTGCAAGCGCACCGTGATGCTGGAAGGTTGCGCGTCGGAACCGCTGACCTCGTAGCCGAGATTCAGTAGAATCTCGGCCAATCCACTCATGCCAATGCCGCCTACGCCGACAAAATGAACTTTTCGCCTTAATCCATTCACACCACATACCTCATCTAACGCAACATATTGTGTTGAAAATAAGTATATCACAAGATCAACCACAATAAAAAGTGTTTTTTTGAGGGAATCAGTTTAGGGTTCCGGTTGCGTCATCCGGAATATTCCTTCGTTAGGATTACGCATATTACATAAAATTGTAAACAATATCCCCAGCACATCAAATCAGTAACCACCGGCATAGCCGGTGGTAGGAGGATGGCCCCTAAAAGGGGCCCGAATTCCGGCCTGTTGCAGGTTTCCCAACAATCGCTTAACAGCAATCTGATGCACGTCATTCCGGTCTTTTTCGCGTGGAAATGTCTTGTCCTGCGAAGGATGCTATAGCGCGCGAAAAACCGGAATGACGTGGACTGCAATCCTTGTGTGGACAAAACGATTAGGAGATAATTTCCGCCATGAGTAGCAGAAAACGCCGGAACGGCATAGCCTGATGAATTCTCACCGACAGGGCCGGTGGGTTAACTAGGAAAAGAGTTCACGTAAATGTTGCTGTATTTCCGAGATAAGCACGGCGCTTTCTTTTTCCAAGCCTGTCGTCAACAGCTCCATCTGAAACGGATAGGTGCCAAGAACGACACGATGCGAAATACACCAGAGGCAGATAATAACCATGAATCCACCGCAGAGCACTCCCATATACCGCCGAAGCAGGCAACCGTATACGCCAATATACCGCCTCACCGTCAGGGCCGGCGCTTTTTCAAGACCATCGGCCGTATCGGGCGGTCCTTCCGTTCGCGCCGGCAGCACCTCCTGGTACAGTCCAGCCCGCGCCTGTATCATGGGGTACAGGAGACCGAGAAGCAGCATCACACCCAACACGAAGGACCACACGTAGGGCGCCGAGGCATCGAATTCACCGACCATGCCAAGGTGATGCCTTGCCGACAGGTAAAACAACACCGCAAGAAGCGAGGCGAATCCCACGACAGGAACCAGTTTTCCGGCCCATACATGCGGCAGCGCGCGCACACGTTTTCCTCCCGACCCTGCCTTGTGCAGCACCAGGCTGATGGAATACAGGACAAACAGTAGCAGGCCCGTTTTGACCGCCAGCATCAGGGGCGTCAGGGCGCTTTCGCGGTACTGCGCTAAAACAGGCTGGCGGCGCTCCTCGAATGCTGCGATGCCGGCCAGGGCTTCGTTGACCCGCAGGATGGCATTATTGATCTCCGGATCGAGAACACCCCCGGAGAGTTTGGACCATTCCCCCCGCAACACCAATGCCTGGTGCTGTATCTGCAGGGCGGTGTTCATCTGTATCATGGTCGGCGGACTGTCGTCCTCCCTGCCCCCCATGAGCCGCATGCCCATGTACTGGACCTTTTCAAGCCAATTGTCCCAATCCATCAATTCCCCGCGCTCCAGGCTCTGTCGGGCACGGCCGGTGATAAGGTTGCAGCAGTGCAGCAGGGGCGTTGCCATGCGTTCCGCAGTATCCCGCCGCAGTTTATTGTACCGCGCGCCGCGCTTCGGCAAACTGACATGCCACAGGGGATCGGGAAAGAGCACGGGATCGCCGGAACTGTTTGCCCGCGTAAGCAAGGCCACCAGGTCGCTCAGGTCAGCTTCCGGCTCGAGGGTGGCCGCGAGCGCCGCCGCTTCCAGATAACGGGGAAGCGCGTTTCGCGGCGGATTCACACCCGCCTCGCGAAACCGCTCCCGGGCCTCTTCATGTTGTCCGTCGAAATAAAGCATACAGCCGTAATTGATCACCAGCGAGGCGTTGTTGGGGTTCACCTGGTAAGCCCGGGCATAGGTATCCAGCATGTTGTCGGGCTCTTCCACCTGGGCGAGCGCTTCCAGGTACAGGGAGGGGGGCACTTTCGCGGGGCCGGTCTCGCGCCGCACCACGGTCCGCAGAATAGGCCGGGCCTGGGCCGGATGCAGGGTAAGCGCCATGCGATATTGCGTTTCACTCCGGTCATACCGCAGATAGCCCTCGACAAACCAGAGCATCAGGGTAAGGAAAACGGTAAGGGCAACCAAGAGGCGGAAAGAGCGCCGGGTGCGCCGGGCCCGGACATAGTCGAAGGGCGGCGCACAAACGCCCGTTTTTCCCGCCTTTGAATTCAACGATCACCTCCCATAAGCCGCCGGGCTATGATTTTGCCTTCCTCCACACCCGGCTGGTCGAAGGTATTTACATGATAGAGCCTTCCGGCCATGGCGGTTTCCACTTCGAGCAGGTAGAGGACCTGCGCGACAGTATAGGCATTGACCGCGGGCAGGATGATGCGCATCGCCGGGCGACGGCTCACCTTGAGGGCGTCCAACGTGCCCTGAAGCTCCGCCGCCATCAGTTTGTTCATGGTGGCGTTTCGCAGATAATCCAGGCCCTTGATCTGGGGCAGGACGTCCGGTATGCGCAAGGTTGAGGCGAAACGCTTCACCTCCAGGATGTTGAATATTTTGTTGTTCGGACCTTCCCGGTACAACTGCACTTGTGAATGCTGATCCGTCGCGCCCAGCGCCTTGATGGGCGTCTGGCCGGCATAGACCTCGTTCTTGTCCAGGTCGTATCTCTTGCCCAGACTTTCCGCCCACAGCTGCCGGTACCAGTCGGCCACATCGCGAAGCCCGTCGGCATAGGGCATCATGACGGACATGACCTTCCCCTTGCGCGTATCCATCAGGTACTGCACGGCCGCGCGCAGGTACGCCGGATTCTCCAGCAGGGACGACCGTGAACACTGCTTGTCCATGGCGGCGCAGCCCGCGGCCATGGCATCCACGTCCATGCCCAGCAGGGCGGCGGGGAACATGCCCACCGGTGAAAAAACGGAAAAGCGGCCGCCCACGTTGAGGGGGATGTCAAAGGAAACCAGGTTGTAGGCATCGGCCACCGGGTGCAGCAGGCTCTTGGGCGCGTTCTCGCCCCGGGGACTGGTGGTGACGACCAGGTGGTCCTTAATGGCGTCGGCGCCCAACTGTTTTTCAAGCATATCCACGATGATCATCAACTGGGAGATGGTCTCGGCCGTGCCGCCTGATTTTGAAATGACGTTGTACAGGGTCTTTTCAGGCTTGCACAAGCGCATCATGGCCTTGAAGGTAACCGGGTCGATATTGTCCATCACAAAAAGCCGCGGCCTGCCTTTGCGCGCCTTGCGCCCGGAAAGATTGCGGTAGGGATCCCCCAGCGCGGTGTGCAGCGCCGTGATGCCCAGGGCCGACCCGCCGATACCCAGCACGACCAGGTTCTTGTATTCCATTTCGGAAAAATGGGCGGCGGCGTCCTTCACCTGTTTAAGCGTGGCCTTGTCCTTGTAAAGGTCATAAAAGCCGTATTTCTTTTGCCGGCGTTCGGCGCTCAATACTTTGTGCGCTTTTAACACCTCCGGCTCGATTTCCCGAAGGTCACCCGGGGTGACGCCGTGCTCGGGGCCGACGACTGTTGACTTCGCCCGGCTGATGTCAATGCGGATATCGGTATAAGCGGACGCTTTCTTCTTTT
>Ga0123335_1000613_pt1 | contig 60820 bp, 46 predicted proteins | sample BiotimSIPDNA_2_FD_89707 | JGI IMG/M metagenome (GOLD analysis project Ga0123335, IMG submission 89707) | Anaerobic biogas reactor microbial communites from Washington, USA - Biogas_R2 time_0 SIP DNA | ecosystem: Engineered > Bioreactor > Anaerobic > Unclassified | place: Washington, USA... | reverse complement strand
TGGTTGGTCTTGACACTGCTCAACCGAACCAGCCTTCGGTCGTACTCCGGAAGGTTCAGGAAGAACTCGTAGTTTTCCTTCTCCTGCATCCTGATCGGAGGCTGCGGAACCATATTGATCGCCTTCTTGCGCGCTTCCCTCTTGTTCCTGGCAGGGCAGACGTCGACGCAAACTCCGCAGCCGGTACAGTCTTCGGGGGCGACCTGTATCGTGTAGGCCATGCCGGGCTGGAAATCGGCTCCCTTGGCGCTCATTGATTTGAACGTTGCGGGCGCATTCTCGAGCAGTTTTGCATCGTACGCCTTGATCCTGATGGCTGCGTGCGGGCACGAGATCGAGCACTTGCCGCACTGGATACAGACGTCCGGATCCCAGGACGGAATCTCGAGCGCAATATTGCGTTTTTCCCACTGTGCAGTTCCGGTCGGGAAAGTACCGTCTACCGGGAATGCGCTCACCGGGAGTTCGTCGCCTCCACCCGCGATAATCCGGGCGGTAAACTTTTGCACGAATTCCGGAGCCTCGGGCGGAACTGCGGGCGGTCTCTGGATCCCGCTGCTTGCATCGGCAGGGATCTTCACCTCGAACAGATTCGCGAGGGTCTGTTCAACAGCGGCGTAGTTCTTCTTGACTACCTCTTCCCCTTTGGCGCCGTAGGATTTCTTGATCGACTGCTTGATCCGTTCGATCGCCTCCTCTCTCGGGAGGACGCCGGAGATTGCAAAGAAACAGGTCTGCATGATCGTGTTGACGCGCCCGCCCATACCGGCCATCTTGGCCACCTTGTAGCCGTCGATGACGAAGAATCGGATCTTTTTCTCAATAATCTGCTTCTGGACGCTCTGCGGAATCTTGTCCCAGACCTCCTCAGGGCCGTACGGGCTGTTCAGCAGGAAGGTCGCGCCCGGAAGAGCATTCTTCAGCATGTCGTATCTTTCAAGGAACACGAACTGGTGGCACGCGATGAAATTCGCCTTGTCTACCTGGTAGATCGAATGGATCGGCTGGGCACCGAAACGGAGGTGCGATACCGTCACCGTCCCTGACTTGCGTGAATCATAGACGAAGTATCCCTGCGCATGATTGGGGGTCTCTTCACCGATGATCTTGATGGAGTTCTTGTTCGCGCCAACGGTGCCGTCGGATCCCAGACCATAGAAGAGGCACTTGGTCACGTTGTCGCCCGTGGAGAAGTCCCGGTCGTATTCGATCGAATTGCCGGTGACGTCATCCTCGATTCCGACACTGAAATAATTTTTCGGATTCTCCTTCTGCATCTCCTGGTACACCCCGTTGATCATTGCCGGAGTGAATTCCTTGGAGGAGAGGCCGTACCGTCCGCCGATGATCTTCGGGAACTCCTTCAGCTTCAGTGCGCCGGAACTGAAGGCCTCAGCGACTGCGGTGACCACATCCTTGTAGAGTGGTTCGCCCGAAGCGCCCGGCTCCTTGGTACGGTCGAGGACAGCGATTGTGCGGGTGGTCGGCGGCAGCGCCGCAACCATATCCCTGCCGGAGAACGGCCTGTAGAGTCTCACCTTGAGCAACCCGACCTTCTCGCCCTTGCTGTTGAGGTATTCAGCCGTCTCCTGCGTCGCCTCCGCGCCCGATCCCATGATCACGATGACGCGCTCCGCATCAGGCGCTCCTTCATAGTCGAACAGATGATACTGCCGTCCGACGATGGAGGCGAACTTGTCCATAGCCTTCTGCACGATGGCGGGAGTCGCCAGATAGAAGAGGTTGCAGGCTTCCCTGGCCTGGAAGAAGACATCCGGGTTCTGCGCGGTCCCTCTCATGATCGGGTTATCCGGGGACAGGCGGCGCAGCCGGTGTGCGCGGACGAGGTTATCATCGATCATGGCCCGCATGTCATCCACCGTAAGCTGCTCGATTTTCATCACTTCATGCGAGCTGCGGAATCCATCGAAGAAGTGGATGAAAGGAACCCGGGCCTCCAGGGTGGCGGCCTGGGCAATGAGTCCCATATCCATAATCTCCTGGACGGAGTTTGATGCCAGAAGCGCCCAGCCGGTCGACCGGACCGACATCACGTCGCTGTGATCGCCGAAAATGGAAAGCGCATGGGTGGCAATCGTTCTGGCCGTAACGTTGAACACCGTCGAAGTCAATTCCCCGGCAATCTTGAACATGTTGGGAATCATCAGCAGAAGACCCTGGGAGGCGGTGAAGGTCGTGGTCAGGGCACCCGTCTGGAGCGCTCCGTGAACCGCACCGGCGGCCCCGCCTTCGCTCTGCATCTCGGTCACCGAGGGGACCATACCCCAGATGTTCTTCTTGCCCTGAGCAGACCATGCGTCCGCCCATTCCCCCATTGCGGAAGAAGGGGTTATCGGGTAAATCGCAATCACTTCGTTGGTGTTGTAAGCTACGTATGCGGCAGCTTCGTTCCCATCGATGGTAACCATCCGTCTATTCATTTCTCACCATAAGTAAATTGTATGAATTGCTTCAGTAGTTGATTTCCGCGTGCAAAGCAAACTGTACATAATAAAGCAATACCGAGGCTATGGCCAGACCTTTTCCTATATCGCAGCATGACCTGCTGGATAAGGAGTATGGCAGGGATCAAATCAGCCGTCGCTCTCTGCAGAGCTCTCAGCTCGCTGGGGCAGAAGGGGGGACTTGCGCGTTACAAACTGACTATACGGCGGCCCATCTCGATTGCTTCCCGGTTGCTTTTCAGCATTTCCGGCTTTATGCCATGTTCCACGAAAGCCGACAATATCGATCCCTGACTGACTGCCTGCGTCACCTCCAGATATGCTCCGAGCATTATCATATTCGCAGCCTTCATATTCCCCAAATTGCTCGCCGCCTCATAGGCGGGGACTTGGACGATTCGGATATCGGTGCGGTCCGGCAGGTCCTTCACCAGGGATGAATTCACCATAAGCAACCCGCCGGGCACGATCTTATCGGCGAATTTTGCAATTGAAGGCTGATTAAAAGATATCACACTGGACGGCCTGCTGATCCAGGGGGATGCGATCGGACTGCGAGAAAGCCTCAGGTGGCAGTGTGCCGTTCCGCCTCGCATCTCCGGGCCGTAGGAAGGAATCCAGGTGACTTCCAACCCTTCGCGCACGGCCCCCTCCGCCAGCGCAAGCCCGGCGAACAGTACCCCCTGACCGCCGAAGCCGCTCAGGGTCAATGCTACGTCGTCGAGTTCGCCGCGGGCGATGGCACCCACGGGATCGACCGTCCGGCTCTCCTCAGGAGCAGCGTCAACCCTGCGGCCGGCCGGTCTTGGCGACGTCACCTGCTCCAACTCATTCTTCCGGTCTATGTCTTTGAAAACCCCGACCGGAAAGATCGGCATCATGTTCTTCTCCACCCACCGGATCGCCTCCTGCGGATTGACTTTCCAGCCGCTCGGACAGGCAGAAAGCACTTCGACAAGAGAGAAGCCGCGCCCGTCGATCTGGTTCTGAAAAGCCTTTCGTACCGCCTTTCGGGCGCGCATATGGTTCTTCGCATCGGTCAGCGCGACCCTCTCGATGTAGGCGGGACCGTCCAAGGTGGCAAGCAGTTCACAGACGCGCATGGGCGGCCCTTCCACGGCAGTTGCCCGGCCGCGTGGTGACGTAGTCGTCCTCTGGCCGAGCGGCGTCGTCGGGGCCATCTGGCCTCCGGTCATTCCATAGATGCCGTTATTGATGAAAAAGACCGTAATTGGTTCGCCGCGGTTCGCCGCATGAAGGATTTCGTTCCCGCCGATGGCGGCCAGGTCTCCGTCTCCCTGGTACGTGAACACGATTGCATCCGGCCGCACCCGCTTGACTCCCGTCGCCACTGCCGAAGCGCGCCCGTGAGAGCACTGGATATTGCCGACATCGAGGTAGTAATACATGAACACCCCGCAGCCGACGGAGCCGCACAGAATGGTCCGGTCTTGAATCCCGAGGTCCTCGATCGCCTCGGCGACGAGTTTGTGCAACACGCCGTGGCCGCAGCCGGGACAATAGTGGGTTACTTCGGTATCGCCCCCTTTGCGCTCGTATATGTCGTAAAAAGTCGCAGGCCTTCTATGCGTAATTTCCCACACACTCTTTCTCCATTTTCTTGATGGCTTGCGCAACATCCTCGGTCGTCGGCATCATTCCGCCCGTCCGCCTGAGGAGTTGCACCGGGGTGATTCCGCCCAGAGACAGCCGCACATCCTCGATAAGCTGGCCGCTGCTGAGTTCCAAGACCATCACCGAGCAGGCCTTGCCCGCCAGCTTGCGCAGACGCGCCCCAGGGAAAGGATAGAGGCTGATGGGTCTGAAAAGCCCTACCCGTACCCCTTCGGCGCGCGCAACTTCGACGGCAGCCCGCGCGATCCGACTGCTGATTCCGTAAGCGACGATCAGGAGCTCAGCATCTTCCGTCTGAATTTCCTGCCAGAGGAGTTCCCTTTTTTCCATCTCCTCGTATTTCTTCTCGAGGTCCGTGATGAGCACTTCCTGCTTCTCGTGCTCGAGATAAATCGACGTGATAAGGTTTCCGCGGGTAGCGGCATTGCCGATTACGGCCCAGGACTTTTCGGGCTCACTCGAGGTCAGCACGGGAACTTCCACCGGTTCCATCATCTGGCCGAGGGCGCCGTCTGCAAGGACGTAGACCGGATTCCGGTACCGGTCGGCCACCTCAAAGGCATGGATCGTCAGGTCGCACATCTCCTGGACACTGTTGGGAGCAAAGACCGGCGTGCGGTAGCAGCCGTGTCCTCCCCCCCTGACGACAAGGTGATAGTCTCCCTGTTCGACGCCAAGGTTGCCGAGACCGGGGCCTGCCCGCATGATGTCGACGATGACTCCGGGGAGCGACGCCCCCGCCATATAGGAGATTCCTTCCTGCATCAGGCTGATTCCCGGACCCGAAGAGGCAGTCATCCCCCTGACGCCTGCTGCGGCCGCCCCGAAAAGCATCTGGATGGCGCCGATTTCACTCTCGGCCGGAACAAATATCCCCCCGGACTGAGGTATCAACAGCGATGCCTGCTCGGCGATTTCGCTCGCCGGCGTTATCGGATACCCGAAATAAGCCTTGCAGCCTGCGGCAATGGCTCCTCGGACAACCGCGTCATTCCCTTTAAGAAACTGGCGCATTCATCGCCTCCAGAAATCCCGGTGTAATCACCTATTTTTTACGGATACGGATCGTTATAGCTCCCGGCTCAGGACACACGTAGAAACAGATGCTGCACCCCGTGCATCCCGATCCGGTGTACGACACTGCATAATATCCCTGACGATTCAAAGACGTTCCCTGAACCAGAACTCCGGGTGGACACGCCGCTATGCAAAGGGAGCATCCTTTACATAAATGTTGAGCGATCTCGATATCGCCGCGATCAGATTCTCCCACTATCGCCTCCGGATCAAAGGACCTGAGTAAAAACCACTACTCTAATCTGGTTTCTTCCCAGAGGCAATAGCTGTTCGGTTCGCTGTACATTTTATTGACAACGCCGGCGAAAGGAAGTGCTGAATCTTAAGGAGATTACAACATCATTCCAGGATGGTTCTTTTGAACGTTTCGGGGGGTATAACCCGCAGCCCGGTCATCAAAAGCCCCGGAAGCAGTTGGATCCAGGGCCGCTCCGCACCGGCCGGAAGATACTTAATCCGATGAAATGACGATGCTTAGAAACATGCGGGATACGGCGGATTCATCCGATGGCAAAGGAGTTGCTTGTCGAGGGAGCAGAGGAAAGTGAGTGTCATGGCAAGAGAGGATGTCACCGTTCTTGTGGTTGAAGATGAGAAACTGTTGAACTGGTCCCTGTCCTCATCTCTTACGAAATGGGGATTCGACGTCAGACCCGTTTTCACCGGGACCGACGCGCTTGACCAGATTGAAAAATCGGGATTCGATGTAGTGTTGCTGGATTACCGGCTTCCGGACGTGGACGGTCTCGCCGTCGCCAGAATGGTCCGGAAGAGGCAACCCCAAGCCGTCATTTTTCTTCTTACCGCTTTTCAGCTCAATGAGCTTTCGGTCGATACCGGATTGATTGACAGCTACTTCAACAAGCCACTCGACTTCAAGCAGCTCCACCATGCCCTGCAGCAGAGCATCACTTTGCGCAGATAAGGAGCGTCGACGCGGCTAGTCGAGGTCGATGTCGCGGGTCGGCTTCTTCACCGGCTCGTCCTTGCTTTTCTCGAGGGCCGCCTCGAACTTCTTCTCCAGAAGCTGCGACTGGATCTTCATGTCTTCCGTGCTCTGCCGGAAGATGGCTTCCCTTCGTGCCGCCTGCTCTTTCAGAAGCGCCGCCGCCTGATCGAGGTCGAGCGCATTTCGTTTCGGTGGAGGGGCCTCATGGCTTACAACCTTCCCGAGTTCAGGATCGATTGCCAGCAGCGCCCCGCAGCAGGGACATTCTATCGATAGATTCTTGCTCTTTGGTTGTACCACGATCTTCCTCGCAAAACTTCAGGGTTCCACGGTTCACGTGAACCAGAATACAGGATGGGTTGCGGCCGATCAACCGGAACGGCGGTCACGATTACTACTCCCGATAGCGCGTTTGACCCAGCCGGCGCTGCGCGGCGAAACCATTCTTGATACAGTACGGTTTCTTCTTGACTGTTCTCCGTCGATAAGGAGTTCTAATCAGTATGAGCTTGACTAAAATCCCGTTTTGGGTTTAATTGTTTCCTGTATTCGTTTGAATCGATTGCTCCGCATTCGATAACGCTCTTACGAGCTTTCGGGTGGAGAGATGTATTCAAACCGCCTGATAGCTCACTTCTGTTGTTGCTGTTGATTAGTCGGACTGGTTCGTAGTTTGTGAAGCCGACGGAGTTTTGGTCTGGGCGTCGTTGTTGTAACTATCAGCCGGAAACCCTGGTATGGCCTGATCCGTCCCAGATAGGCTTTCCGCTGTTCGCAGTGCTTTCTTTCCAGGAAATGCGCTGAAGGAAGATCGCTCCGGGTTGCTCCTGGACAGCCGCCATGCCGAGTTCCGAACGAGAGAAGACTGTATTCGTAATCGACGACGACGAGATCATCCGGCTCTCCTGTGAGCAAATCCTTCACAAATCCGGCTATAGAGTCGAGACCTTCGGGAATGGTTACGAGGGGATCGAACGCCTTAAGGCAGTGAAGCCGCCGCTCCTGGTTGTCGATATAAAGATGCCTGAACTCGACGGCTTCGAAGTCATAAAAATCGTTCGCAAGATCGATCCGGAACTGGTGATTGTGGTCATAACGGGCTACGCGACAATTGAGACGGCAGTGGATGCGATGAAGATGGGGGCCTACGATTTTCTGCCCAAACCATTCACGCCGAGCGAGCTGCGGTTGATCATCGATCGCGGGTTTGAACGCTGGCGGCTGGCGAATGAAACCCGGCTGCTCCGGAAGCAGAAAGAAGAAGTCGAACGCAAATTCGTCACACTCGTTTCACATCAGCTGAAAGCCCCTCTGGGCGCGGTAAAGCAGTATCTCGACGTGCTGCTCTACACCTGCCGCGACCAGTTTTCGTCAGAGGCTATTGAATGGATTTCACGCTCTCAGTCGAGGATCAGCGAGATGATCAGCATGATCCAGGACTGGCTTATGCTGGCCAAGCTCGACCGGGGCGTTCTTTGTGAAAGCGCCTCCTTGTGCGATCTGGGCAAGATCATCGAGGAGACCCTGCAGGAGTATCAACAGATCCCCTCAGCCAATGAGATAACGCTGACAGGAGAAATCGCTCCGGACCTTGTGCCGGTACGGGGAGACAAAGCCGGCCTGGGCCTGCTGGTCGATAATCTTGTGAGCAACGCAGTGAAGTACAACAGGCCGGGGGGGAAGGTAACGGTTCGCGCCGGTCGGGAAGGCCGGTCGATTGTCCTCGAGGTGAGCGACACGGGGCTTGGGATCCCCCAGGATTTCCGCCCGCATCTCTTCGAGGAGTTTTATCGCGTCAAGACCCCGGAAACCCAGAAGATTCCGGGGACAGGACTTGGCTTGGTCATCTGCAAGAGAATCGTCGATGAACTCGGCGGTTCAATCGAAGTGGACAGCAAGGAAGGAGAGTACTCCGTCTTCACTGTGAAACTTCCGGCGGCCGAGTCTGAAGAGGAGGTCGACAAGAACTAACGGCGCCCACCCGTGGGCGCCAATACCTGGTGGAAATAATGAGCGAATCCAAATCAGTACTGATCATCGATGATGATAGTGATTTCGTCAGGGCGGTCCAGGCTCTTCTGGAGTCTTCGGGCTACAGGGTCCGAAGTGCTCTGAACGGAAGGGAAGGACTGCAACTGGCCAAGACAACGCAGCCTGACCTCATCCTGCTCGACGTGATGATGTCGGAAAGGACCGAAGGGTTCTTTTTGCTGCAGGAGATGCGGCGAGTTCCGGTGCTTAGCAACACACCCGTCATCGTCGTCTCCAGCATCTATTCCGATGAGCCGGTCTTCAGGGTGGATCCCGAGACGGGATGGCTGCCGGCCAATCTCTTCCTGGCGAAGCCGGTCGAACCGGCCAAACTGCTGTCCGAGGTGAAGCGGCTTACCAGCGAAACCTCGGAGAAGAGCACCGCAGCGACGGGCAGGAGGCAATTATGAAAATTCTCAAAATGGCAAAGCACGACCTGGATTTCTTCGCATCGGTTCTTCCTGCTTTCGGCGAAGTGTATGCTCCGGTGCAACGTGGAAAAGGGTTCGTCTTCGACAAACCGTCCGCGTGGTCGGAAGTCCGGATGGACTACACTCGCACGATTCTGCCGCCGAAGAAATTGCTGCTCCCTCCACGAGAGACTACATTCTCTTTCGACCCTGACCAAGGGTTTACCGACAATCTCGCCGAGGCTTCCAAACCCGTGGTTTTGTTTGGGGTCCACCCGTACGACATTTACGGGCTGAACATTCTCGACCGCGTCTATGCGGAAGCGAAATTCCCGGATCCCTATTACATCGCCCGGAGAAGAGCCACGGTTGTGATCGGGATCGATTTCGTGCCGGATGACAAGCACTGTGCGGGCTCGATGAATGCGGACTTCGTCGACCACGGATTCGATATTTTCCTGAGCGATATCGGAGACGATTACCTGGTGCTTGTCGGAACGAGCCGGGGCGACGACATCGTGGTCAAGAGCGGCTGCCTCATGCAGCCCGCAACCGAGGCCGATTTTGCCGAGTACAAGAAACGATCCAGAATCCGCCGCGATTCCTACAAAACCAAGCTCGAACTGGGAGATCTCCCTGAGATCCTCGAGATGGAGTATAACAGCAAGGTTTGGGACGATTTCGGGGCGCGGTGCCTCTCCTGCAGTTCCTGCAGCATGGTCTGCCCTACATGCTATTGCTTCGATGTCACGGATGAGACTGAACTTGGGAACCGCGCGGGGCGCAGGATAAGGTCCTGGGATTCCTGCCTCCTCAGAACCCATGCACTTGTCGCTGGAGGGGAGAACTTCAGGGAAGAACGTTCCTCGCGGGTGAAATTCCGCTTCTATCACAAGCAGCGCGGATTTGTGGCCGAATATGGCAGGCCCAGCTGTGTCGGCTGCGGCCGCTGCGTCGAAGTCTGCCCGGCAGAGATCAACATAATAACCGTCATTGAAACTATTCGAGGTGAGCGAGATGGAATCAGCAGCAGTGCACCAGCGTCCGCCTGAACACATGGACAATCCGTATCAGCCGCATATGGCACGAATCGTCCGGATTCACCGGATGGTGCCGGACAATTATCTGTTTCAGTTGCGCTTCGCCGATGACTCGGTCGTGCAGAACTGGGAACACCGGCCCGGCCAGTTTGTCGAGCTTTCTGTCATAGGGACCGGAGAAGCGCCGATTTCAATTTCCTCGCCTCCGACCCGCAAAGGAATCCTGGAACTGTGCATCCGCCGGGCGGGCCGGGTAACCTCGGCGCTCTACCGGCTGCCGACCAACGCCATGGTGGGAATCCGTGGCCCTTACGGCAACGGCTTCCCTGTTGAAGAGATGGCGGGAAACGATTTGCTGATCATCGCCGGCGGACTCGGGATGGCGCCCCTGCGCTCATTGCTCTGGTACGCGCTCGACAACCGGGAAAAATTCGGCACCGTGACGTTGATGTACGGGGCACGCAGTCCTGAGGAGATGCTATTCAGGGAAGAACTCCTTTCGCTCACGGACGTCGACGATTTGAACTGCCTCCTGACGGTGGATCGTGATCCGACCGGAACATGGAAACACAACGTCGGGCTGCTGCCAAGCCTGTTCCAGAAGGCGACCTTCGATCCGAACAGGACCTATGCAGCGGTGGTGGGCCCGCCGATCGTGTACAAGTTCGTCCTCGCAGAACTGCTGAAGCTCAATTTCCACAAAGACCGCATCCTGATGAGCCTTGAACGCCGCATGAAATGCGGTGTGGGCAAGTGCGGACACTGCAGCGTCGGGTACAAGTACACGTGCATCCACGGACCGGTATTCACATACTGGGATGCCATTAACCTTCCGGAAATCGTGTGAGGTGACCTGTGAAACCCAAAATTGGCATATTCGGACTGAGCGGCTGTTGGGGCGAACAGATCGCCATCCTCAATTGCGAAGATCAGTTGCTCGATATTATCGGAGCCGTCGACATCGTCGACTTCCTTGGCGGTTCTTCTGTCAATGACGCCGAGAGCCGGCTCCTTGTCTCGTTCGTTGAAGGATCCGTGGCCAACGCCCGCGAAGAGGCCAAGATCCGCCAGATCCGGGAACGTTCCGATCTTGTCGTCGCCTGCGGCAGCTGCGCCTGCTTTGGCGGTGTCAGCGCCATGGACGCTCCATTTGAACGGCCCAAAGTGATTGAAACGGTGTACGGCAGCAACGGTCCCATAAAATCATGGGATATCGGGCCGCACCGGCCGCTCTCGGATTTCGTGAAAGTGGATCTTGCAATCCCCGGCTGCCCGATGGAAACAACCGAATTCGTACGGGCAGTGTCGGCGCTCCTCAACGGCGACATGCCGCTGATGCCGACATACCCGGTTTGTCTCGAATGCAAGATGAAGGAGAACGAGTGTCTCCTGGTTCAGCGTGGACTTCCCTGCGCCGGGCCCGTCACGATGGCCGGCTGTGATGCACGCTGCCCCAGCCACAACATCGCCTGCATCGGCTGCAGAGGCCCTGTTGAAGAAGCCAACATGGCCTCGATTGAACAGATATTCGGAGATAAGGAGCTTCCCAAAGAACAAATCAAACTCAAACTCAGGGTCTTTGCCGCCCCCGTGCTGGACAGAACTGAGGAGAGGGGATAGGAATGACGCGGACCATTTCGGTTGACCACCTCGCAAGAGTCGAAGGACATGGCGGCATTACCGTCGTCCTCGAAGGAAACGAGGTCAAGAAAGTTGACTACAACATATTCGAAGGCATTCGCCTTTTCGAAGGTCTTGTACGGGGGAGAGCCGTTGAGGATGTCACTCAAATCTGCTCCCGTATCTGCGCAATCTGTTCTCACGGCCACAGCATAACCTCGCTGCAGGCTCTGGAGAATGCGCTAGGAATAACCGTTACACCTCAAACCCGCAAGCTGCGCGATCTCGCATACCAGGGTGCGAATATCGAGAGCCATTCATTGCACGTCTTTGTCCTGGCCCTCCCCGACCTCATGGGGCATCCCAGCGCCATCAGCCTTGCGGCGGTGGCTCCAGACGCGGTCAAACTGGCCCTGCGGCTGAAGAAACTGGGGAACACGGTACAGGAAGTCCTCGGCGGACGGGCCATCCATCCCGTCAATTACGTCATTGGCGGATTCGGCAAGGTCCCGACCACCGATCAGCTCCTCTCGCTGAAGGAACAGCTGAAAGAGGGTCTTGAAGACTGCAAGAGAGCGCTCGACGTGCTCCTTACCGTTCCGATACCGGATTTCGTCAACGAGCCCATACGCTGCGCGGCTCTTGCTCCGGAAGACGAAGCGTTCTTTTTCGGTAATACCATAGAGATTCTGGACGGCACTACCCGAAAACGTATTCCTGTGAGCGACTACCGCACCTTCACGAATGAACACCTGGTGGCTCATTCGCACGCGAAGCGCAGCCTGTTCGAGGGCCGCTCCTACATGGTCGGCGCCCTGGCGAGACTCACCCTGAACGGCGACCGGATCCAGGGTCTCGCACGGCAGGTCATGGAAGCGCTGAAGCTGAAGTTCCCCTGCGCGAACATTGTGATGAACAACATCGCCCAGGTGGTCGAGCTCGTGTACTCCGTGGAACATGCTCTCGATCTTATCCAGGAGCTGTTCGAAGCGGGCTACGCTGCGGAAACCCCCGTACCGTACGAGGTAAAGGCCTGCGCCGGCGCGGCGGCAACCGAAGTCCCGCGCGGCACCCTCTTCTACTCCTACGAGATTGACTCGAAAGGGTTGATAGCCGGGGCCGACGTGATCACCCCGACCGCCCAGAACTTCAATAACGTGGAAGACCAGATGCGGGCGACGGTCACCCAGGGTCTTGGAGCCGGGGCGTCTGACGACACGATTGCACAACGTCTGCAGATCGTGGCCCGGGCTTACGATCCGTGCATCAGCTGCTCGGTACACCTCGTTAGGGTGTGATCGGGCATCCTCCGGAAAAACAGGAAGCCGGAACAAACTGCTTCTGGCTTCCTGCTCCCGGCTTCTGTATTCTTTTTCTCCATGCTCAGCTTCCTTCGCGATATTTCACTGCGCTCGAAGATCACCATCAGTTTCGTGCTGATCGTCATCTGCGGCACTTCTATTTCTACCTTTCTCGGCTCGAAGATTATTACCCGTGCAATGCTCAATGAAGCGCACAAGCAGATCCGGCACGGACTCAAGGCCGCTGAGATGGTCTATTCCGCCCGGCTCGAAACCGTTCGCAGATCGGTGAAGGCGGCGGCCGAAACCGAGGAGCTGGCCGCATCGCTGGCGGCCGGCAGAGGTGATCCTTCACCGGGAGCCCTGGCCCGACTGCGAGACGATCACCGGCTGCATTTCCTGACTTTCGTCAACGGAGGAAAGAGCACACGAGCATACACCGAAAATCTTGCGCGTGACACGATCCCGCCCGTGATGGAGGAATATGTCAGAGAGGCCCTGTCGGGGAGAACGAGCGCAGGGACGGAGCTGTTCAGCCGGGCGGCGCTGGAAGCCGAGGACCCGGCCCTCTCCGAAAAGGCCCTGATCGCGTCATCCGGCGAGCAGAAGGCCACCGCCGAGGGTATGGTCCTGATTTCGGCCACCCCTGTAAAAACTACGGCCGGGTTTACGGGAGTCCTCTATGGTGGAATCCTGCTGAACCGCAACGCCGAACTTGTCAACCAGATCAACAACTTCGTGTTCGGCGGCGAGGAGCAGGCGGGAGATGGCGCCGGGACGGTTTCGATTTTCATGAACGACGTGCGCGTCGCATCGAATATCGTCAGCGTGTCCGGGCGTCACGAGTTGGGCACCCGCATTCCCGACGAAGTCAGAAAGACCGTGCTGGCCGAAGGAGGCCGGTACTATGGCACTGACTATATTGCCGGCAACTGGCATCTAACGGCTTACGAACCGATTCGCAGCCGCCTGGGCAGAATTATCGGGATCCTGTATGTCGGGATCCCGGAAAATCCGTTTCTCGCAGTCCGCACCTCCATGATGCTCACCTTCCTGCTCGTGGCAGGAATAGGAGTTCTGGTCGTTCTGGTCATCACCTACTTCATTACCCGCAGCATGATTCTTCCGCTCGAGGAAATGGTGAAGGCGAGCAACCGCATCGCCGCAGGAGACTTCGACCATTCGGTCGCCATCCAGTCCAACGATGAGATCGGGATTCTGGCCGATTCATTCAACAAGATGTCTGCCAGCATCAAGACTATGAAACTCGAACTCGAGGAGTGGGGCCGTACGCTCGAAGAGAAGGTGAACAAGAGGACCGAGGAACTGGTCGCCGTCCAGACCCAGATGGCGCAGTCGGAAAAACTTGCCTCGATCGGACGGCTCGCCGCGGGAGTGGCGCACGAAATCAACAATCCGCTGGGGGGAATTCTCACCTTCAGCATGCTCGCACTGGAAGAGTGCGACGATGATCATCCGCTAAAACCAAGCCTGGAAGTCATCGTCAAGCAGACGCTACGCTGCCGCGAGACGGTCAAGGGGCTCCTCGATTTCGCGCGCCAGTCGAGCGCCACGCCGTCAATAACAGAAGTCAACACGGTTGTGGACAAGACGCTTCTGCTGCTCGAAAACCAGACGATGTTTCAGAATATCCGGACGGTGCGCAAGTTCGACCAGAATCTGCCTAATGTGCTCATCGATGCAGGACAACTGCAGCAGGTGGTGATGAACATTGTCATCAATGCCGTTGATGCGATGGAGGAAAGCGGCACCCTTACCATCGAGACCTGTGACGCTCCCCAGACACAGGAAATCCTGATAAGAATCAGCGACACCGGAAAAGGGATTCCCGATGACGTGCTCCCTCTGATCTTTGAGCCCTTCTTCACCACAAAGAAGGTGGGAAAAGGAACAGGGCTCGGGCTGGCAATAGTACACGGAATCGTGACACGCGCCGGAGGCACCATAGAGGTCTCCAGCTCCTCCCAGGGCGCGATCTTTACGGTGCGGCTTCCAATCGCCCGAGAGGATAGGAAAGTTGGTCAGGACTCTGATATTGGCGCTGGGCAACCCGCTTAGCGGTGACGACGCCTTCGGATCCCTGGTGCTCGATGTCTTGAGCAGGAGCGGCCTTCCCCCGGAAACAGTCGCCGCGGATGCAGGAACAGACCTGCTGAATCACCTGGACGACTTTTCCGGATACGGCCAGGTCATCCTGATCGATGCGATTCTTGACCCCAATGGGAAAATGGGATCTCCCGGACATGTCATAACGGTGGCGGAAGACAGCTTTTCGTGCTGGAACGAGGTCTCAGCGAGCGCGCATCAGATGACACCCGTTACCGCGATCAAGCTTTTCCGGATGCTGAATCCCGCAGCCGAAACACGCATTTATCTGGTAGGCCTTCTCGTCGACCGCATCACCCACACGCCTTCGTATGCCACCCCGGAACGCGCCGCCACGGGCGCCGACGCCGTGCGGCTCCTGCTCGCTAAATCAGCCCCAGCGCCATCAGAACACGATCAGGAGTGATCGGATACTCGGAGATCCATCTCCCGGTCGCATTGTAAATCGCCGAGGATGTGATGGCCGCAAGACTGGCTCCGATGTTTTCACCTATTCCAAAAGATCCGTAAGGCCCGTATCCCGTGTGGCTTTCGTTCAGGAGGCACTGGACGACCGGATAATCATTCATAGTTCCTATGTGATAGTTTATGTGATCCAGATTCAGTCCCACTCCAGTCCGTGGGCAGTAGATCTTCTCTTCGGTGGCGCTCTTCCCGAGTCCCATCACGGCCCCGCCGTACTGCTGCGCCTCGGCTCCCCTGCGATTGAATATGTGACCGACATCATTAACGCACACGACTCTCGTCACATAGACCATCCCGGTTTCGGTATCGACTTCCACTTCGATGAAGTGGGCCTGTCTCCCCATGACATAGACCTCCTGCATCATGGGCGGCATGCCCCCGGCCGGGGGACCGCCTTCGGGAGAGGTCGGGAACATCGTCATCGGGCTCACTTCGGGATGAGCCATCAGAGGACTGGAAGCAAAGAAACCGCCGGCCACCTGCGCCAGCGGTCTTTTCCGGTCGGGATTCGCCTTCTCTATTATCATGCTGTCGACGATATCGAACTCGTCGGCGGTCCGTGGCGCGGTTTGCCGGCTTTCTCCCATATTCATCATGAAACCGAAGGGAGGCGCCGCCGCGGCTCTTTCGAGGATTTTGCGTTTCAGTTCCCTCGCTGCAACCGCAAGCTGCAGCGTTGCATTGACTGTTCCGCTCGAACCCGCGGGCTGTGCCAGGGTGAATGCGCTGTTGTCGGAACGCTGCTCCTGAATGAGCACGTCGTCGTATTTCATCCCGAGTTCCGCCGCGACACAATGGCGATAGGCGGATTCGGTGTCGATCCCCATGTCGCATCTCAGCCCGACAATCGTCACCTTGCCGTCCTGCAGCATGAGGCACGCATTGGTATTCGAGACAAAGCTCATCATCCCGGCGCCCCAGTGCCATTCATTGACGGAGGTAAACCCCATACCGTGCATTCTTCCGTTTTCCAGCTTCTGTACTCCGGGAGGGTGCCAGTTGCGGTCCCAATCGATCGCCTTCTTTCCCATTTCGATGACTTCTTTCAGGCTGTGTCGCTGCGGGAAGCCGTTCTTTTTCTGATATTCTGTGATCCAGTCCCAGTCATGCCCCTGGCAGCCGTCGTTCTTGAGAGCGACTTCTGTGGGATCGAGTCCGAATTCGGCCGCCACCCTGTCAAACATCACGTTATGAGGTACGCACGATGCCGCTCCGTGGCGGAAGCACTCCTGGTGGCCTTTGTTGGTGAAAGCCCATACCTGCGTGCCGCGGATATTAGGGATGCGTGTGCATTCAAATGTCTTATCGGTCGCCGGATTCCTGATCCCGATCATATGCCAGTGATACGCCGTGATGGTGCCGTCTTTCTTGGCTCCGACCTTGCATTCATATTTGCCGGCTTCGTCTCCGCCGCAGTAGAAGCTGCTTTCATCGTAGAGGATCTTAACCGGCTTCCCTCCTGACCTTTTCGCGAGTATGGCTGCGAGCCGCACAAAAAGCGTGGAATAGGCAAGCCAGGCAAGCCCGCCAAACCACGAGCCCTGGTAAGGAAACGTCACGGTGATTTTCGACCAGTGCGGAAATGGAGACTGCGGAGCGTTTTGCCCGAACCCGAACATCCCCATGCCGGGGAATCCCATCCCAGAAGAACTGAGATTGCTCTGCGGATTGGACTGATGATGTACCCAGAGCTCGAGCGCGTCGTTGCGCCACCAGGCGACGCACGCCATGGCTTCAACGCCGGCAGGAGAGTTCATCTCCCGGGTTATCGTGTACTCGATGATTTTGTCTGCTTCGGCGAAACCCTTCTCCACGTCGCCGATTTTGACATCTTCGGTCGTGACTATGTTGGGCTCTTTCGACCTGAATCCCATGCGCCTGACTTCCGTCATAATTTTTGGAGCATCAGGTTTGGCAGCTTCTTCCATGTCGAGCACGAACGGACGTTCTTCCCATTCGATCTTCAGCAGCCGCAGCGCGCGGTCACAGATCTCCTCGCTGTCGGCGACGACCGCCACTCCCATGGGATGCTGAAAGAAATCGCTGGTTCCGGGAAGCGTAAGGATACTGTAGCTCATCGCGGCATCGGCGCCCGCGCCGCCGTCCTTGGCAATTTCCGGGTCATCATATGTCAGGATGTCCCGGACGCCTGACAGCCTCCTTGCCTCGCCTGCATCGATACTCAGGATTTTTGCGTGAGCATAAGGTGAAGTCAGGACTTTAGCATATAGCATTCCAGGAAATGAGATATCCCGAGTGTAGACCGCCTGCCCCGATACCCGGTCAAGCGCATCATGGCGGCTCATTGTCTGCTTGATCTTTTCGCTCGATACAGGAACTTTCCACTCCCACGGTCGTTCTGCCATGCGCTTTTTACCTCCTCAAACGCTTATACGATCCGCCTAGTAAATTGTTTTGCGAGCGATTGAGGGGCGGCTGGCGGCGCCTATCCGGACCCAAGGTCCTCTCGCGCGACGGGGTTCTTCAGAACGAAAAGAGACGCGCGTCTTGAATCTGTCGAGGAAGTGCCTTCGGTCGCAATCAGGGGTGAGGGCTTGTGAATGAACCGTCGCGGAGCGGCTGCGTCAGATATGCCAGGAAATGAGATTTGTGGGGTCGATCAGGGAGCCCTGCAACCGTGTCTTTTGAGAAAAGAGACCGAGCGCCGCCCGGTCTCCTCGGTGACATAGTCACTGCTGCTGATCCACGATACATCAGTAGTCTGTGGGACGAGACCGCTTCTTCTTATCCACTGAAAAAGTGTCAATAAGGGTTCCGTCCTGCTTCATCACCCTTACGGTCATTTGCTTTTCGCCGACATTAACAACGAGATAGTTCGGGTGATCCACGGGATTATGGAAGAAGGCGTGCAATTCTTTTTTTTCGATATCCTTGTACACTTTTCCGCCGCTGTGTCCCACGACGTAATAAATCGTCCCTTCCGAGGTTCGCTGCATCCGCGCTCCGTTCCTGACCGGATACGTGCGGGCGATGCCATGGTCGTGAGCGCCGAACACGATGTCGACGCCATACTTCTCAAGCACGGGACAGAAAGCCTCACGGATCTCTTTTTCGTTTCTCTTTATGTGGACACCGTAAGGCGGCCTGTGGAAAACCGCGATTTTCCATGTGGCCTTGCTGGCTTTCAGGTCCGCCTCGAGCCATTCCACCTGCGGTTTGAGGATATCGCCATACTGCTTCTGTTCTTCCTGCTGACTGTCGAGGACGACAACATGAAGCGGACCATAGTCGAACGAGTAAACGTTACTGTGTCCGTCAGGGCCGTTTCGAGGCAGGGTAAACTGTTCGGTCCAGAATTTCGGGCGCATCGTATCGCGCGAACCGTACGATTCGTGATTGCCGGAGGCAGGCATGATCGGTATCCGATCAATGACTCCTTTTGCCGCCGCAAACCAGGCATTCCAATGGGCTCCGCGCTGCCCCCAGTCGACGAGGTCTCCTACATTGATCATGAATCTGGCGTCAGGGTTGGCGTTATACGCGTTGTGCACGGTGTTGCGCCACGGGAGATAAGGAGGATTGTCATTAAGATGCCACTGGCTGTCGCCGAAAACGAGAAACTTGAATGAGCGGATCTTCGGATCGGCGGTAGAAAACGAACGCATTTCGCTCCAGCGGTTTCCGTCGCCCACTCGGTAGGAGTACTGGCGGTTCGGAGCAAGATTGACAAGAGTGGCTGAAAAGAGACGGCTGGTGCCGAGATCGGTGGAAAAGTCGCGCGCTTCTGCTTTCACCTGGGGTGCTCCGTGCGGGATTGCATTCCCCGGCTGGTACTGCACGAATCCGGCAGTGACGCTCGTGTCGGTTCTCCAGCTGATCGTGATGCTGGTCGCAGGGTCTCCTGTCCAGGTGAGAGTTATGTGGTCGGGAACAGGGGTGGCGCCGCTGCCGGCGACGTCGGCGGGTGGCGCCGGCAAGAGGGTCAGAGCGAGTAACAGAACAAGCACAGCCGGTGAATGTCTGTATTTCATAGGATCCTTTCCGAAGATCATCATCAAGGCTGAGGCTGAGACTAGGGGAGAAATGCCGACGTTGTCAAGCTCCAAGAAGCTCAGAAAACCTCTGTCGCGAGGCTTTTAATTGGAGACCGAGCGACGGCTAGAATCTGTGGAGGCGTCGCCGGTAAAGAGAGGGAATCGAGGCGGCCCTCTTGTGAAAGCTGTCGTTGTTGATTAAGGTTTATACGAAACTCCCCCTGATTCCGGATTCTGCCATGATGAATTCCCGAACGAATCGCGTTCTTGCAGGTCTGGTACTGCTAATTGTGGTTACGGGATTGGCTGCCGCCTCTTTTCCGCAGGCTCCTGTGGCGCGTGGAGAGTACCTGGTCGAGCAGGTGGCGAAGTGCGGGGAATGCCACACTCCGAGAGACGGGCAGGGCGGATGGGATGAAAAGCAATGGCTGATGGGGGCACCGATATGGTTCCGGCCGGTGCAGCCGGTTACCGACTGGGGATATCTGGCGCCGAGGCTTGCGGGACTTCCGAATTTCACGGACGAGCAGATCCGGGCGGTGCTCGAGAAGGGAACGGGGCCGAACGGTCTGCCGATACGGCCGCCGATGCATATATACAACATGACTCCGGAGGACGCGGGGGCGATCATCGCCTATCTGCGCGCGGGCAAGGCGAGGTAAGCGCCGGGTGGCGTTTTTGCTCTTGAAAAGCGTCGCGGAAGTCAGCAAAATGATGGCCCTGTTACATTTGATCTTGGATGGGGCGACGTAGCTCAGTCGGTTAGAGCGTGGGATTCATAACCCCAAGGTCGGTGGTTCGATTCCACCCGTCGCTACCAAGACTCACCGGTCCATCCCGGAGACATGGGTAACACTTTTGGGGCGAACGGATTTCGCCCACAGGCTCGACCCGGTTCACCTCGTTATCAAAAAAGCCTAGATCATAATCCATAAAACTGACAAGCCATATGTCGTCGGCGACCTCGGTAACTCCGACATACTGGCCGGCGAAGACTCTGCTGAGACTGATTTTGCGTTTTCCGATACAGATACGGCCGCAGTGGGTGACTAAAACGGTACGGTCGTGGAAGGGATACTCGGGATGTTCTGGAGCCCGATACTGGCGGGCAGAAGTGAATACAGTTCAGGTGGATAGAGGCCATTCAACGACTGGTGGCGTCTGTCGTTCCAGGATTCTCGCTCAGTTCGACGGAATGCTTCTGCAGTTCAGTCAGGTAGTCGACGGCATTAGCTCCGCAACGCTCACATGTATAGATGATTTCGCTAACGTAAAAGGGACCCACCCCAACCAACCTTGGTCTGGTCAAGTCGTCCTGGCTCTTTTCTCCTCTCTTCATCTTCGTGTACCAGTAACCGAATGCAGACTCCTTGATCTGGTTCCTTTCGCAGTAGGCCTTGCGAGTAAGTCCGCTTGATCTGTACGATTCGACGTGTTGTCGCCACTGCTCCGCCTTTAGTGAGCTGTGTCTTCCCATGCTTCCCTCCATTTGTCGGAGGGTATGATAAGACCTGGCGGCGGCTCAGCAACAGGTGGGGATTATTTGACGCTTACACAAAGGGACTAAAGACGGCCTCCCTATCAACACCCGCCAACAACTCCCCAAAACCTCGCAAATAGCCATTTTCGTTTATAGATTTTTGCATTGACGTGTAGATATAAACTCCGAAAGATATGTCAGTACCGTCTGAGTTTGCATAAGGCTCAGCGCAGACAGCCTTTTTCTAAGCAAAATGGGTGTTGGCCAGAGATGAAACCTGAAATGGAGGCAGGTTTAAAGATTCTTCGTCTTTTCCGATATCCTTGCTCCGGCATTCAACAATTTCTACAAAGCCATTTTCCCCTATGAACACAACAGTTCGATGGAAGCACTCATGCGTTTTGCAGAGAATCAGGAGGATCAAGCTGATGTTCAATAACAAGTTGTTTCTGACAGTTGTCCTGGCGCTTGCAGCAGGTTTTCTGACCTCCTCCAGCGCCCTGGCGCTCGACTACTCGGGCAGCCAGGGGAATCCTGCCACTTTCGAGACCCTGGAAGAGACCCGCGCCAGCAGTCCGGCGGCCGTCGCTCACCTGGAAACAAATAATGGAAAGACGTTCAAATCCCATCCAGTCCTGGATGGCTATCCCAAGGGAACCACCTATGTCTACCGGTCCGCCAATCTGTTCGGCGGGCGCGCCGCCGCAAGACTCAACACGAATATCCTGGTGTTTGCCGAAAAATCCTTCCCGGGCAAGGATGACGCGCTCGCCTACCTCAAAAGCCTGGATTTGATCAGAATCATCGATGAGGCAATCGGCAGCGTCGTGCTGGTCACGCCATCGGATCCCAAGGCCGGTTTCACCGCCGGCGATCAGAAGTATTATTACGCCCTCCAGACTGCCATGCTCGCCCAGAAGGCTTCTGAAAGAAGCGGAAAGACAATGACATACTACTCCGACGCCGAGTACTTCGGCGGCTATGGCTACACCTATGTCATCGGCATCGACGGAGGCGCAACATTCCTCAACAACTACGTTGCCGGAACGTTTGACTATGTCAGCCGTATCGCCGGCATGCTGCTGATCAACGGCAAAATGGAAAAAATTCGCCAGGTCGCGGCGCTGGTTCCCGCGTACCTGGTAAATGCGCCGGATGCAGTCATCGAAAAATATAAGAAAGCGAACGATGTCGATGCCTTCACAATCGAAAATGGCGTCGAGACACACTTCAACCAGGCATTCCCGCTCAGGAGAGTCGCCGTCGTCAGGGAGGCCGGAAACACGGAAATCGCCAGATACATCAGGGACGCCTACTACAACATGTTTATCAAGGCTATGCGGGTGCCTGTCATCAAGCAGGGGTTGTACTCCGCGTCCACTCCGTATCAGGGATACAACTTCGATCAGGCTCCATATTCACTATGCCGCAGGAATGCCGTTATCAACGGTGTGACGCGAGACGGCATTCACCTGACCCGCAAGACCTCGGAGATGTTCAGCGACCTGAAAACGAAGGACGGGGAATACCTTCAGACATGGTTTGAGTATATTCCGGACGAAGTGCTGAAAGGCACGGTGCCCGCGGGAACCGTGCCCCTGATTCTTGCCATGCATGGAGGTGGAGACGATCCCCGAGTGTTCGTGGACGAAATCGGACTGCTCGATCTGGCAGGTTCCGAGCGCTTCGTCATGGTGGCGCCGGAGCACCAGTCGCTGAATTTTGCGAGAACCAGCGATCCCGGCATCCAGGGCTTGCTGTGCAATATCCTGCCCAGGTTTGTAAAACACATTATCCAGACTTACCCGGCATTGGATCGGTCTCGCGTCTACGTCACCGGGTACTCGATGGGGGGCGCCGCGACGCTCAAGGCCGTCAATGGCGATCCATCTCTGTTTGCCGCAGCGATTCCTATGGCTGCCGCCGGATACACTGGCACACCGGAACAGGCCGCCCAATTGAAGAAGGCGCACATGCCTGTGATGTTCACGACCTCGTCGTTCGATCTTCCGGGCGCTTTCGATCAGGCCCGCGGAAACATCGCCGTTCCGTACCAGACCCAGCTCAACCTCTTCCTTGGTTACAACGGCATGAAGGTGATTGATGCTTTTGATTTCGCGACGTATCCGATCAACGGCTTCAAGGCTGACCGTTTTGAGAAGACCCGGCTCAACGACGAGTACGACAACTATTGCTGGTATCTGAACAATGATGATGGAATTCCGATGGTCGCGCTGAACTATACGGAGCATCTGATTCATGCGCTTTATCCCGAATATGCCAGGATCGCCTGGGATTTTGCAAAACACTATTCCCGGGATCAGAAAACGGGCGCGATCAGATATAACCCGCACGTCAAATGACCGGTCACCCGGTCCAGCACTCAGGGGATCCGGCTGAGGCTCTTGATCCCAGCCGGATCCCCTGCTCGAAGTTGCATGCCGTCAGGGCCTGGCGAACTGCGCTTATCGCGACACAGTCTGCAGTCTTTGCCGAGGAACCAGTCCCCGGCCGAACGGCTTCCCTTCAACTGCCAATCAAGCCAGTGAACGGCCACTTCCGCCCAGTCGCCTCCATCGGGCGCCGAAAACGTGCCGCATAATGGGGGATCAGCGGTATCTGTCCTTCAGCACAAGTTTGTCGCCCGAATCATCTACGTTCCAGAGCTGCGGCTTGCGTGGCCCATTGCCTTCCGAGTGGTGAATGATGAGAAGCAGCTTCCCCTCGAAGGTTCGGAAGAGCATGCCGTGTCCGGAGTTGTCGCCCTTGAAAGCCTCCGGTTCCTGCACCCAGGGTCCCTTGATGCTTCCTGACACCGAATAAGCAACGCCCTGCGCGTAGCGGTGCTCGCCCCAACTCGACCACAGCATTCCCAGCTTTCCCGTTTGAGTTCTGAACAGCTGTGGGCCGTCGGTCACCCATCCCGGCATCTTCAGGCCGAAAGTTGCCTCGCCGATGCTATTCATCTCCCTTACCCAGGGCGCTTCGCTGGCACGAAAGATGGTAGTGGGCTCGGCAGTGCGCCGAGTGAGATCCTTCGAGAGCGGCATGTAGTCGATCGTGCCGTCGATGATCTGGGTCCACTCGTGGACGAAGACCATGTAAATCGTGCCGTCTTCCTCATAGAGCGTGCCGTCAATGATGTCCCAATCCCCGGGACCGAGGCAGAAGTCGAACTCGGGCACAAGAGGCTTGTACGGCCCGTCGGGCGTGTCGGCCACCAGCAACTGCGTCTGGTTGGTTGGAACGTTGTACCGGCGAGGAATGTTCTCTATCAGGTGGCTATGATCATTCCAGGTGCCCGCCATGTAATACTTTTGCCCGATGTGATGGATCTCGGCCGCGGCTACAAACTTCCCTTCCATCCACGTCCCCTTGAGGTCAATGACGGAATAAGGGCCAGTCCATGTCAGCAGGTCCTTGCTCTTGTAGAGATACCCGCCGGTACCCGTCAAATAGTAGGTGCGCGACTTCTCGTCAGGATAGATGAAAGGATCGCTCAGCGAAATGTCCTCAAGCGCAAAAGTCCCGATCTTCGGCTCCGGACGTGGCATCATCGGCGGTTTTTGCCCGCCGGCGCCGGGCGTCAGGATCGGCCAGCCAAAATTGTTCTGTCCCGGATCGGCCGGAGGCGCCTGTTCTCCCGGGACAGCCGGGATTTTCACCCGCCTGTGTTCCTGAGCCGTGGCAAGCTTCGTTCCTCCCAAGGCAACCAGCATCATCATGAGACAGGCGGCCAGCAGGCCAGTGATCGATAATGTCTTCACATTTCCTCCATGCATTCATTCACTTCAGATGAATGGTCTTTCCAAGTTTGATATCACCGGTAACAATGATGGAATTCCGATGGTCGCGCTGAACTATACGGAGCACCTGATTCATGCCGTCAGGGACTGACGAACTGTTCGATCGTCCAGCGCTTATCGCGACACAGTCTGCAGTCTTTGCCGAGGAACCAGTCCCCGGCCGAACGGTTTCCCTTCAACTGCCAATCAAGCCAGTGAACGGCCACTTCCGCCCAGTCGCCTCCATCGGGCGCCGAAAACGTGCCACCGTGTCCCACGGGCAACCAGCCGAAGAAGACCGGGACATGCTTGATACGCTTGACGTCGTCGGCGGCATTGAGATGGGCAACATCGGTCGGCCCCCCGGTGAAGTAGGCAATCGGGCCACGCAGACCAGCCAGTTCATCCTTGCTCACCTGGATCCTGCTGAGGCCGCCGGCCTTGTTGTACACGCCGCTGTCGAAAATCATCGAGGTCGAGATGCGCGGGTCGGCTGAAATCTTAATGGCCTGCAGGCCGCCACAGCTGTGGCCGGCCACAGCGATCCGGCTGGTATCGATGTGCCCGTACAACTCGTCGGCAGGGTCCGCAGTGCGGCTGGCGGCCCATGTCATGGCCTGGCTCATCTGGGAGACATCAGTGGGGTCTTTTTGCTGACCGGCAGGATCTTTGCGGAGCGGGCGCCGCCACGCATAGCCCAGCGCAATGACGATGTAACCGTGGGAGGCGATGTTGCGCAAAAACCTGTCATGTGACAGTCCGTTGTCGCTGCAGCCTCCATTGCCCCAGATCAGCAAAGGCAACGGCTCCGCCGGCAGCGATACGGGACGGTACAGGGTATGGGTGCGCAGGTCGGCTCGTGACTGTGCGACGGCCGGCATGCTGCCGCCTCCTCCCTGTTCGCCTATGAAGCCCGGGAACGGCGCCGTGTTGTCCTGTGCCAGGACTGTTCCGGCGGCCGCAGCCGCGAAGAGCAGACTCAACAAACCGACTTTGCAGCATGCTGCGCAAATCATTGTCATAGTACCCCCCGAGGGAAGATCCGGTTTTTCGGGATATTGTTCAGATGCTGACCTCCATGCGTCGGACGATATCATCCTGAACGCCTTTATTCAGGTCGACAAAATAGGCGCTGTATCCTGCCACTCTCACGATCAGGTCGCGATACCTTTCAGGAAACTTCTGAGCTTCGAGCAGCTGGCTGTTTCCAACGACATTGAACTGAATCCATTTGCCTCCCATGGCAGCGTAGGCTTTGATCAGGCTTCCCAGTTTCTTCAGGTCCTCCCGGCTCCTCAAAGACGATGGATGAAGCTTCACGTTTAGAAGCGTCGACGCACACATGGACTGATCGATCTTCGCCGCACTCCTGAGCATTGCCGTAGGCCCGTGTGTGTCCCGTCCCTGGGCAGGAGAGGCCGTCCCGTCAGCCAGGGTCGTGCCGGCGTGTCTCCCGTCGGGCGTTGCCCCGACTATGGCGCCGCCGGCAAACATCGATGAAATGGAGGCACCTCCAATTCCACGGATTTTCGCATACTCGGGCCGTCCGAAGGTGCAATATTTCGCTTCCTCGTCTATTAGAAACCTGTAGAGATCTTTGACTATGGAGTCCACAAAGTCGTTGTCATTTCCGTATTTGGGCGCCTGCAGACACATCCTTCTGATATTTTCGTGGCCTTCCCAGTTATCAGCCAATGCTTGCCTCAGCGCTTTCATGGACAACTTCTTTTCATCGAAGATCAGCATCTTTATTGCTGCCAGGGAATCTGCCGCATTGATGGCGCCGACGGGCACCATCGCCGCCCTGAAGTCATACGGCGGCACCGGCTTTCTCCTGGACAGGGGCTTGCCTGTCTTGATTCCATCCTGCATCAGAACCGTTTCCAGGATTTCGACAACATCGTAGTAGTCCTTGGGATGTCCACTGAGGAAGCTGTGTTCATGCCAGAGGCCGATAAAATAGGAAAGGGTGCTCTTGAATGCCTCATAGAGCTCATCAAAGGTCTCTATATCATCAACGGGCAATCTGCAGGGATAGGCTGTCAGACCCGTGCGCGGATCCACCCCGTCGTTCAAGAAAATTTCCAGGACCTTGGGAACTACGAAAAAGCTGCCTGCCAGGAAACTGGCTTTTCCCGGAATGGCCGGATCTACGCACCCGGCGAGGTGGTAATTGCGGGCTTCTTCCACCGGTATGCCTCCGGAGGTCATGTAGTCGAGAAAGGATTTGTCCAGTGCCAGGGCCGGCATGCCGATGCCTGTTTTAACAACATCCAGCGCCTTCAATAGCAGATCTTCCGGCGTGTTTTCGTGAACTCTCAAGGTGATGGTGTGGTGCGCCGTTCTGCACCTGTTGGCCGCCTCAAGGACCAGATAGGTCAGCTCATTGGTGGCATCTTTGCCGTCGGCTGTGACTCCTCCGATGGTCATATTCCGCCATTTGGCGAAGCCTGCGTGCTGGGATCGCTTGGCGCCTGAGAGCTTGATATTTTCAGGCTTCATGCATTTAATGCGCAGTTCACACAACAGGTCCAGGACTTCGTCATTGCTGATTCTGCCTTCCTCGATATCTTTTTTATAGAAGGGATACATGTATTGATCGAATCTGCCCAGATTATGGGTCGAAGTGGGAGCGGACAGGAGTTGATTGAACCATAGCGACTGCATAGCCTGGTGAAAGTTCTCGGGACGATCGGCCGGCGTCCGACGACAAGCTTCCGCAATTTTCCTCAGCTCTTCTTTCCGACGGGTATCTGCCTCGATCTCGGCCAGCGCCCCGGCCGCCTCAGAATATCTGTCGGCCAGCCTGATTGCCGCTTTCAGCACGATTATGGCCGCTTCCAGAAACAGTTTTTTCTCCACATCGTCCAGACTGAAGAACCTCAAATTCCGGAGTTCTTCTTCCGCTTCCAGGATTATTGGATTCAATCCGTTCAGCCATCTCGAAAAGTCGGAATAGCAGTCAGTGAAGGCAAAGGACAGGCAGAGTCCGGAGCCGGCATAGGCTCCCCTGAACTCATCTTTTCTTTTCATCGGTGGAAGTGTAATGCCGAGCTGCAGGTACCTGAATATCCTCTCATCGAAAAGCTTCGACTGAATGTACTCGGAGCACCTGGTTTCCCAATACCTGCCAAGCTCTCTGAACAGCGGCCAGTCTATTTCGTCAAGAGTGATGATACCCTCTTCGGCTGCCGCCTTGATCTCCTCTTCCCGCCACACTCCCAAAAACGGATCTATCTCGGCTCCCCACGGTATGCTGGCTCCTTCACCGACGAGCAGCTCGTCGCGGTCTATCAGGACAGGCATATTTTCCAGCATATAGGAGAAGGCTTTGGCGTACCTTATGATGGACGGCTCGCCCTCTGTCTGCTGATAGGATTCGGTAATCAGGCGCGCCTTCTCGATAGATAAAGGAAACCCTCTCCTGCGTATCTTGTCTGCCAGTACTCCCATCATGCTCTCCAGTTCTCCAAAACACCCCGCGGCAACAAAGCCGGTCCCTTTCATAGAATCAACCGCCCATGATCACACTCAGGCCGAAGGATTCAAAAATCCGGCTGCACATCTCCAATTGCCGTTCACCGGGGACTTCAATGGATGCAGTCTCATGTTTCCTTCCCAGTCCCTGCCACTTGGTTTCCCCAAGGCGGTGGTAGGGAAGCAGATGAACCGGAATGGCGTTCGACAGTCTTCCGGCAATGAATTCGGCGGTGGCCTCGAGATTTTCCCGGGAATCGTTGAAACCGGGAACGAGTGTTACGCGGGCTCGCATCGGTACCGACATCTCATGATGAATCTTCTCTGCGTTCTGCAGAATCAGCTCGTTTGATACTCCCGTGTATCTCCTGTGCATTTCCGGGTTCATGTGCTTGAAATCGAAAAGCACGAGGCTTGCATACCGCAGGACCTCTTTCGCGGTAGTCCAGCTTGCATACCCGCAGGTGTCCAGCGCCGTGTGAAATCCGGCATCCCGGCATTTCCTCAGAATGGCGGCCGCGAATTCGAGTTGCGCAAGGGGCTCTCCGCCGCTCAACGTAACACCGCCTCCCGACTCGTGGTAGAACAACGAATCTGCCGCGACCTCTTTGAAGACGTCATCGGCCGTTGTCCGGCGTCCGATCAAATTTCTAGCCCCGCTGGGACAGGCTTCCGCACACAATCCTGCGCCTCGGCAGAGCTGCTGATCCGTCCGGGATGACCTTCCGCGCATGCGGATTGCCTTTTCCGGGCAGACCTGGATGCACGTCCCGCACCCGGTGCATTTTTCCTCTACAAAGAGGAGCTCGGGATGAAACGAATGAGACTCCGGATTCTGACACCAGAGGCAGCGCAGCGGGCATCCCTTTAGAAAGACCGAAGTGCGGATGCCGGGGCCGTCGTGGATGCAATATCCCTGGATGTTGAAGATAATTCCATCGTCCGAATTGGCCATCGCGTCACTCTATGGACAGCGGCTTCCTGATATGATCGCTCCAGCCGCGAGTTTCACGAGCCGGCTCATGAAATTCGTGGCTGGAGGCTGCGAAGGTCAGGAAAGCAGGATTTTGCGCACATCGCCTTCCGGATCGTCTACCATCCGGCAGTCGTTATCAAACACCATGGTCTGGCACCGCTTCGGATCAAACGCTTCCCATGCCAATCCCGGCTGACTCGGATTACCGGTGCGAGCGAAATTGGCCCAGGCGGTCGCCATTTTCTTAGCCAACGCTCGTGCCTCCGGCCCGTTGCCCGTGCCCTGTTCGCAGCGCTTCGTGTTGTCGAAGCAGAAGGCCAGTTCGGCGGTATGCCAGGCGCCGGCATCTTCCAGCATCGGCGACTGCCAGGAGAAATACCATAGAAACACCGGCGCCCCCTTTTGCTGGTACTTCATGGTGGCCATGCGTATGGCATTGTTGCAGATATTGAACGTGTTCAGGCCGCTGCCATTGCACATATAGGACAGCTTCCGGATGCTCTTTTCCGGATGCGCCTTTTTCATGGCTGCAATTAATGCAACAGCTTTAGCCTCACCGTAGCACTTTGTAAGGTTGGCCTTCCACTCCGCCTCTGTTGGCCGGGACAGCATGGAATTCCCTTCTTCGCTCACGGAGCCGATCAGCATCGGAATGTTCTTCGATATTTCGGGAGCTGCATCGAAGAAAGACTTCATCGTAATAACGCGTCCATCGCAGGTCGGCCCCCAACCCACGCGTGGTTTCTCTACTCCCGGAGGGGCGATCGGCCCATACACTCCCATGGGCGGATTCATTTTGGCCGCAACGGCGCTGGCGACCGCATTCAATCGGGACCATTCCATCTTTTGGAGTGCTGCGATGTCTCTAACACCGAGCTCGGCAAAAACGCGTTTAGCGTATTCTCTGGACTGCTCCGCGCTGGGTGCATCCCCACCACCGCCTGAGTGGGCCGCAGCGCGATGGAACAATCCCTGGGCCGAGGGCATTCCCAGCAGCGTGGTCACCTTGGAGGCGCCGCCGGATTGGCCGTAAATCATCACGCAATCCGGATCACCGCCGAAATTTGCGATATTATCCCGAACCCATCGAAGCGCCGCGACCAGATCCGTCATCCCGACATTCGCCGAATCGGCATACGCCTCTCCGCCGATGGAGGATACATCGAGGAATCCAAGTATGTTGAGGCGGTGATTTACTGTTACGGATACCACATCGTGATGGCGCGCCAACTGCGCTCCATCCTGCGAAGCGAGCTCGTACGCCGAGCCAAAGCTGAAGCCGCCGCCATGAATATAAAACATCACAGGCCGTTTGCCCGTCAGGCTGGAAGTCCAAATGTTCAGTTTGAGCATGTCTTCGCTCTGCCAGCCGTCAGTCCACTGTTGAAGAAATGTCTGCTCGCTCGACCAGTTATGCAGGTTCTGAGGGCAATTGGCCCCATAGGTCAGCGCGGGGTACTCGCCATCCCAACGCGCGGGCGGTTTGGCCGGCAGCCAACGATTTTCTCCTCCTGTGTCCGCGCCATAGGGAACGCCTTTGAACGTCAGGACGCCATCCTCGACATAGCCGCGAACCTTTCCGTATTGTGTGTTGGCAATGGCCGTCCGCGGCGTACTGCAGCTCGCAGCCGCTGCATTGGGCGCCCCTGTATGCGTGTTCCCGCTCGAACTGCAGGATGCTCCTGCCAGCACAGCGGCGCCTGCGGTTGCAGACAATAGCAGCGCCTCGCGGCGATTCAGTTTGCTGCTGCTTTTCGAATTCGAAAAAGACATTGATCCTCCCTCTCGGGGGGCACATGCCTCCCGGCAACTGTTACTTGGATCTGCAACGATCAAAAAACTTAAAAATGCTTGGCAACACGAGTGGAATCATGCCGCCATGATCGGCATTCACCTCCATATACTCAATCTTGAAGCCGTGCTCTTTCATCCAGGCAAACATAGCCCTGCTTCCGACAAGCGATGGAGTTGCCCCTGTCCCTTCCGTCATAAACACCGGCATTCTACGTATGTTTTCCCACGGATAATTAGCTTCGTCCACAAACGGGCCCGACATGGGCGCAATGCCGGCCCAATACTGCGCATACTTGGCGCCGAGATACCACGTACCGCCGCTTCCCATGGAATGTCCGGTCAGGAACATTGAACGCCGGTCAACGGGATACTCGCTGAGCACAATCTCGAGCACATTGATAACATCCTTCTCACTGAGTTCCAGGGTTCGCTCCTGTTCGGGGGTTACCGCTGCACGCTGCTTTGCGGCGATTTCGGGATTTCCGAAAACCGCCGGAAGGCGCAGCGGCGTTCCGTAGGCTCCCATACGGGTGTAGCCCAACGGCGAGACCAGCAGGTATCCGTGTTGTTCAGCCAGTCGAATCAGCTGCTTGTCATTCGCATCGACATACCAGTTTTCATCCGACCCGGCACCGTGCAGGATCATAACCAGAGGCAGTTTAGCTTTTCCATCCCATGTAGTCGGAACATACAAACGATAGGGCATATCCGCGTTGGCTGCAGGAAAATGGTACTTCCGGTGAAGGTCGCCCTTTGCGCGCCATTGCGGGCCGCCGGGAGAGGCAATGCTTTTTGCAAGCGCCCGGGATTCGCGCGTCTGGTCCCGGGCATCAATGGCACAGCCGAATGGTATGGGTGCGGACGTCTGTGCCCGCAGCAGCGTTGCCGGAATGCCCAAAACAAAAGCAATACACAGGAGCAACGCCCCTTTTCGGAAAGAAGGATTAGTATTCACTGCGAATGTCCCTTTCATATTTTGCACTCGGGTTCATTCCGTTAAGCGGCCGCCACCGTCTCGACCTGACGCTTCTCACTGTGGCGTTTCAGCAGCAATAGAAGGATCAACGTCAACAATGCGATGCCGGCCATCATGTACCACCCGGCGGCGAATCCTTTCGTCCATTCGCGCAGCAGCCCGAGCATTTGAGGCCCCACATAACCGCAGATTCCCGCACCAAGGCTCAATACACCCATTACATTTCCGGTTTCCCGGCCCCTCAGCACGCTTCCGGCGAGACCATACACTTGATTCGTCGCAGCGAACCCTACTGCAAGTACCACTGCCGTGGCGATTCGGAATACCAGCTCATTCCCGATGGTCATAGCCAGAGAGGCGGGCATCAACACCAGCAGGAGCGAGCCAAGAACAATCCATCTGTTGTAATGGTCCATCAAATAGCCGGCAAGAAGGTTCAGAAAAATTGCACAAACGTACCCCGTGCTGATGACGAGAGAAGCTCCGACGGCATCCATTTTGAAGATGGCGCTTGCGGCGGCAGGAACAAAGAAGGTCACACTATAGGAGGCCATCCCTACCAATCCCACCAGAATGGTAAGGGCCCAGACAACGGGCGACCGGAATGCGCTCCGTCCTCCTTCCTGCGAACTGCCGATATTGTGCATCGGCACCTGCTCCCGTACGCCGGATTTCTGGCGGTAAAATGCCCACATGATAAAGGAGCCGAGAACAGCGGCACAGGCGAAACCTGTCATTCCGGTTCTCCAGCCGAAGAGCTCGCCGATTTTGCTGCCGAAAGGAGCTCCGATTACCGTAGCCAGTGAGGCAGTCGATCCCAGGAGGCCCATTGAGGATCCCTTCAGAGAAGGGGGTGCTGTGAGGGCAATAGCCGTCAGGACTCCAACGAATGCAAACCGGTAAGCGGCGATCCATACAGCGCGGGCTGCGAAAGCCGAAAAAAAGCCGGGCGCCCTGCCCAGCATGAATAATCCGCATCCCACCAGAAAGAGAGCCACAACCAGCACCCGCTTCTCACCGTAATGCTTCGCCGCCAGACCGGCAGGAACGCTTAGTGCCAAAGCCAGCAAGCCATACATTCCCGTGAAAAGCCCGATCTGGGTATGGCTCATTGAGAACTCCTTCTGGATGTCAGGCAACAGGGGAGAAAATCCCAGATTGGACATTTGAAGGGTCAACATTCCGAAAAGCGTTGCAAGAAACGGGACAATCCACGATCTTTCCGCATTCCCCTTATGTTTTTCCGCTTTCATGAACACCTCGACATTCGTTCTTCAGAAGCCGGTATGCCGGACGCCCTGCCCTCGCTGCGTTCGCGACAGAACGCGCGTTGTCAGGAATTCAGCAACTTTGCGGCGCATGTTTTGCGGGTCCCATCCGCGGCTGTCGACCATATCGGCAACAACCGGCAGCACAGGGATTCCCGCCTCCTCCAAAGCTCTTTCGATAAAGCGATTACCTGAAGCCGCGGGCTTGGTTCCCAGCGGAGTCAGCACAAGAGCGGCATCAATTCTGTGCAGCCGGGCCTGGTGAACCACCCACTCGTTGGCCCATGGCGGATTGTGCAACTGCTCATTCATGCTGACGGTGCGGCTTGCCAGCGCCATCAGCGGATCGTCCAAACCATAGCGTATATATCCGTCGGGGCCGAAGGCCAGATACATGGACCACACGAAAACGGCGCCGAGTTCTTCCTCGAACGCCGTATAAAAATCGGTGTCGTGCCAAAGTCCGGCGCCTACCCACATCAGGCGCAGGCGCTCATTCGAGCATGCCGCGACTCCTTGTCTTACCCGATTCCTGATTTCGTCACGGAAGCTGCGGGCATGACCCACGGCCCAATCACTGCCGCGCTCCCATTGCGCAGCCATGACATTCGCCACCTGTTCGTGCATTCGCACCGGAGTTCTGGGTGCGGAGCAGATCAGCTGCCATGCTTCCTCGAAGTACTCCTCCTGGCGGTTGACGCGCTCCATCAGATCGCGCAGGCGCTCAATCCGGAATTTATTCCCCGTGACCCGTTCGAGCACCCTGATTAGATGTTGAAATTGTTCCACCGTGAATCTCAGGCGGTGCGCTTCAAAGAGTTCACGCCAATGATAGCGGCTGAGTTCCCACCAGCGGGGCGGCAGTTCTGTTGCGCCCGGATTATCAAGAAAAACAAATTCTGACCCAAAGGCCTCGGCCCATATTCCGAAAACCCGCTGAAGACAATCACAGGTGAGTCTTGCACAAAGCAGCGCCGGTTTGGGCAGCCCGCCCCATGGAGCCCGGTCCGGATCGTTTGCCAGCGTCGATGCGGCCGCCAGACTGCAGTACCGGCAGAGCCCGCTATGGAACCCGAGAAAATTCAAGACATCGAGGTAATAGGACGAAAGTCGCTTGGCCGAAATGATGGCGGCCCACCATTGGTTGCTCACGGCCGGCATGTCCATTACCTGGAAAAGCTCGAAGGGCATGTCTGCCTGAACTATGGCGTAAGGCCGCTGCCTTTCAAACACATCCTTCCTGAGCTGTGCAAACCAGGTTCTCTGATGCTCGCCGGCTGCAAGAGTGCAATCGAGCTGCTTTTCCGCCATGATGTCTACCGTCCCTGGCTAAGGCTGCATATAAACGTTTCGATCTGCTTGTGACATTCTTCCGAAATAGACTTGGCATCCTCACGCACAAGCATATGCGGGATGCCCTTCTCATCAAGGTATTTCCGGCGCCTGGGGTAATCCCATCCCGCAACGCAGTCTTCCGGCGGCAAATAGAAAATAATGCCATCGACCCCATTCAATGATTCCCGTTGAAACCACGCATCCGCGGCTTCAAAAGGAAATAGGCGCGGACTCGGGGTATCCAGATAGTATTTCTCAAATATGGCTTTCAACAGGTCTCCGGAATCCACATCGATATCGCCTCCCGCACTGCGGGATCCCCACCAGTCATCCTCAGCGACAACCACGGCTCCATGCTCTTCCAGCACCTGATGAAGACTTCGGTGATTCAGCGAAGCTCCGGATATCATCAGTCTCTTGCCCGCAAGGGACTCACGCTCCGAAATCATCTTCACTGCACGTTCGGCCAACTGAGCGTATTCATCTCTGCTGATGAGGAAGGATGCTCCGGTCAGGGCCAGGGCTTCTGTTCCGGTCATGCGCGGCTCCTGCAGCCGCAACGAGAGCAGCGACCGGATTGCCTTTCGAGCACGGTTGGATTCCTCGATCGCCTGCCGGAGAGACCCTTCACTAATCGGAATGCCCGTCAGACTCTCGAGCCGCTGCCGGAGAACTTGCGTGCGCTCCAATCCATAGGAGTAGGATTCCGACGAGCGGGAGTGAAGCATGTCATAAAGGTATACGGGCGGCAGGCGGCGCCCTGGCTCCCGGCGGGCAACTTCCCTGAGATAGAGATACAATTTGTATTCCTGCTCGGAGGTCCGTGGAATCAGCAGGAGCTTGAGATATTGCAGATCTCCCGATATTGCAGCTCCAAAAATGGCTCGGGTGCGTTCCTCAAAAACGCCTTCTTCCATAAAACGGTGGATGTCTTCCTGTTTGCCATCTCCAGGATTGATCACGCAGGGATACGCTCCTGCGGCTCGAATCAGCTCCCATGGCACGGTGTTGGAAGTGACTCCGACCACCGGCAAACCTTGATCAGCCAATCCTCTGGATTGTGCCGAAGGATTCTCATAATGCCACGTCAGCCGCTCTATCGGATCGTTTTCATCGTAAGGTTTCATCATTGAATCAGGCTTTGTGCTGTTAGAGGAGGGCATCTGCAAACACCTTTTCGATTACAGGCTTATTTCACACATCCCTGACCCGTGTCAATATGCATACATATGCATATTATGTCATGTGCATGCATTATGCATTTTATTTTTATTTCATACTGAACTAAAGTATTTCAGGCTTGATGCACAAACCGGAGGAGTAGCTGAAATGGACGGATCAATGAAAACGGAACAAGCAGGAAACACACTCCCAAGGCCCCTGGACGATATTACCGTTCTGGACATGACGGTGGCGTTGGCAGGGCCTTTTGCGACCCTCCTGCTCGCCGGACTCGGCGCACACGTGATTAAGGTGGAAAATCCGGCCAACGGGGACACTTGCCGCGAGAACGCCCCCTATCTCGGAGCGGAGGGCGCCAGTCTGGTCCGCCGCGGCCCGGACGACATATCCGTCTCAGCGATCAACCGCCTGCGCAACAAACTTGGCATTACTCTGAACCTCAAACATCCGGAAGGGCGCTCTGTTTTTGCCGACCTTTTGAAGCGGTGCGACGTGTTGGTCGAAAATTACAGCCGGGGAACACTCGATCGTCTTGGAGTGGGCTACGGCTGGATGAAAACGGTAAATCCTCGGCTGGTCTACTGCTCCATTACCGGCTTTGGCAGCGAAGACGATTCCAGCCCGGCCAAGGCAATGGACACGATCATTCAGGCTCAAAGCGGAATGATGTACACTTCGGGCGAGCCTGAAGATCCGCCGATTCGAGTAGGCATTCCCATGGCCGATCTTTGCGCCCCGATGTTCGGTGTCATTGGCGTGATGGCAGCCATACACCAGGCGCAGCGCACAGGCGCGGGGCAACATATCGACGTCTCGATGCTGGGGGCTTTGACGATGATGGTTTCGGTGGAACCTTTTGATCTGCTCGAACGCTGCGGGATTCCGCAGCGTACGGGGCAGACTCTCCCGCGCCTCGCGCCTTTCGGCGTTTATCCGACCAAGGATGGCTTCATTGCTCTTTGCGCCCCGACCGAAGCGATGGCCCGCGCCTTCTTTGAAGCTGCCGGCCATCCGGAACTGGCTGACGATGAGAGATTCTCCACACGCAATGCGCGCGTGAAAAACTTCCAGGAGTTGAATGCGTTTATTGAACGGTTCACCAGCTCCTTGACCTCGGCAGAGGCAGTTACCCGGCTGGAGCGCGCCGGCGCACCGGCCGCCGAGGTGCGCGATCCCTATGCAGCCACGCGAGACCCAAGGGTGGTGCGACGCGGCGAAACCCAGCCCCTCCTTCATCCAAAGTATGGCGCGGTAGCGGATGTATACGGCATGGGCATGCCCTTCACGTTTTCCGGCTCCCGAATCGGCTTCGATCAACCGCCTCCGGCGTTGGGGGAGCATAATGACAGAGTGTATGGCCATATGTTGGGCTATTCACCGGAGAGAATTTTAGAACTGAAAGCGCTAAAGGTAATCTGATGCTCAAGGTGATGCTGGTGGGTGATTTGATCCTGGACGAACCGGAGCCCGATTCATTCTTCGATCTCACGCGCAGCAAACTGCGGGAGGCGAATTTGCTGGTGGGACATGTGGAAGTTCCACACACGCTTCGCGGGCAGGAGAATACATCCGACATCCCGGCTCCTCCCAGCAATCCGGATAATCTGGCAGCACTGAAACATGCCGGATTCCATGTGGCCACGCTGGCCGGAAACCACATACATGACGCAGGGCCCGCCGGAATCGAAGACACCGTGGCAACGCTGCAAAAATTGGGAATAGCCACCACAGGAGCGGGAAGCTGTATCGAAGAGGCACGCAAGCCTGCCATCGTGGCGTGCAGGAATATGAAAGTGGGAACCCTCAGTTACAACTGTGTGGGACCGAAGGATTCATGGGCCAATGAAAAAAGGCCGGGGTGCGCCTACATTCATGTGATCACCCACTACGAACTCGATCACGCATCTCCCGGAGGCCCTCCCCGGATATACACCTTCGCCGAACCCGAGAGCACGGAAGCAATGGTTGCTGATGTGGAGAAGTTGCGCCGCGACGTTGATGTGGTCATTGTGGCCCTTCATAAAGGAATCGGGCACATACCCGCTGCTTTGGCCATGTACGAACGCCCTCTGGCCAAAGCGGTGATCGACGCAGGCGCGGACATTGTGGTATCGCATCATGCTCACATTTTGCGAGGCGTCGAGGTCTATAAGGGAAAACCGATCTATCATGGATTGGGCAACTTTGTAACGGTGACCCGGGCTTTGAATATCGAAGCGAACCCCAGCCCTAAGCGCCTCGAATGGGCTCGCCGGCGCCGGGAACTGTTCGGCTTTGAGCCGGATCCAGACTGCCCGACATATCCCTTTCATCCTGAATCACGAAATGCAATGATTGCGGTTTGTGAGATTAGCGCCGGGTGTGTTCGCAAAGCAGGATTTATTCCCTGCTGGGTGAATTCCAAAGGACAGCCGGAAATTTGCACCGATGATGCACGAGGTCAAGCAGTGGCCTCCTACATCGCTCAGATCACCGGCAGAGCCGGGCTTCGTACCGACTTCGCGTGGGACGGAGACTGGGTTCGCTTTCTATAAACATTCGCCGCGCCGGCGCATCAGTGGGCTATATGCTGAAGAGACAGAGCGACGCCATGCCAAAATTGCCGAAGACAAATTCCCGGAAGGGCAATCAAAAATCCGCACGCCAGAGAGCTTACGCGTTTATCCTGCAGAAAATTGCCGGCCGTGAACTGCCCGCGGGCGCAGCAATTTCCGAGGTAGCCCTGGCGGCCGAACTCGGCATCAGCCGCACACCTGTACATGAGGCGATACGCCAATTGCTTGGCGAAGGCTTGCTGGAAGAAGATTCCAATGGAGTTATTGCCGTTGTACGCCTCTCCATGCAGGACTTTGCAGAGCTCTACGAAGTACGCTCCGTGCTCGAATCCCATGCGGTTTCGAAGATAGCCACACGCACATTGTCGGGAAAAGAACTCGAAAGGCTCCATGCCCTCGCCGAAGAGATCGAGACATTGAGGAATGAATTGGTCAAATCGGGAAAAAAGAATCTGAGCAACGCGCAAATGCGGCAGTTTGAAATGGCCGATATCCGCTTCCACACATTCCTCATGAGTGTGGCGGGAAATTCCGTTTCACTGAAATTTTACAATAAGGTGCGATATCTGATCCGCGCTTTTGCAGCACGCCACGCAGGACATACGGCCGAAGCCCTGGCCAGAATTCACAATGAGCATCTGAATATGATTAGCGCTCTTGCGGATGGGGATATGGAGAAGGCGATGCAAGCCATCTCTCAGCATATCCAGAAAAGCCAGCATGAGCGAATGGAAGAGTATGCCTACTGGGAGCGCGAAGCGCTCGTTAGAAATCAGGTGAGTGACTTTTTCCACGACAAGGATGGCGAATAGATCTCCGGCAGTTCCTGATCTGATCTCATTTTCTACCCTAGTTATGCAGGGATGACATTCAATACATTACCGCCACTTCCTGTGCTGAGTCAGTCGATCACGAGCTTTCGGGTCTGAAGCCAGTCATAGAACCTGTCAGTCCAGCTTGCCACCGGCATTCCCGAAGCGGGGCCGTAGCCATGATCATAAACGTGAATCTCAACCGGGCGTCCGGCTTCTTTCCACAGCGTGAACAACGCCATACATCCATTGGTCACATTGAAATGCCCGTCCATGACGGCGATAAACAGCGGAGCTCCCATTTTTGGCACAGTCACATCCACTAGCGACGGCCCATAGATGGTGGCTGCGAAATCCGGATAGCCGTCGGAGGATTCCGTAACCGCCGTGCCGACAGCAACGCCTCCGCCCGCAGAGAATCCAAGGATGCCGATGCGCTTCGGATCAATGTGATACTTTGCTGCTTCACGTCTGAGAACTCGAATCGCTTGATGGCCGTCGGCTATCGCCATTGAAATCACTTTGAGCTGCAGTGGATCATTGATCGCGGGATTCGCATTGCCGCGCCTTCCCAGGATTTCGCCGAATGACAATTCTTTGCCCATGGTAAAGCCCGTCCGGGAAGGAACGGGAGACTTTGCGGCGCCGGCCGCTGGTGGGGCATCGGGCACAAGCCTGTACTTAAGGATGAAAGCTGCAATCCCTTTGGAATTAAGCCACTCTGCCGTTCGTTCTGTCTCTGCGAAGCCCAGCACCCGCATTGCGCCACCCGGACAGAGGACAACGGCTGCACCGTTCGCCTTCGCCGGATCGGGCAGATAGACCGTAAGCGTGGGATTAACCACATTGGAATACATAATCGATCCGTCGGGACCTTTCGTTGCTCTCTCACTAAAGGTCCAGTCCTCCGAACCGGGTGCTTTGCCGGGCCAGATCGATATCGTGGGCTTCGACTGAGCCTCGGAATGGGCGGCGATGGGCCGGCCCCCTTTTGTTTGAGGGAAAATGGGTGGCAATGCCGCAGCAGCGACCAGGAACAACGCGGCGGGCAGAAGCAGCTTTTCCACTACACGAGCCATATTTCTCCTTTCCCGTGGAAGGGCGTGAACAAACTGCGCAGGACCGGGCGACCTTGCGCTCTCGCTGCCCTGCGCAGTTTCTGAACAGGCGCTCAGATACGGACAACTATGGCAGTTTCTTTTTTTCAAACTTCCATTTGTCGTCCTTGCATAGACCGCAGGATTGTCCGGAGAACATCTTTCCGGCATTTTCATCCTTCTTCAGTTGCCATTGCAGCCATGCTACCGCGATTCTTCCGAATTCTCCTCCATTCGGCTCGCTATATGTTCCGCCATGCCCTACATCGAGATTGGCCATCGCGACCGGGACTTTCTCAATTTTTGCAAAGTCGTCCATTCCGTTGGCATAAGCAATATCCTTTTCTCCGCCATTGATATAGATCACGGGAGAATGGAGCTTATTGAGGATATCCTTGCCGATCGCCATGGCTCCGCCCATGGGCACTTTTGGAGCCGCCCCCTGGGCCACTCCCGCTTTAGGTGCGGGCTTTTTCGGCGCTCCTCCCGGCGGCATTCCGCATCGCTCCCGGGATGACGATGCCGCTATCCATCACGAGGGTCGTCGTCACGCGCGGGTCGGGCGAGACTTCCAATGCCTGCAATCCACCACAGCTGTGACCGAATACTGCAAATTTTGACGGGTCCAGTTTCTGGAAATACTTGCCGTCCTGGCGCTTATTCTCCGCCGTCGCCCAATCAAGGGCTTCCAGCAATTGGGAGGATTTCGTCTGGCCACCCATACCCATGCCGCCGGTTTTGGGAGCAGGTTCCGGCGTGTATGGGCCAATGGCCACAACCAGGAATCCACGGGATGCAATTTCCGCAAGGAAGGGGGAATAAAACTGAGATGAGTTGGCGCATCCTCCGTTGCCCCAGGCTACAACCGGCAACGGATTCTTTTGATTGAAGGGGCTCAGGTTCTCAGGCCGGTAAATTGTGTGCCCTGGAACACCGGGATCCCCTTCAATGATGGCGGAGTAAGGCCCGGAGCCCTTGGGGGGCGGGCCCTGCGGAGCCTGTGGCGGTCCCGGCTGCGCGGCCGCAACTGCAGCCAATAAACCAAACATGCATCCTAAAATGCAAATTCGTCGAAGCATTGTGATTTTCTCCTATCGGGAACGATTGTGTAGCTGATCATGCTGCAAGTGCAATGGCCGGACTATTCCTATTTGCCCGGCTTCTCTCCCTTTCTCAATTGACTAGCATCTTGGGGGTTGATTACAGGAAGACTGATGTAAGAGGGATAGGACGGAGTGTAGACATATCTCTTCATATCGATCTCTTGTCAAGCAACCGGACAGATCTCCATGCTGCCCATTGATCCGATCCATCTTCTCGCGAACATTTATGCATATCTTATGTTATCTGCATGCATATTGCATTTTATGTTTCGTCTCCGCTCCAAAGAAGATTCGATTCTGCCGGGGGCAGGCAGTTCCAGTTTGACAGTAGAAGTCTCGTGCCGGCCGGACCTGCCGGAGTCTCGGGCTGGGACTTGGCCGGCAGAGGGAGCGATCGTTAGAATGTGCCCCGCACGTGCGGAATCTTAGCCAGCGGCTGTCCGCCGCCGACGCTGATGTCGACCGCGGACTTCGGCAAATCCTCGCCGCTGAGGGAGAAATTCACCTGACGGCTCTCACCCGCGCGGAGATGAATTCGCTGGAAGCCGCGCAGACTCCGGATGGGCGCATCTTCGCCGGCGCCGCCTCCAACGTACAATTGCACGACTTCATCCCCGTCCCGGTCCGAAGTGTTTTTGACTGTAGCCTGGATTGTGGCCCCTTCCGGAGTCCGCTTCACGCTCAGCCCCGAATATTCAAAGGTGGAATAACTCAATCCAAAACCGAAAGAGTACAGCGGCTCACCCTTAAAATAGCGGTAGGTGCGCCCCTTCATGGCGTAATCGGTAAAGGGCGGCAGTTGATCCACGCTCTTGTAAAAAGTAACGGGGAGACGGCCCGCCGGATTACTGGCGCCGGCTAATATTTCCGCGATGGCCGTGCCGGCTTCCTCTCCTCCGTACCATGCCGCCAGCAGTGCATCGGCCTGCTCTGCCGCATGATTCACAGAGACCGCGGAGCCGCTGGTCAGGACGACAACCACGGGCTTGCCCGCAGCGGTCGCCATTTTCACCAGGTTTTCCTGCGGCTCAGGCAAGTCGAGGCTGGTCCGGTCTCCGCCGAGGAACCCGGGGATGGTCACACCTCGCATCTCTTCGCCTTCCAACTCTGAGTTCAAGCCGACGAAGACGATGGCGACATCGGAATCCTTCACCAGCGTCTCAGCTTCAGCAAGCGCCGCGGCAGCCGGCGGAATCCATCCAAGTTGCATCGTGCCTCCGGATCCCGGCTGCCGGTATTCCACGCGCAATGCGTATTTCCGGCCCCCTTCCAGTCGCACACGGGCTCGCGGAGAGCGCCCGGCCCCCATGACCGGCTGCGTGGACGTCATTTGAGTTGAAGAGCCGGTCCCAAAGGTTAGTTCCTTGTCGTCCAGGAACAACCGGGCAGTAGCGGTGCGGTTCCACATGCCGGTGCGAACAGCCAGGTCATACTCGCCCGTGGCCGGCGGTGTCAACGTGCCCGTCCAGCGGATCGAATACTTTTCATTGCCAATCGAAGCGACGACAGCAGGATCTTCCATGCCCGCATCGAAATACCCCCGAGGTTCAGACCGGCGGAGCTTTGGGGTTCCCTTGAAATCGGGATTGTCAAAATACTCCGCCAGCAGTCCGCGTCCGGCGCCGTCGGGCGGCATCAGAAAAGCCGCAGGAACCAGGGCGTGCGTGCTTGCCGTGTAGGTAGCGCCGAGCGCATACCGCACCTGCGCCGCCGGGAATTGCCGCTCGATTCCTTCCAGCGGAGTCACCTGCCTGGATGAAATACCGTTGTAGTTGCCCAGCAGCGCAATCGGATCGTCGGCAGAAGGGCCGATGACGGCGATTTTGCGGATGGATGGGCTCAATGGAAGCACATTTCCTTCATTTTTCAGGAGCACCACGGCCTTCCGCGCTGCATCCCGTGCGGCTTCTCTATGCAATTGCGAATCGTTCTCGGATATGGAAATTTTTGAAAACGGAACCAGCTCCGGAGGATCGAACATGCCCAGACGAAATCGCGCCACGAAGAGACGCTCGAGGGAACGGTTGATCTCGCGTTCTGTGATGCGTCCCGCTGTTACTTCTTCCACCAGCGTGCGGTATTCCGTGCCGCAGGTGAGATCCGTGCCCGCCTTGACTGCGGCCACGGCCGCGGCGCCCAGTGTGGATGTGAATTTGTGGTTTGCATAAATGTCGTTCACTGCACCGCAATCGCTGACAACATATCCCTGAAATCCCCATTGTTCTCGCAATCGTTTTTGCAGCAGATCGCTGCTGGCGCATCCCGGCAATCCGGCCACCGAGTTGTAGACGCACATGATCGAGCCGGCCTTCGCCTCCACGACGGTATCCCGGAACGCAGGCAGGTAGGTATTCACCATATCGTATTCGCTGACTCTGGCATCGAAGACATGCCGCTGCGGCTCGGGACCGCTGTGCACGGCATAGTGCTTGGGGGTTGATACCACCTTTAGATAGCGAGGATCCTTTCCCTGCATTCCGGTGACGAACGCGACCGCCATGCGGCCGGTCAGATAGGGATCTTCCCCATAAGTCTCCTGGCCGCGGCCCCAGCGGGGATCACGGAAGATGTTGATATTCGGAGACCAATAGGTCAGTCCCGCAGTGCGGCCGGGAAGTGTCATCAGCGCTTCGGGGCCGGAGGGAGCAGGACGCGTCAGGGCGTCGTTGTACTTGGCGCGTGCTTCCGTGGATATGATATCCGCCACGCGATACATCAGGTTGACATCCCAGGTGGCGGCCAGTCCTATGGCTTGCGGAAACACGGTGGCACGTCCCTGAGCGACGCCGTGCAATGCCTCATTCCACCAGTTGTAAGCCGGGACACCAAGGCGGGGAATCGCAGGAGCGGTGCTCTGCATCTGCAGGACCTTTTCTTCCAATGTCATTCGCGAGACGATATCGGCTGCGCGCTTCTCCGGAGACAGATTGGGATCCAGATAGGGCGCATTGCTCCGCTGTTGTGCCAAAGACATCGAGCCGGCCAGCCAAAACAAAAATCCAATGAGCTTGATCGTAGCAAATTTCTTACCACCGATTTTCACGATGTCCTCCTCCGGATAAAGCACTGGTTTGAAATGACAAAGTGAAGCTATAAGAGTCCTTCCGCCATTGTCAAAGCATTTGTCATATTGGTGACATCCTTGGCCGTTGTTAATATAATTGCCGCCACTTTCGAGGAGATCCATTATGAGACACCCCATTGCCCTGGCTTCTCTGTTCTTTATTCTGACAGTCGCTGCGCATGCACAAACCCGGGCGGCAACGGCCGCCGGCGCGTGCGACCGCGAATGCCTTCGCGAATTCATCACGCAATATCTTAACGCCATGGTCAGGCATGATCCGACGGCCATTCCAACGGCGCCCACCGCCCGCTTTACCGAAGATACGAAAACGCTGCCCCTGGGTGAAGGATTGTGGAAGGGCGCATCAAAGATCCGTCCCTATCGACAGGACTTTCTTGATGTGCGCGAAGGCATGGCTGCATCCTTCGTCGTTGTCGAAGAGAATGAGGCTCCTGTGATGCTGGCCTTACGGCTGAAGATTGAAAACAGGAAGATTACCGAAATTGAAACGATGGTCATACGGAGCAAGGCGGAAGGCGCATTCTTCGATGTCGAAAAATTGACAATGCCGAATGCGGCTATGAACGTCATGCCCGACGCATCCCAACGGATGCCGCGTGCCGAGCTGATCCGGATTGCAGAGATCTATGCTGCCGGCTTAAAGGTGGGCGGCACTTTCGAAGCGGTAAATGCTCCATTCGCTCCCGGCGCCTATCGCATCGAGAATGGCGCTCTCACCGCGGGCCCGGGCGCCAGGCCCGGCAGCGAGAACATTCGCACCCAACGCGTCACCCCACATCCGGACCTCACCTATCGGGTAGCCGCCGTGGATGAGGAAATGGGCGTGGTGCTGTTGCGTCTCGATTTTGGGAACACCAATAGCTATGGTCCCGGAAACGCATTGACGGTATTTGAAGCGTTCAAGATCTACGGCGGGCAGATCCATGCGGTTGAAGCTTTCATGCATATTATGCCGGAGAACACGCCCTCCGGTTGGCCCAACTACGAGGTCAAAAGACCAATGTGAAGATCCGCCCATATGGGCGACACGTCTATAATTCTTATTTGTTGGTTTTTGCCTGGCGCTTTTCATTTTCCATAAACACATCACAGACAGCCCGCCGCAGGCCTTCTTTAACCACGGGACCGGCATCAACAAAATCCATATAGGCGCGCCGGGTTGCATCGAACTTCGGCCATCTCACCAATTCCCCGCCATTGGGATCGCCGGTCTTGGCGAAGTTCGTCCAATACGCCTGCATCAGGGATGCATATTGGTAATCGGACTCATTGTATTTCCGCATTTGCTGCCACACGGACAGGGTTCCGAAAATAAATGGAATCTCGGAAGCATGCGGCGCACCCTGGGCTTCCTGCCCGTGCACTGTGCGTGAGAACTGGTACTGGTAAGCCGGATTCCCTGCTGCCGTGTGCCAGATCAATTCCTGGACCGTGCCGCAGCGGAACGAATTATCGGTCGACCACTGCGTCATCACGGTTCCATTCTGCGGATCGGGAGGAGGATCATTCGGGCCATCCAATCCGTAGGCCGCCAGCGCGCGATCCGCCAAGGGGCCGTACCGCTGCGAGATCATCTGACGAATATCGGGAGTAGGCGTCGCGCTGCGCCCGCCCATCATACCCATCATCCCGGCGCCAAACTCCTGTGAGTTGCTGCCGATCATCAACGCCACTTTCTGCTGGCGGCCTGCGGCAAAAACCTTCGTTGGCTGCTCTGGAAGCACCCATCCGTCTATGACAATTCCCATCATCAGGCCACCGCCACCCATTCCCGGAGCGCCCTGTCCAAGCTTCACCATCAATTCCGTGTCGGGAATTGCACGCAGCTCTGCCGGCGTCTGTTTGCCGCCGATGCCGGACTTGGCCAACCATTCCACATTTCTCTTTTCCGCGTCGGCCAACAGTGTTTGGTTGCTGACCGGGCCGCTTTGAGCGATCGCGCGCACGAATAATCCTTTGGTCAAAGGGGAAGCGATCAATGCATTCACATCGGCGGCGCCTGCCGATTCACCAAAGATCGTCACATTGGCGGGATCACCCCCAAATTTGGCGATATTCTGCTGCACCCAGCGCAGGGCCTGAATCTGATCCATCAGCCCATAATTGCCGGAAGCGTGATGTGAAGACTCTTTTGTGAGCTCGGGGTGCGCAAAGAAACCAAAAATCCCCAGCCGGTAATTGGTGGTCACCAGTACCACTCCATGACGGGCGAGGACTTCGCCGTTGAAGAGGGGTTCCACTCCCGATCCGGCGAAATTGCCGCCGCCATGGAACCAGACCATCACGGGGGCGGATGATTTCATCGGCCATTGGGGCGTCCAAACATTCAGCTGCAGGCAGTCTTCGCTGTGGGGCAGATGCTTGTTGTCGTTTTGATGGCACATCGGCCCAAAAACCGTCGCATCGCGGACGCCGGTCCAGGCTTGGGGCGGACGCGGCTCCTTCCAGCGCAGCTCGCCAACCGGCGGCTGCGCAAACGGGATGTTCTTGAAGACGGCCACTCCATCAGAAGTCAGGCCGCCGCGAAGCTGCCCCGTGCTGATTGTGACGATAGGATTGGACTCCGAGCCTTTTGCCGTCGATTGCGCAGAGCTCGTTAACATCAGCGCCTGCTGCAGACACAAGAGACATCCCAGCATACCCAATACTCGGATGACTTTCATGACTCTTTGATCCCCGCCGGCACCTTCTAACGACAGGAAAAGCTCTTCTCATCGTCCGCGTTGCCGCCATCGAAACGAGCCACTTTCGGATAGGGGCAGAGTGGGCGCGTTTTGCCTGGAAAGGCTCGTCCGGAAGCAATGACCCGATCCGGTGCCTGCCCCTTCTCCACCCATTGCTGGATGGCCGCAAGCATGTCGAACTGGTCGGTGGACTGTCCGCCGCCGCAATGCGTCATGCCGGGTACGAGGAATAAGCGAGCCCAGGATTGCGGGCCCTGGCTGTCGCGAGGCGTCAGGCGCTCATACCATTGAGTCAGAGCGCCGGTCCACATAGCCTGATCCGAAAGCCCGTGATAGATAATCATCTTGCCGCCGCGCCCCGCGAAAGTGGTGTGCAGTGTGGCCACCGCATCGTTGATTGCCGCGGTTTCAGCAAGCTTGTCCATATCGCGGTCGAAATCGAAACGCAGCACATCGAAATCGGGATTGGACGGCGTCATTGAGAAAAGGCGCAGCGTATCCCGCCCAAGCGACGCATTGGCAGGTGCGCTCGTCGCGGTTCCCAGATGCATTTGCCGCCAGGCAGGCTGGGCAATCCCCGTGTCGAAGGGCGTAGACCCATACAGCGATTCGCCGCGCGGATTGCGCGCGCCGCCGAAGATGTCTTTCAAACCTTCGACCTGTTGGGCCGAGAGACACGGCTCCGAAGCGCCGCCTCCGTCGGAGCCGCACTTCAGCGAAGCAGGATCAAAACGGCAGCTCTTGAAGTCGTTGATCATGCCGTCCTCGAGTCCGTCGAGTCCATCGCACTCCTTGAGCACGGCCGCCGACACGGCCTTTAGCTGCGCATCCGTAAAAGCCTCAGCCGGCAGCGGCTTGCCTGCGGCATCTTTGGGCGCAATCCGCATCACCGTCTGCAGGCTCCAGATCTGGTTCATGGCAACACGCGTCAGATTGAAAGAAGCATTGCCTGCAACCACGCCGTCGAATTCCAACGGCAGACGCTGCGCCGCCAGCATCGCCTCGCGTCCGCCGGTCGAGCAACCCATGAAGTAGGAATAGTCGGGCTTTCGTCCGTAGTAGCGGCTGATGAGGGACTTGGCTTCGCGCGTTGTGCGCTGCACCGCCTGGTAGGCAAAATCAAGTTTGGCCTGCTGGTCAACGGCAAAGCTGGAATCCACGACGCTGCGGCCTCGATGACCGCCGTCGGTTGAAACCACGGCAAACCCTCGTGCCAGCGCGGACGGAAACCCTGATACGGAACCGTATGCCGGATTCAGCGATCCGTTCAATCCGCCGCCGCCCTGAAATAGCAGGCGGCCGTTCCAGTCCAGCGGCAGCCTCAATTCAATGCCGGTGCCAAAACTCACGCCCTCGATCGAGGATGGGCGCGGGTCAATTACGACACGAAACAGGCAGTGGGAGGGAAGCTCTGTCGTCTCTCCGCCCGGTCCTGCAGGCACGCGCGAGGCGGCCACCCACTCCGAATTATCTACCCGGAAGCTCTGGGTGGAGAGCGAGGCCAGAGACTCGCAAGCCTTTCGTGATTCTGCCTCATCGGCCAAAGCGTGAAATGACGCCAACAGGACCATCGCTGCGGTAAAGGCGCCACCGAATCCGGTTTTCATGACACCCACAGAGTCCCTCCCTCCATTGCCGGTCGCCCGTTGAATACTTTTCCTGAAACGCCGGCCCGATTATTACATTGTCAAGAAAAATGTCACATTTGTGTGAACATCCACTATGTTAGGCTGATGGCCCAGAGTAGCCGGAAAGTTAGGTTATAGCAATATTGGATCAAGCAAATAGTGATGTGAACAAAAAACTACATGGGAGATGCCGCTTATGAAACGAGCCTCATTCGTCACCCTGCTCCTGGTTTTGTCGACCGTGGCGCCCTGTTCAGCCCAGGCAAAAAGAGTATCTGCCGAATCCAAGAGCGCACGGCAGGAAATGATCCTTGCCCCCCTGGGCTCTGCCTCCGCACCGGCCGTCCCGGCGCATCCCTCGCCGTATAATCTCTCAGGCGTACAGTATCCGCGCATCGAAGAAGACTCGAGGGTCACTTTCCAGTTCAAAGCGCCCACTGCACAGAAGGTCCAGGTAGCGCTTGTCACTTCCGGTTCCAATTCACTCAATCCCCTTCCCTACGACATGGTCAAAGGGGACGACGGCGTGTGGACATATACGACCAAAGAACCGCAAAGCCCCGGGTATCACAATTACTGGATGATCGTCGACGGCGCGACGGTGCTGGATCCCGGCACCAATGCATTCATCGGCTACGGCCACATGTGCAACGGCTTTGAAATCCCGGAGCCGGGCGTGACTTATTATGATTTGAAGGATGTGCCCCATGGCTCCGTATTGATCAAGAACTATTTTGCCAAATCCATTAATGCCTGGCGCCGCATCTTCGTCTACACACCGCCGGGCTATGAAACGGATACGAAGACTCGCTACCCGGTGCTGTATTTGCAGCACGGAGGCGGCGAGGATGAGCGGGTGTGGATTGAAATGGGCCGGGCGAACCTGATTCTCGATAACCTGCTTGCGGAGGGGAAAGTAGAGCCCATGATTGTCGTCATGGAAACCAGCTACCTGCCTTTTACGGGCGGCGCTGCCCGTGGCCCGGCTCCGGGTGCCGGCCGCGGATTTGCAGGATTTGGCGGCCCGGGAGGGGGACCTTACGGGCAGTTGATGGTTAATGATTTGATTCCATGGGTCGATCGCAATTTCCGCACGCTGGCCGACAGGTCGCACCGGGCAATGGCAGGCCTTTCCATGGGAGGCATGCAGACGGCATCAGTCACGATGGCGAACCTGGACAAATTCTCATACATCGGCCTGTTCAGCGGCGGCGCCGCGATGGGATTTGCTCAGGGAGGCCCCGGCAAGCCGGCTCCGGGCGCCGCACCGGCCCAGTTCGACATCAAGACGATCTACAGCGGCGCAATGGCAGATCCCATTGAATTCAACCGGAAGGTGAAGGTTCTCTTTATGAGTTTCGGCTCGGAACCTCCGCTTGAGAATCCGGAGGGTCTGAAGAAGCATCAGGAACACCTCATCGCCGCCGGAATCAAGAACAGCTACGTATATATCTCTCCCGGCACCTCACACGAATGGCAGACCTGGAGAAGGAGTCTGTATGTGTTTGCTCAGCTTCTGTTCAAGTAAAGCCCTGTGCGATTGCCTGGCCAGTGCCGGAAAGAGGTGCCGCCAGTGGTTAAGGATGCCGCAATGAAAAACAGGCAGAGGGCGTGGTGTTCCGGCCAATGCGCTACAATGTCAACCTGTGTCATTTCGCGTATGCGATGGGCAAACCCACATCCAACGTGCTATTCTGGGCATCAACTGTCATCGATGACGGGGTGTCAAAACGCCTCACGCTTAACAAGGGACTCAATGTTGTGCGTTGTGTGGTGATCAATGGCGGCGGAGCCATGGATTCCTCGCTGAAAAGGATGCGCCGGTAAAAGCTTCCGCGTGAATCCGGGCAAGGCCGCAAAATAAATGCAGTAACGATGTTCCTGTGCGTCAATTCGCTCGTGAAGAAGGAGGTTTTATGAGAAAAAAGACAAACGCTGCGGCGCCGAATGAATCTGAAAAAGCCCAATTCGCCCCCCCACAACCGGGGCTCGAATTCATGGCCCGTTTTGAGGTGAATCTGGACGCTCCCATCCTGGAATTAGGCAGGATAGGAAGTGCCGGAAAGCGCAGAGTCATCCCAATTACCGGCGGCAAGTTCAAAGGACCGCGCCTCGACGGAATAATCCTCAACAATGGAGCCGATTGGCAACTGGTCTCGACCGACGGCCTTGCCTGTATGGACACCCGCTATGCTCTGAAAACAAGGGACGGGGCACTGATCTATATCCAGACTCGCGGGTACCGCTATGGTCCGGCAAAGGTAATGGCTGAAGTGGCCAAAGGCAATCCGGTGGATCCTAAGAAATACTATTTTCGCGTTTATATCAATTTCGAGACCGGAAGCGCCCGATACAAATGGCTGAATCGAACCCTGGCCATAGGCGCCGGTATGCGCCTGCGCAATAAGGTGATTTATGATGCCTACATTGTAAAGTAAGATTGGATGTATCTGATCATTCAGAGCTCTCTTCCACAAGCGCAGGCTGCAGGGGTTTCTTATCCTCGACAACGGCATCCATGGATATTTCGGGAACAGTGACGATCAGCAAAAAGGAAATCAGCATCGTAACCGCGCCGAGCAGGAAGACGACGCTTAAACCTGCCTGGGTGGATTCACGCATCGCTTCGACCGTCCGCCTGAATAGGTCGGGTTCGTACGATGCTTCTTTCGCGAAATCCGATTCGAGCGCCGTCATCGCTGCCGGAGATAAGAGGGCGTCCGGATCTCCCAAAGCCGCGATCGTTGATTTGTCCACGAATTGGTGCACCCCGGCGGGCAGCGTCGTTTCGAGCTTTTTGGTATAAGCCGAATTCATCACGGACCCGAGGACAGCCGGAGCAATGGCCGTCCCTAATGTGATGCTGAAGTAAAGAGCCCCCATGGATGCTCCGAGCAGTCTTTTGGGGACAGCCAGCTGAACGACAATCGTGTTGAGGGTCGGGATAGCGCCCAACCCAAGCCCCGCGAAGGTGGCCGCCAGCACCGTAGCGAAGACGCTGGTTTCGGAATCGAAGAATGCTACCCAGAAAATCGCGGCGGTTAGAAGCCCGTAGCCCGACACATACATCCACTTGTATCGTTTTGTTTTGGCCAGGACAAAGCCCGTAGGCAACCCTACCAGGGCCATCAGAACGGTAAAGGGGGTAAGGATCTGGCCGCTTTGCATCGCGGAGATATTCTTCACCCCCTGAAGGTAGATTGGGTAATACATGAGCATTGCCGTCAGGCCGATAAATGACAGCATGCCCGAAATAGAAACGGTGAGAAAAGTGCGGTTGCGGAAGACTTGAGGATCCATGATAGGTTCTTCTGCATGCTCCTCGGCCCGGAAGAAGAGCACCCAGAACAAGAGCGCGACGCCCAGCAGGCTGACTATCTGCACAGATCCCCAGGGATAGGTTGTTCCGGCAAAAGAGAGCCCGAGAATAGTCGTCGAGGATGCAATCGCAACCAACAGGGCCCCCAGCACGTCTATTTTGCGGCCCGATGTCTTCCCGGCCGGAGGCACCCCCATCGGCACCAGGAATAAACATACAACCAGGAACGGGACTCCCAGCCAGTACAGGTGGCGCCAGCTCATGTTGTCAACGAACCAGCCTCCTATCGTCGGTCCAAGAAGCGCCAGAATCCCTTGCGGTATTCGAAGAAGCCCGACCCATTTGCTTCGCAGCACCGGCTCAAACATGTCGCCCAATACCGCATATGAGAGCGGCATAAGAGCCCCGGTGCCGAGTCGAGACACTGTATCCCCCACGATCAAGATCGCGTAGGTTGGAGCGAGAGCGCTGCAGATGGTTCCGGCCATGGCCAGAATCGTGCAAATCAACAGCATGATTCGCCGGCCATACATGTCGGAGAACTTGCTGAAGAGCAACGTTACAAAGGCGGCGGCCAGGCCCGGAATGGAAAGCGACCATGAATAGAGCGCCATGCCATCGAGATCGGCCGCGATCCTCGGTCTCGCAATTCCGAACGCCTGCAGGAAAAAGCTCATTGCAAAATAGAGAACAAAAATGCTGACCAGGCTTAGGATTATTTGTTTCCTGGTGAGTCTGGATTCGGAAGCCACGTCATGCGCTGGGGTCATGCAATTCTCCTGATTCTCGGACAGGCTCCTAGACCGTCGGCCTGCATGCACAACTCTAGCATTTCTATTGTCACATCTTTGTGACATATTTCTTGACGATGCCTCGACGGGTCAGCTATGAGATCCGGTTATTGGGAGGAGATTGGATTTTCTGCTCCGCTCCATCAAAGAAAGACCAATTATGAAATCCGCAGTGCTTACCGGAATCCGAACCATAGAAATAATCGACCAGCCGCCGCCGGCGCCGCTGCGTCCCACAGACCTCCTGCTCAAGGTCATTCGCGTGGGCATATGCGGATCCGATCTCCACTATTACACCCAGGGACGCATTGGGGATCAGGTTGTGCATTTCCCATATTCGATCGGCCATGAATGCAGTGCCGTTGTGGCCGATACCGGGAAAAAGGCAACGCGTTTCAAGCCGGGAGACAGGGTGGTTGTGGATCCTGCCGTCTCCTGCGGAATTTGTGATCAATGCAGGATGGGGCATTATCACACCTGCCGGGAGGTGCGTTTTTTAGGATGCCCGGGGCAAAGGGAAGGGTGTCTGAGCGAATTCCTCGTCATGCCTGAAGACTGCTGCTATGGCGCGCAAGGACTCAATCCAGACCAGGCCGCACTCGTAGAACCGCTGACGATCGGCTACTATGCCGTGCAGCTGTCGGGCGATCTGAAAGGCAAGACGATTGGCATACTGGGGAGCGGCCCAATCGGGCTCAGCGTGCTGCTGTCGGCCAGGACAGCCGGAGTCTCGGCAGTCTATATGACAGATCGGCTTGAATACCGGATACATGCGGCAATTCAGCAGGGCGCTGCGTGGGCGGGAAATCCCGATCGGACAGACATTGTTCGGGAAATCCTGCGGCACGAACCTTTGGAATTGGATGTGGTATTTGAATGCTGCGGGCAGCAGACAGCTTTTGAGCAGGCCATTCAGCTATGCAAGCCCATGGGCAAGATTGCCATTGTGGGCATTCCGGAAACGGATCAGAGCTCTTTTCCGGCACACGACGCCAGACGCAAGGGACTTACCTTCATCAACGTACGGCGCCAGAATGCTTGCATCCTCCCCGTCATCGACCTGATCGAGACAGGCAGAATCAGTCCTGATTTCATGATCACTCACAGATTCAGCCTGGATCAGACGGCGAAGGCTTTTGAGCTCCTCGCGGACTATCAGGACGGCATTATCAAAGCCATTGTGGAACTCGGCTAAGCGAACTCCCGCAACTGGGGCAACAGGGATTGACCCCACTTTCATCCGCCGGCGCCGCCTGATGCTGAATTGTTTCACAAAGGGAAAAGAGCGCCAGGAGGAACTCATGCGAAGTAAGTCCAGACTTGCAACACTGTTCATTGCACTTATGATTGCCGCCGGCGTAGTCATGGCCACCGCTCAACAGCCGGCCTCAGCGCCGGCCACAGGCGGTGCAGCAAAAAGCGGTGGAATGGCCACTCCCTATACCGCTCTCCATTCGCCTGAAGTTCACCCGGACCGCACCGTGACGCTGCGCTTCCTTGCCCCCGAGGCGACAGAGGTGTATGTGGTTGGAGAGATTCTTCAGGGCAAGAGGCAGCTGGCCATGACAAAGGGCGCGGACGGCATTTGGACCGCAACAGTTGGTCCGCTTCCGCCCGAGATCTGGAGCTACAACTTCCGAATCCAGGGAGTGGACATCACGGATCCGTCCAATCCTGCCATCAAGCCTGTTCCGCCCGGCTTCCCGATGTCCAGTTTCGTCGAAGTGCCCGGCGACACGCCCGCCTTTTACGATTCGAAGCCCGTACCGCATGGCGAAGTCCGGATGGTTCTTTATGAATCGAAAACAATGGGAGTTACTCGCTGGCTCTGGATTTATACGCCTCCGAACTATGACAAGAGCCGCGCAAGATATCCCGTGCTCTATCTTCTCCACGGCAACGGCGAGGCGCAGAACGGCTGGGTCATGAACGGCCGGGCCAACATTATTCTGGACAATCTTATTGCCGAAAAAAAAGCACAGCCGATGCTTGTCGTCATGCCCCAGGGACATGCGCTGCAAGGCGCGAATGTGGGGCCGCTCGTTCGCCTCTCGGGCGAAACGGACATGTTCTCGAAGCGGTTTGCTCCCGACCTGCTCCAGGATGTTATTCCGCTGGTAGAACGGAACTATCGCGTCTACACGGATGCGGATCACCGCGCCATCGCGGGCCTTTCGATGGGCGGCGGACAGGCTATTTCAATCGGGCTCAGCAACCCGCAATTGTTCCACTATGTATTGGGCTACAGTGCTGCTGTCGGGAGGCCCTTCATGAATGCGGAAGCGGAGTTCAAAGAGGTTCTTGAAAAACCCGAGAGGCTGAATTCCAGACTCCGTTTGCTCTGGGTAGGGTGCGGCAAACAGGACTTTCTCTATCAGGCGAATCGTCAGTTTGTGGATTTGGTAAAGGCCAAAGGCGTGAATGTGATCTATCATGAAACGGAAGGCAGCCACGTTTGGAGCGTCTGGCGCCGCTATTTGCATGATACCGCGCCCTTGCTGTTTAAAGGCGCCGCTTCACGCCGCCCATAGAAATTTTCCGTCCCTTCAGGGTGAATTTACTTCTTGCTGCAACTCACGGGAGTGTTTTGGCGATGCGAAAACCAAGGTAGGGACGTCCGCGAGTATCCGGCGCATACACAAAAGCCCGGTTGGCCGATCGCATAGTTTTCGCATTGCTTTCATACGAATTGGAACGAAAACCGCGCACGGAACAGTTGCCGCTCCTGGCCGCTGATCCATCGGCAGGCAGCCGGGCAATGTCTGTTTCGTAACAATCTTCCACCCATTGATAGACGTTCCCGTACATATCGCATAAGCCGAAAGGATTCTCCGGAAAGGAACATATCGGAGAAGTCGAATCTACCCATATATCGCGTCCTTCAGCCATCCCTCCCAGGTCCGGACCTGCATCCTTTCCGTAATTGGCATATTCGTGGCTTGGCTCATCGCCCCACCAATAGGTGGTGGTGGTTCCTGCACGAGCCGCGTATTCAAATTCGGCTTCGGATAAAAGGCGATATTGTTCCTTGCCGATTTTCCTGTTGATCCAGCGGATGAATGCCTGTGCATCGAACCAACTGACGCCGACCACCGGATGGCTGCCGCGAACATGCGGTACATAGTTGGGTATCGGCTTGCCGTCACGGTCCAATCTCAGCGCCGCCTCCACAGCGGGGCCATCACACATGTTTTCCCGGACGCACGCATCCCACTGATCCCAGGTGATGGGCCCTTTGCTCACCGCAAAAGAGTAGGCGATCACAACCATGTGCTGCCCCTCATCAGGATCCCTGTCCTTCTCCGTCTCCGGCGAACCCATGACAAATTTGCCGGGTGGAATAACGACCATCTCAGGACATGCCGCACAGTCTCTGAACGTTCTTGCGGCCTGGTCGGCAGCGTCGGCTCGTACAGCCATCGCGCCTGCAATCATCAGCGCCGCCATCAGTGCAGGCTGAACTCCATACCGCACGGCACAAAGCCATGTCCGGGATCGCTTCGGCCGGCTCGTACTGTGAACAGCCGACATCGACTTTCCTCCTGAACTGAAGGTAATCGGCGCTTATTTTACTGTCAGTTCGTACACGCTGATGCTGGCGGGAGGCACCGTTATCCGGCCAGGAACTTGAGCCAGGGAACTTTCGATCAGCTTTGCGGGAGGACCGGAAAACCGGCCGAACCCGCTCGCAGGCGCCGCTCCCGGAGGAGCCGTCAATTGCTGGAGCCTGGCTCCGCCCGCAGGATCCACACCCTTAATAGCCAGCCCCAATTCCTGCGCCCTCTCAATGGGATTGACCACGGAGATGATGAGGGCCTTTCGATCCGCCCTCAGAGCTGCAAATACATCCAGTGGATAGGTCGGGCTTCCGGATGGACGCGCCGAGAGATCCACGCCGATCGTACCCTTGATGATTTGTTGAGGCGAATTTCCATCGACAGCCACCGGAATCGCATTCGCAAAGTGGTCGTGCAGCATTTTGATCAACAGCCCGTCGGGACGGAATCCGACGGCCTCTCCATGCGCATCGGTCGCCAGCATCATCATTCCGCCCGTGGCAACAGCCAATGCCACCATATCCGAGTGCCGCATGAACTCGTGATAGACCAGAGCATTCGTCAGAGTATCCAACATGGGATTGGAGGCAATGGCATCGATGGGCGGTTTATTGAATACACTTCTGGGCCCCCATTCGTCGAAGGCAAATTTGATGCCTTTTTCCTTCAGGTAAGGCATTCTTTCTAGATACTCCTCCCAGGCCTCAAACTTGAACTGCACCTTGTTGGACATGCGGCGAACCCTGTGTTCAAGGGGATCGGTAGCATCCACAAAGGCCTGTTTGTCTGCATCGATCACCAGATTCGGGTAGCCATAAAAGTGCTCCCCAAGGTAGTCAATATAGTCGGCGGAATTCTTCAGCAATGCTCCCGTCCAGTCATACTCGGATCCAAAAGCAAACGGCACCCTATCGTCCACCTTTTTCCGCTCGGGAAATGAATCGAGCTGCCGGTTCTCAATATAAGTCCAGGAGACTTCCTCGGGCGTGGCGCTGGAGGCAATCACTTTGATGGATGGATCCACCTTCTTCATCGCCTTCACGATACGGTTGTGTTTCTCGGGATACTGGGTGATGGCAATGTGTCCCCACTGCCATTCTCCGTACATTTCATTGCCGACACCCCAGATCTTCACGCCATAGGGAGCGGCATGCCCGTTGGCGGCACGCAAACGTCCCATGCGACTGGTGGCCGGCCCGTTGACATATTCGACTTCCTCAGCGGCTGAATGATCATCACCTAATCCCGCATTCACGGCAATATATGGTTCCGCGCCGATCAGGCGGCAAAAGGTCATGAACTCATCAATGCCCATGTCGTTGGATTCCGTACCGTTCCAAGCCAGCTCGCGCCTGGGCGGCCGCTTATCGCGGTCCCCGATCCCATCGCGCCAATCATACGCCGAAACGAAGTTTCCTCCTGGCCAGCGCGCAAGCGCAATGCCCTGCTCCTTCAGATATCGGATTGTCGCAGCCTTGAAGCCTGCGATATTATCGGACGGCATCAGCGACACGGCCCCGATATGGAACGAGCCGTTGCCGGTTCCGGCAATTTCAAAACGCGCGTCATTGCTGTCGGCCTTCGCGGTAAATTTCAGAGGAATCTTTGCGTATTTTGGCGTGAGACTATTGATCGCGATCGTTTGACGATCCGATGCATTGGCCCCCCAGATCAGGCTGACGGAGATCCTGGCGCCCGGCGTTCCTGCCAGAATTACGCGCCCTGTGTATGTTCGCCCGCTTACCAGCACGATCCCGGACTGACTTATGCCGTGTGGCATTTCCTTTTCAAGCCGGACACGCGGCGACCATTCCCCCACATAGGGATTTTTCTTATCCATTTCCACAACCGAATCGCCGCCAATGGGTTTCCATCGGCGGGCCGGTCCCATAAAGCTAAGCCATCCGGAGCGTGCTGGGGGTTCTTTGGAAGTAATCTCGTTGAGGAACTTACGATCCGCCAGCATCTCAGCCCATACGCCGGTCGTGGCCGGCTCCATGAAACCTCCAAATATCAGAGGTGTAACAGGGGCTCCTGGGCGTGAAGCATCAATGGTCGCCGTGACCGGCTCCGCACCTGTCGCCGCTGAGAAGAGAATTCCTATTGCGATAATGAGAAAAATCATCCTGTCGTAGCGCATGTCTGTAACTCCAATCCCAAATCGCACGCCTCCGGTTCAACGCCCGGGGCCATGGGACTAATCGATTTTCTCGTGAGAGAGGAATTCCATGTAACCAGTCTGGTAATAGCCGTTGAAGTAGGGCGCCAGAAGAAGCGGCATGAACAGCAATGGCTTCCCTACCCTCTTTATGTCCATCGGATTGTGCTGAAATCCCCTGGGGATATAGAGGATACACGGCTTGGTTATGATGTGCCTTTCGTATTCAGGCCCCAAAAAGATTTCGATTTCTGCATCGAAGTTAGCCGTCAGATCCGGCAGTTGCCCACCCAGGAAGAACAGATATTCATCTACGTCATGGCGGTGCGATTGCAGCTCCATTTTGAACGGTTTGACATAATAGCGGAATCCCATGTTGATTCCGGCGCCGGGAAGGTCGCTGTTTCCACGGAAACTGATCGTGGGAGTCAGAATCGTGTCGGTCAGTGGTTTCTCTTTCATTCTGGTGCAAAACAGGTGATCGTATTTGTGGCCGCTAGTTCCTTTGGGCCAGGGAGGAAGCTTTGCGGGCGACCTCAGGTTGTTCGACTCCTCTTTGTCTTGCGCTATTGCCGCCGTTTGCGGGCACAATTGGGTCATCGCCAATGCGGTCAACGCGGCTGAAGCTGTTACCTCGCTGAAAAACGCCCTGCGCGTGTGGTTCTTTTTACCTGTGCCTGTTTTCATCTGATTCCTCCTCAGGGAATGTCCGGCATTATGTCACATTTAGTCGATGACATGTCACAGATGTGACATGTGCTAGAATGCTCCCACAACCCCATGTCACGAAGGAATCCGTAATGACAGCTCAATCCGAGATCGCAAAATACCGGAAAGAAAATGAAATTCTCAAGAAGCAGATTGAGGATCGCACCGGCAAGACCATCGAACAGCTTTATGCGGAAAGAACTCAACGAGTCAGGGACGTAATCGAGCTGCGGACGCCGGACCGCGTACCGTTCATGGTTTTGGTAGAAGCACACAACTATTCCGGAATTCCCAAATCGGCTGCATTTTACAACCCCATCGATCTGAAGCGGACGATGCGGCAAATGGCAGTGGACCTGGAACCCGATATGAGCGAGCCCGGGTTCCCCTCCTGTGGCGCCGCAATGACCGAACTGGATGTCCAGAATTGTGTATGGCCGGGAGGACCCAAACCGGAGGATTTCGAATACCAGTTCATCGAAGGGGAATACATGAAGGAACACGAGTATGACATGTTCCTGAATGATCCTTCGGGCTTCATGCTTCGCTGTTATTTGCCGCGTGTATACCGGACCCTGGAGCCTCTGGCCAAACTCCCTCCGTTGGACAGCATGTTTATGGGACTCGAAGCGATAACGCCGCTCTTTGCCAGCCCGGAGTTTCGGAAGATGTCCAGGCATCTGGCCAAAGCCGGGAAAGAAGTGCAGAAATTCTATCAAATGGTGGGCGATGCGAGTGAAGAACTGGCTCAGTTGGGATTTCCCCCATTCGCCCGGTTCGCTGCCGGGGGCGTAGGCGGAGCGCCTTTCGATACCCTTACCAGTTTCCTGAGAGGGATGAAAGGTTCAATGCTCGATATGTACCGCCGGCCGGACAAGCTTCTCAAGGCCTGTGATGCAATATTGGAAAGACGCATTGCGAATGCTTTGCCGGCAGACCGCACATCGAAAGACTATCCGCCGAGAATCGGATTGCCTCTTTGGAGAGGTGACCCTGTCTTCATGTCAGATGCCCAGTTCAAGAAGTTTTACTGGCCGGGGCTTAAGAAGTCTCTGCAGACTCACATAGATCTCGGATACGTGCCGGTCCCGTTTTTCGAAGCCGTATTTGGGGACAGGCTGGAGTATCTTCTCGAGTTGCCGAAAGGGAAAGTATTGGCTTCCATAGAGGCCGCAGATGCAGTTCGGGCGAAGGAGATTCTGGGCGGACACACCAGCCTCCTGGTCCGTTGTCCCAATACCTGCAAGCTGTGGTCGATGACGCAACTGGAATCGTTCATCAAAGACATCATCGACAAAAGCGGAAAAGACGGCGGTCTGATTATTGTTGTCAAGATGCCGGACAAAGTGCGAGTTGAAGAGATGCAAGCCATGCTGCAGTCGGTTAAAGAGTATGGCCGGTACTAAGACATAAAGCATTTTGCTGAAGATGGATTTCCATGGACTGTTCGAATAAGCTGCGTTGAAAATTCTCCACAGCTGCATGCTGCTGGCTCAATAATGCCCTTTGCACAGAAGCAGCAAGGGCCACAGCTAACTCTTTCCTTTTCATCCGGTGAATTATTCATAAAGTAGCCTTTGGTAAGTGTATCTCACCAGAAAGACAGCCCGCTCCTCAGACGCAAGGTAAACTTCCGCAGATATGTTTCACCTTGCATTGATCTATTCACCATGTTCTCTCATCTCTTTCATGATCTCTGCTGTGCTCTTCTCTTCAACCTGGCTAGAATGATTTCGCTAACGTAAAAGGGGCCCACCAGAGGTGGGAGTGACAGGGCAAAAGGGACCCACCCCAATCGACCTTGCCTATACTTTTGGGTATTCCGCAGAATCTGTGGGTATAAACCCGACAGATTCATGAAATAAAACAAGAATAATGAGGCTCCTTCGGAGCACATTGAAAAGCATTGAATGGGGCTCTGCCCCAAACCCCGGG
>Ga0123335_1000612_pt1 | contig 60863 bp, 52 predicted proteins | sample BiotimSIPDNA_2_FD_89707 | JGI IMG/M metagenome (GOLD analysis project Ga0123335, IMG submission 89707) | Anaerobic biogas reactor microbial communites from Washington, USA - Biogas_R2 time_0 SIP DNA | ecosystem: Engineered > Bioreactor > Anaerobic > Unclassified | place: Washington, USA... | reverse complement strand
CAGTAGGAGGAAGGTGTGACAGCCGGGATGATATCCACTACTGGTTTGGTAATTTCAACCCACATCCCTCTTTTCCCATCTAGGGTTTCAGGTAGCAATGATAAGGGCTCATTGCTCAATTCCTTGACCGGTTGCACGTAAGGACTGTAAATATACCCCTTGGGTGTCTCCACCCATTTTTGGTTATAGCGGTAATAGTCCAGGTTGTTTGTCACAACCTCATTTTTCCATTCCACAACATCATCACGCCACACGATTCCGGTCGATGGTGCATTCCAGTTCGGCTCGGATTTAAGATCAAACTGCGCTCCCTCATCCCCAACACAGATCCTCCCCAATTTGTTTCCACTGTCAAAAAACGTGCTTTGAGGAACAAGTAGCCTGGATGCGGTTTCAGGCAGCAACAATCCACCCATGACTAGGCCGGAGTATTTTAGAAATTCCCGTCGATCAAAGTGTTTTTTCATTGTTTTCTAACTATAATCGAATTGATGGATGATGTCAATTTTTATGATTTTCCTCTAATTTATTAGAAAAGAAGCTCTCCAACGATAACCGCTACCACTGGTACGGACAGGTTGTCGATGTTCTTAAATGGCAGGCTTTCTATTACAGTCGCAGCCAGGCATATGATAACGATCTTATAGAAATACGCCAGCCATTCCCCACTGAATATGTTCAATGCAAGGAAGATCGATACCAGCGCAGTGGAGAAGATCATTCCACCAACGAGCATCGCCAGAGAACCGATCAATGATTTTTCTTTTGCCCATGGGATGCGGATCTTTTTGCCAAATCTTTTACCGATGATGTCCGCAAAACCGTCTCCGCCGCACATGATCATCAGGGCAATAAGGCCAACAGGCGAATCCTTCCAGTAGATAATCGTCAGCAAAACAAAAATGATCCCATAGAAGAGTGGTCCCAGCAGTATCTCACGCCTGTCTCCTGAGCGCGACATGGCTTTGACCGATGCATCATCTTTAATTAAACCCAATCCGATCATCGCGAACTGGATGGTGATCAACAACGGGACGATTGCTGCCAACCATCGGGCGGAGTCGTGAGAATTAAATAAAAGCCAGCACAAGACAAATATTGGTCCTGTACCGATATGGATGATCTTGCGGCTGAGTTGGCTGGAAATGATCTCTTTTTTGGCCAGCAGATCACATGCCCTAAGCCATGCCAGCGCAATTGCAATTGTGCCAATTAACGCCAGGATATTTTTCCACACCATAGATCACCCGCAAAATTAGTATTCATGTTTTCCGCTGCGTTTCTCTTCCCGCTCCATATCCCTGCTTTTGATGGCTTCCCGTTTATCGAATTGCTTCTTGCCCTTTGCCAGCCCGATTTCAAGTTTTGCCCGCCCGTTCTTCAGGTACATACGGATGGGCACCAGTGTCATCCCTTTAATGCGCACGTTGTCCCACAGGTCTAGAATTTCCTTGCTGTGTAAAAGCAATTTCCGTTCCCGGTTCGGGTCATGATTTAAGATGCTTGCCTGCTTGTAGACAGCAATGGTCGCGCCAACCAGCCAGGCCTGTTTACCATCGGTTCGCACGTAGGCTTCCTGCAAGCTGACCTGCCCCAGCCTTATTGATTTGATCTCTGATCCCCTTAAGGCGAGTCCAGCTTCAATGGTTTCAATTATGTGATATTCAAATTTCGCTTTTTTATTGGTCGAAACAACTTTAAAGTCCATAGTATGATATTTTAACATAACAAAAGGCTGAACTTTGAAACCTTGTACTATCCATTATAATAATCTGCTGAAGTTTTGATGAAAGGACTATGTTTTTATGATAAAAGACATCTCTGTGGCTCTGGGTGGAGGCGGGATCCGTGGCATTGCCCATATTGGTGTAATTCGCGTCCTACAGGATCATGGCTTTAACATAAAAGCCATGGCCGGAACCAGTGCAGGAGGAATTTTTGGTGCGGCATTTGCTGCCGGCTTCTCACCAAAAGAAGTGGAGGAAATTGCTGCAAAATTTTCTGAAAACCCGAGTTTCCGCCGCCAATCCTCAGACCGCCCCTCATTGCTGGGTGTGGATGGCGTGCATAAGATTTTACTGGAATTGCTGGGGGATAAGAGAATTGAAGACCTTCAAATACCTTTTGTTACCACGGCTGTCAGCATTGAATCAGGCCAAGAGATCCTGATTCATAATGGCAAAGCGGTTGACGCGGTTCTGGCAACGATTGCCATTCCTGGTATCCTTCCCAGCCATGAGTTGGGCGGGAAAGTGCTCATGGATGGTGGTGTGCTTGACCCGGTCCCTGTCAAAGCTGCCAGGTGGCTTGACCCTTCCTTGCCAGTGGTTGCAGTCGTGCTCCATAAAAAACCGTCCAATGATGATCAATCAGGTTCCAGGTTGCCCTTTCCAATTCCCGGGCCATCCTCGATCGTTGAACAAATAACCAAGCTGAGGCTGGTCGAGGCATTGAACATTTTTTCCAGGTCGGTTGAGGTATCTACCAATAGGTTAAGCGAACTCAACTTGGTCATCGATCAGCCAGATATCACCATTTCGCCCCTCGTGGGTCACTACAACCTTCTCGATAAAGTCAATGCCGCAGATTTGATCAAGGCTGGCGAGGAAGCAGCCCTGCAGGCTCTCCCTGAACTTGAAAAAGCATGTTCCCGCACGCAATCCCTGAAACGCACAATGAAGTACAGATTGATGATAAAAGATAAGAACTTGCTGTTGGAGGATATCCAGGTTCTTGACTGAGTTGTCGAATAAACTGCCGAAATATGCCAGGGAGGCCTATCCACGCCGCATAATGGATATAAAGCCCAGGAAAATTCCAAGTAAAGCCAGCGCGATGATGACAAAACCGATGGGAATGCCACCTGTGACAGTCCCTCCCCCATTGCTCTCGAAGGTTGCGATCATCAAAGGCGCCGGCTCAGTGAATGTAGGCAGCCGGGTCGGTTGAGCGGTGATGATGAACTGGGCGGCCAGTGTCGGGTCGATCGTCTTGGTAGTCTGAGGTGTTGATGTTGGGGGTGGTTCGACCAAAGGCAGGTCTCCTCCTAACAGTATGACTAGCGGGGCATACACCCAACCCTTTCCACCTGCGACTCCTGGATACTCGATCTGGATGTAATTTTCATATTTCCCTATGGCAGCTGCTTCCTGCCCTACCAGCAGGATGCCGATTTTTTCAGTTAACCCACTGGGACCGGCTCTCACGTTTATTGGTTCGCCACCACTCATCGATCCATCCACGATGACATACGGTCCCCGCGGAGAGCTTGTCACAGTGGGTATGTCAACCGTGGGGAATTGGCCTAGAACGACCGGTCTTGATTGGAATGATATCAAGAACAATCCACTCACAATGACCAGCAGAATGGCAATTTTCAGTAACTTATTCTTACACATTTCTAAAGATAATCTATCCTGACTTTTTCATAAAAGATTATAATCTAAATATACTTTTATTTATTCTTTACCAGGAATTTGAATGGAAACGAAGATCTTTCACGGAAATATTCAACCCATAGATATAGCACGCGACATCACGGCTTACTTTCACCGTGGCAATTACCAGGTCCAACAACTTGGCTCTGGAAACCAGGTGGCAGTTCAGATCGCGACATCACCATATGCCAGGTCAGGTGGCAACGCAGCCCTGACCGTCAGCATTCACCGTGTTACGGATGGCATTAGCGTACAAATTGGCTCCCTGGCATGGTTTGGCGTCGCTGCCAGTCTGGGCATGACCGCTCTCAGTGCATTGCGCAACCCATTTTCGTTGCTGAGCAGGATTGACGACGTAGCCCAGGATGTTGAATCGCTGCAACTGGCGGAACAGGTCTGGAAAGTGATTGAACAATCTTCGCGTCAACACAGTGTGGGCTATGCCTTGTCTGAAAGGTTGCGCAGGTCCGTTTGCCCCTACTGCCACACTGCCAATGAAATTGCCGCGGGTCGCTGCACCGCCTGTGGTGCCCCACTGGGCGACATCCAGCCGCAGACATGTCTCAATTGCGGTTTTGTTGTCAGGATGAATGAAGCCTATTGTCCCAATTGTAAAACGCCTTTGCCTGCCAATCCCAGGTAAGTGACCTTACTTTGGGTTGAACCAGACCCTTCCATCATTCCCGATCAATTGATCAGCTTCCTTTGGTCCCCACGAACCTGCCCGATAGGTTGGTAATTTGGCAACATCGGATTTTTTCCAGCTTGAAATGATCTGGTCAGTATATTTCCAGGCAACATCGACCTCGTCATTCCGGTTAAAAAGGGTCGTGTCCCCCATGATCACATCCAGCAGTAACCGCTCATAGGCTTCTGGCAGTTCGATCCCGAATGTTTCCTTGTAGCTGAACCGCATCTCAACTGGTTCGATCTGGTGGATGGGACCGGGTGCCTTGGCCCCTAAGTAAAGGGTGATCCCCTCGTCAGGCTGCAGGGAGAATATCAGCAGGTTTGGCGCATCGCCTGCCAGGTTTCGTGAGCCAAATAATGAAAGCGGCAGTTGCTTGAATTGGATGATGATCTGCGTTGCTCGTTTTGGCAGGCATTTTCCAGATCGCAGGTAGAACGGCACCCCAGCCCAGCGCCAGTTATTGATCATCACCTTGACCGCCATGTACGTCTCGGTTTTCGAGTCTGGGGCAACACCATTTTCACAATGATAGCCTTTGACCCTGGCTCCTTCGATCATTCCATGCGCATATTGTCCCCGCACAGTTTGCTTTAGCACCATCTCATCCGTCATGATCGCCAGGGAATTGAGTACCTTGACCTTTTCATCTCTCACTGCGACAGATGTGAATGCAGAAGGTGCTTCCATTGCTGTCAATGTCAGCAGCTGCAGCAGGTGGTTTTGAAAAACATCTTTGCTGACGCCGGCTTGCTCGTAATAACCAGCCCGTGTCCCAATGCCTTCAGACTCAGCCATCGTGATCTGGACATGGTCGATGTAATTCCTGTTCCACAGTGGCTCAAATATGCCATTGCCAAAGCGAAAGGCCATGATATTCTGCACAGTTTCCTTTCCCAGATAGTGGTCCATGCGGAAGATCTGGTCCTCCGTAAAAACATCATGCAGGGATCGGTCCAGGATCCTAGCGCTTTCCTGGTCTGAACCAAAAGGTTTTTCCACCACGATTTTTGCCGGACCCTTCGGGCAGTTCTGTAGTTTTGTCTCACCGATCAGCTTGATGATTGTTTCATACGCCGATGGTGGTGTGGCCAGGTAATAAATGGCATTTTCTGCTTCCAGGTCACAAAAATACTTCTCCAGCTCTTCATATCCTCGCTTTTCAGAGAAATCGGCCTTTATATAATACGTGTTCTCCAGCAGCCTTGTAAGTATGGCATGGTTGACTGGCGTTTCTGAAGTATTTCGATTGATACTTTCGCTTAATATCTCCCGCAGTGTGCTTGTCGTCCAATCTCTGCGTGAAAAACCAATGATTGAAAAATGGGCTGGCAGTTTCCCTTTTATTGCATTCTCATATAGCGCTGGCATCAACTTCTTAAAAGTGAGGTCGCCCGAGACACCAAATATGACAAATACAGTTTTTTGATCTTTTTCTGATTTACCCATTTCTTCAATTCCACATATCCATGTTTAAGATGAAAGGCAAAATTAAGCCCTTATAATAAGATAAAACTGATTATAGCTTAAGGATATAACAATATGTCACCTGTAAAAGAGATTATAGAGAAGATCAGAGAAAATATTGCCACCGTCATCATTGGCAAAGATAAGGCCGTAGACCTGTTAATGGTTGCTGTGATTTGTGAGGGTCATGTTCTTTTTGAAGACGTCCCGGGGGTGGGAAAGACCATGTTGGCCCGTGCATTGGCCTCAAGTATTGGTGGTAGCTTCAAACGTATCCAATGTACCCCGGATCTTTTACCCAACGACATAACAGGTGTCTCGATCTTTAACCAATCCTCCAAAGATTTCGAATTCAGGAGAGGCCCAATTTTTGTCAATATTCTTCTGGCCGACGAGATCAATCGCGCAACTCCACGCACCCAGGCTGCTCTTCTGGAAGCCATGCAGGAACAGCAGGTCACAGTGGATGGCACGACTCACCAGTTACCCCGGCCTTTCACCGTCATAGCCACCCAGAATCCGGTTGAATATGAAGGCACTTTTCCCCTTCCTGAAGCTCAGTTGGATCGTTTTATGATGAAGATCGCCCTGGGCTATCCCACCACCAGTGAAGAAAAACAGATTTTGCTCCGTCTGAACAAGGAGCATCCTATTAACTCAATTCAGAAGGTTGTCGATCTGCCAGACATCACATCGATGCGCGATGAGATCTGGCAGATAAATGTCGACGTCACCATCCAGGATTACATGGTAGCCCTGATCAATGCCACAAGGATCAATCCGGATATCACGCTTGGCGCCAGCCCTCGGGCCACCTTGAGCCTCTTCAAAGGGTGTCAGGCTTATGCAGCGCTTCAAGGCCGCGATCATGTGATCCCGGATGATGTAAAGTATCTGTTTGTACCAACCATCGCCCACCGCTTGATGGTCAAACCCGAGTCGTCCCTCAGGGGCAAGAATGCATCATCTCTATTAAAGGATATCCTGGAGAACACCCCCATCCCCTTGGAATCTAAGTCCTAATCATGTTGGATTACATCCCTTTTATCATCATATTGATGCTTGTTGCGGCTTTCGTAAATTCCGATTCCGTGATGACCATCTTCTATATGATCATAGGGATCATTATTCTCGGTTTATGGTGGAACCGGCATGCAGTGAAACGCATCAAGGTCACCCGCAAACTGGATGATCATGCATTTCTCCGGCAGCCCTCCGAGCTGACTCTCGAAATCAAGAACACCAGCCTCTTACCTGTCATCTGGCTTGAAATTCATGAAAGTTTACCGTTAAATGTCAGGAACACTGCAATTCAGAATTATGTGATCAGCCTGCCCCCCAAAGGTAAACAAAAATTAACTTATCCTCTCTTTCCCCAAAAACGCGGTTTCTATAAAATTGGTCCCACGTCCATTGCCTCGGGTGATCTGATGGGCATTGCCCATTCAGCAGAGATATATTTCGAACCGGATGATCTGACCGTTTATCCCCATATTGTTCCCCTTGAAAACTTGGGACTGCCTTCACGCTCTCCATTTGGCAGCATCAGGCACAAAGATCCAATTTTTGAGGATCCCAGTCGCATATATGGCAAGAGGGATTACCAGGTTGGGGACTCACTCAAAAGGATCGACTGGAAATCCTCAGCTGCCGTTGGTAAATTGCAGGTTAAGAAATTTGAGCCTTCCATCACCATGGAAACACTCCTCATCCTTGATCTGGATATTGCCAGTTTTGACATCCAGAAACTGTATGACCATTCAGAATTGGCGATCACCTGTGCCGCCTCTGTTGCATATTGGTGTAATGCCCGGAAGATGCCTGTCGGTTTGATAACCAATGGGCTGGACCCATTAAATAACAACGCTTTGCCCAACCAACTGGTCGCGCAGCGGGGTGAGGGTCATGTCATGCTGATTCTGGAAGTCCTTGCCCGCGTGATAGCTGGCAAAACCACCCCCCTGTCCGCGATCTTATCTGGCGCCATGGCAAGATCGTCCTGGGGGACGACCCTTCTCATCATCACCCCGCAATACTCACCCTCTCTCCTTGATCAAATGCTCCAGGCCAAAAGCCAGGGCTTGAATGTTGTCTTGATGTTGATTGGATTCTCACCGATAATTTCGCAGGTTCGCAGTGAGTGCCATCATTATGGCTTTACCTTTTACAATATTCAGCAACTGATCGATATTGAGATGGCCCAGGGTACGAAAAAATGAACGACTTCAAGGATGCTGCTAAAGCCGTTATCACCAAAAACAGGTTTATTGCTGCCAACGTTATTCTCATTTGCCTGCTCACTTCCACCGTTGGTTTGGCTTTCCAGCAGGTCATCGCCGTCTTTTCGGATGATTGGCACGGTGCGTATTATCCTTTTATGGCTTTTGTGATTGCCCTGCTCTCACTGCTTTCACGTCGGGCAAATCGCCACCTGCCTCCCTTTTCTGGCGAACGTATTATTCGTATCATTTTTGAGTGGGTCTTGATCTTGTTATCCTTGAAGATACTGGTCTATCTGCTCAATGATCCCTCCCGTTTTCTCACCGATGTCTGGTTGTGGGATGATAATTTCTTCAAATATTTCTTCCCTCCGGATTACATCGTGGCTGTTGTGGGCGCTCTTCTCTTCTCGCTGATCGCCAGCTGGCTTGGTGAACCCATTGATCAGTTGGAGGAAGATAAGGAATTGATGGACCAGGAAAAGCTGGGCTTCACGGTCAATGATCGCACAAAGGCAAGAAAACAATTGATCGCCTTGATTTTTGGATTGGGCTCTCTTCAGCTCTTTATCACCACGCTTCTGATCAGCGATATACCCAGCCTGCCGATCAAAGATTTCTCTGAAACCCGCCTGATCACTGCCTTGGTCTTGTATTTTGTCTTAGGTTTCTTGTTGATCGCCTTGAACCAGTACAATTTGCAGAAAGCCCGCTGGTATTTATCAGATTACCTGGTTTCACCTGCCATAGGTCAAAGGTGGCTCATCTTTTGCATCTTATTGGTTGTGCTCATCTCTCTGTTGGCCATTTTTTTACCAACCAATTACATACTGGGCATATTTCCCGCCATAAAATACCTGTTTAACTTGTTGGTATATGTCTACAACTTCCTGGTCTCCCTGATTTTCCTGCCTTTTTTGGCGCTCATTAAGTTGTTTGGCAATTCTCCGTCTGAAACGCCCCAACTGCCAGAGTCAACCCAGGAATCTCCCACCCCGCCCCAACCCCTTGCGCCGGATCTTATGCCAACCAGCATGCCAATTCTGGATGTCATCAAATCGCTTCTGTTCTGGTCAGTTTTCATCCTGCTCATATTTTTTGCCCTGAGGTATTATTTCAGGCAGAGAGGCGAGCTCTTGGGCTTTCTGAAGAAGGTCACCATTGCGAAATGGTTAACCCAATTCTGGCAGTGGGTAAAACGGGGTTTCAGAAAGGTCACTGATTTTACGACCCGGACTGTCAAAAATGGCATCAGCGCTCTCAATGAGAGGTTTTCTCGCAAAAAGCCGGGCCTTACGCTCACGGATGTGGTCAGATCGCTCTCGCCACGGGCTGGTGTGATCATGTCTTACAGGAAGTTCCGCGAATGGCTGGGCATCAATAAGATCCCGGTCAGGGAAGCGCAAACTCCTGCTGAAGTTGCCAGACAGATCATATCAACATACGAGATTCCAGCTGTGATGGTGGATCCGATCTGTGAGCTTTTCTGTGAAGCCCGCTACACCAAACACAAGATCTCCAGGACACACTATCAGCAGATCAATAATTTCATCGAGCAATTGAAGTTAATATTGATCGAAGGTGATCAAGCAAAATAACCCGGATGACCTGTATGACCAACAGGATAAGACTTAAACAATTCTACTTACCAATTGTCTGGTTGGGTTTGATCATCTTGCAGCTGACTTTCCCATTTAAAGGCTGGGAGATTCTGATCATTGCATTTACCCTGGTAATCCTGCTCTGCTTCTGGATGGTCATTTCCTATCGCCATAACGTCTCCATCAAAAGAAGGATGCGCTATGGATGGGCACATGTCGGGGATACGATCGAAGAACAGATCATTGTCGAAAATAACAGCTTATTCCCCCTGACCTGGATGGAGATTCACGATTCATCAACCGTTCCTGGGCGTGAAAAAGCCATCGGCACCAGTGTCAATGCCGGCTCTACTACCGTCTGGAAGATCAAGCAGAAATGCCTTCAAAGGGGATTGTTCACCATTGGACCCACCCATATTGTTACTGGCGATCTTTTTGGGATCTTCGAACTGAGGATCGACAACCCAGCATCCACCCAGATGCTGGTTATGCCGCCGGTTTTGCCGCTTCCCAACATTGAGATCACAGGCTATGGCTTCAGTGGAGAAGGCAGAAAAAGGCAAAAGTCATACATTAAGGGTATCCAGGTCGCCTCTGTGCGCGATTACAATGCCAACGACCCGCTGCATGACATCCATTGGCCCTCAACTGCCAGGAAAAATAAACTGGTTTCAAAAACTTACGACAGCACCCAGGTTAATCAACAATGGGTGATCCTGGACCTCGATCGCTCTGTTGATTTTGGCGAAGGACTTCACTCCAGCCGCGAAATGGCGATCATGTTGGCAGCATCATTGTTAAAACAAGCCAACGATGCCAACATTGCCACCGGTCTGATTGCCAGTTCCTCTGAAGATCTCCTCTGGATCTATCCCCAAAAGGGAGAGTTGCATTTACGAAAGTCCTTCACCAGGTTGGCCCTCGTCACTGGGGGCAATAAACCGCTGCAGGACCTGCTCCAGGCGTTCAATGATGATGTCAAAAGCCCTTCCTCAGCCATAATTATCACCCCCAGCCTCAGTCCGGGTTGGTTGTCCCAATTGCAGATGCTCCACATGCGCAGTATTGTCCCCACGGTGCTGCTCTTGTCTCCGCTTGATGATGGGTTGGAGACTGCACAGTATCGCAATATGCTTATCGACCTTGGCATTAATTGTCATCAGGTTACCAGTGCCATGTTGGACACATCCCAACTTGAGAAGGATGCTACCAACACCTGGGAATGGCGCATAACAGGCACGGGTCGGGCTATCCTGAAGAAACAACCGGGAGACACAAGGTGGAAACTGATCCAGTAGACCGCCCCAAGGTGTTCCCCGTTGACCTCTCAAAATTAACCACAACATGGGTTGGCTGGCTCTTTTTGCTTTTGTATTTATTTATCGTTGCCGGGGTGATGAACCGCTCAATTTCAGGTTACCCATTCATAAATTTTCTTATCCTTGGTTTTGCCGCTCTCCTCACTGGCTGGAACATATCACTGAAGAAATATTTTTTATTTAGGTTCATCTTTGGGATCATCTTGGGAATGGTCTTGATCATCCTCATCCAGTCAGGCGCCCTGCTCTCGTTTTCGAGGGCTATGTTGAATTACATGACCATACAGGGACCTTTTAACCGGGACCTGTTTGCCTTCAACATCACTTTTACTTTGGAACAGGTATGGAACTACGTCAATACTCTCCAGGATGTCCTTGAGGGGGCCAACCTGGACGAAGTTGCCAGGGGAATACAATTTGCCTTTATTGTTCAATTGATCGCCTGGTTCTCGTTATTGATCGCCGCCATTTTGTTGCACCGGGGTAAGCATGGTTTCCTGGTATCCCTGCCAATTTTTTCCAATATCATCTTGCTTTCATTTTTGACCAGAATTAAAACCGCCCCCATCCTCCTGGCCCTCTCCGTTGTCCTGGTCTCCAGTATTGTTTTGGAGATCCTCAACAAAGAAAAGAAGTGGAAGGCCTCAGGTATCGATTTTTCTCCCGAAGTCCGTATGGACACCCTCATCCTGTCTTTTCCCTTGGTTGCGGTTGTCCTTTTGCTTTCCGGGTTCATTCCTGAAATTTCCATCAGGGAGATCATCGACAGGATCAATGAGAAAAAGGTCGAGTATCAGGTGATCACACCTCCAGCCAGGCCTGATTATGATTCTTATCAACCGGTCATGCCGCAGGAAGAAGTATCTCCTCAAGGCATCATGCCAAGGGAACATCTTTTGGGTAACGACCCTCAGCTTTCACAGGATATTGTCATGACAGTTCAGACATCATTAAGAGACACCCCCTCATCTCTTGAAATGCTCAACAACTACTACCTGTCAGGCACCATTTACGATCACTACACAGGCAAAGGCTGGATGACTTCTGAGATCTTAATGCGTGAGGTTGAACCCAACGATCTGGCGCTTCCAATGCCTCCCTCAAATGCACGTTTGATCCTGCAGTCCGTCAATATGCTTGAAGACACATCCGGCACCCAATACCTGACAGGAACTCCACTTACCTCCAACCAACCCGTTGCTTACTATTTCAGGTCTCAGGATGATCTCTTTACTTCCAGGGTTAAGGCCTCATCATATTCTGCCTATTCCTACATCCTTCCCGCCAGTGAAGAAGATCTGAAGGGTGACCAGGGCGCTATTCCAGGCTGGGTCGAGGATCGCTACCTGCAGCTGCCAGCTGATTTGCCAGGCAGATTGATCTCTTTGGCCCATCAGCTCACGGATGAGTACCCGACGAACTTCGAAAAGGTCATTGCCCTCCAGACCTTCCTGAGGGCTTTTCCCTACTCCTTGACCATCCCGCCACCGCCCAAAACAGGGGATGTGGTCGACTACTTTCTCTTTGAACTGAAAACCGGGTATTGTGATTATTATGCCTCTGCCATGGTTGTTCTTGCCCGCATTGTCAACATCCCTGCCCGGCTTGTCGTTGGCTATACCTTGGGCTCCTACGATGCTGAAACTGGTTATTATGTGGTCAGGGAAGAGAATGCCCATGCCTGGCCTGAGGTCTACTTCCCCAGTTATGGCTGGATCGCGTTCGAACCAACCGCCAGCCTTTCAGTTTTCTCCTATGGTGAAGGAGAAGGTTTTGAGCCTGCTTGGATGGAGGAAGTTCCACATCTTCCGGCAGAAAACCGCACATTCATTCTCAGTCTGGTCGGCCTGGGTGCTGGGCTTGTCGTATTTATTGTCATAGTTTTGCTATACGCATTTTCAAAGCGGACAAGGCAAAAAGCAGGCACGAAGATCCCCCTCTTGGATAAGGTTAATGCACAGTATAAAAGGATCACAGAAGTCGCCAGTATTCTGGGGGTCGCATACCACCCTGCCATGACCCCCCTGGAGCTGAAAGTAGCCCTTGAGCACCAGGTCGAAAATACTATGCTGGCAAAGTCCAGCCAAAAGGTTACTGCCCGCCAGGGTAATGCCCGCCTTGAGCAGCTCTTTGGGCTGTTCATTGACGCCCTTTACAAAAAGGAAAGACCGGCTGAGCCGCAGATCGCTGAAATAAGGCGCCTTGTCAGGCAGCAAACTTGGTTCTTTACCTGGCTCAAGATCCGGGACATGTTCAAACACTTGGTATAATCCAGCCATTATTATGTAATCATTCTGGAGTTAAATATGATACGCCTGATCACAGACACCACATGTGGCCTGCCTTTATCCCTCTTGGCAGAAAAAGGGATCGATGTGATCCCCCAGATCATCATTTTCGGAGATCAGTCTTACCGTGATGATCACGAGATTGATTCAGACACATTCCTGGAAAAATTAAAAGCCTCTTCCATTCTTCCAAAGACAGCCGCACCTCCCCCAGTCCTTTACCACCCTTTTTTCAGGGAATACGCACAAAAGGGTGACACGATCCTTGTCTTGACCCCTTCAGGCGAAGTGAGCGGCACATACCGCAGTGCCAGCATCGCCGCTGAGGAGTTCCCTGAAGCTGACATCCACATTGTTGACACCCGCACCATCGCCGGTGGCTTCGGCGCCTTGGTTTTGCAGGCTAAAGACTGGATTGACCATGGCATGGTTATCGCAGAACTGAAGGAAAATGTGCTGGATATGGCCAGGCGCGAGAAGGTCTATTTTGTGGTCGACACCCTCGAATACCTCGAAAAAGGCGGCCGTATCGGCAAGGCAACCGCGTTATTGGGCAGCTTGCTGCAGGTAAAACCCATCCTGACTGTTGAAGATGGGCTTGTCAACCAGTTTGAAAAGCAGCGCACCTCGAAACATGCCATCCAACGCATGCTGGACCTGGTCATCGGCTATTCCAATAACAGCCACGACCCGCATATCACCATCAGCCACATTTCTGCAGATGAAACCGTGCTCCAGGTTCGCGATTCACTTCGTAAAGCGCTGGGCATCATTGAGATCCCGATTTTAAAACTGCCCCCGGCAATTATCGTGCACGGCGGACCGGGCATTGTCTCGGTTAGTTGTTTTACCAGGTAATTAGTTAAGTAGGTTCCGTAAAAATAACTCCTGGATGAAGGTCAGATTGACCAGCTCTCATCCAGGATTTGTATCAATATCTCAGGAGGTAGCACAAACGGGTTCTTCTGCATGCTGGAACTGGCCGCTGCCCTGGATATGATCTCAGGGAAGTCACTCCGCCGCACACCCAGTTCAGCCAGCCCGGGGATGTGCAGTTTACGGCACAGCGTCCTGGCCCATATTGCCACTTCATCAGGCTCTGAGGACTTACCATCGCTCAGGATCTCTGCCATGCGGCGGAATTTATCGATCAGCGGCTCATGGGACTGACCCAGTGCTGTCCCAAGGTTGGCTTTCAGCACTGCCGGCAGCAAACAGGCACAGATCGCCCCGTGTGCCGCCCCAACCATCGCCCCCAACACCCCGGCAAACCCGTGCACCGCCCCCAGTCCAGCCTGCGAAAGCGCTATCCCGCTGTATAGGCTGGTCAATGCCATATCTTCCCGTGCTGCAGAATTCTCTCCATCTCGGTAGGCAGTGAGGATCGACCGTGAGCCGCGTAAAATGCCATCCAGTGCGATCGCATCCGTCAACGGGCTGGCATTTTTGCTGCAGTAAGCCTCGATCACCTGGGTCAGTGCGTCCATCCCGCTTTGCGCGGTGATATTGGGAGGTAAAGAGTAGGTTAGTGTCGGGTCCACCAATGCCACTTTGGCGCCCATCCCTTTGCCGCGCATGCTCACTTTAACCGCTGGCGCCTCCAGGCTGACCACCGCGTTGCGCGTCACCTCGCTGCCTGTCCCGGAGGTCGTGGGGATTGCCAGCAGCGGCAGCCCGGGCAGGTCGACCGGCATCCCCTTGCCAACAACTTCCAGGTAATCGGTCAATTCGCCGGGGTTGGTTAAAAGGGCGGCGATCGCTTTGGCAGTATCCATCACGCTGCCGCCGCCAAACGCGATGAGGTGATCCACTGCAGCCGCTTTTGCCAGGGATAAGCCGGCAGAAATGACTTCCACATCCGGCTCATGCCCCACAGCGTATTCCACCCAGCTGATCCCAGCCGCCCTTAGCTGATCTGTCAGGGGTTGTAAAGGCACATGCCCGCTGCCCCGCACCAGCAGTGCCTGCCTGCCCATGCTGCTCGCGATCTCACCAGCCCGCTGGATGCTGTGGTCGCCAAAGATGATCCTTGTGGGCAGGTGGAATTCAAAGCACGTGGTCATGGGTCGCTGTCCTGGGGGCTCACCATGCGATAGGCTGCCTTGGTACGGGTCTCAGCCATCATGTCGATCACTGCATCGCGCCACGTCGTGTAATGAGCCGTTTGCGTGTGTTTGCTGATGCTTTGCTCGTTGTCGTAGACCTCGATCAGCGTGAACCGCGCCGGGTCCTCTTTGCTCTGCAGGAAATCAAATCGCTGGACCTCAGGCTCCCTCAAGCTGCCCTGCACATTTTTGCTGGTCTCGGCAATAAAATCCGCGATATATTCCTCTTTTACGTGAACAGACACGATCACAGTATGCATATGGTCCTCCAATGGGTGTATAAGCTCTCGCAGGTTCTAGAACATCCCGCGTGTCATGAGGTCGATCGTCAAATTGCTGATCAATTCCAGGGTAATATCTTTGGCAAAACCGCTGAGCATTGGCCAGTATTTTTTCTTGAACTTTGGCAAAAACCCTTTCACAGGTTCCAGGTTATCCCGCCCGCCTGCTGCCAGCCAATCACTGACCGAATTTTGTTCTTCCTCCTCGCCCGGCGGGGCAAGGATCTCATGGGCGATCCAGCGCTCCAGGCTGGGTGATAGCAGGCGATAGGTACCATCCGACCGGTTTTCGACCAGCAAACCGCGCTTGACCAGTTCGGGCACGTCCAGGTGCGCCCGCTGGTGCATGCCCGCCAGGTTGGCCAGTGTGGGCAGGGACTTGGCACCTGCCTTCTGGCGGGTCAGCGCCATGTCTGCCAGCAGCGTGATCTTTTCACTCTCGCTGGTATGCCCCCACATATATGCGTAGTGCGCATCGGATTGTTCGTCAAACTGGCGGCAGACCTGCTGAAGCAAAGCCTCCTTTTCCAATCTGCCTGTCTTGGCTTCGAACATGAAAAATGCCGCCATCTGGGTGAAGAATGGATAACCCCCGCCCAGTTTCAACACAAGGTCGCTCTCCGCCGGTTTAAAAGAAATGCCCGTTCCCGCCAGGTTGCCTTCGAGCAGTGCATGCACATCTTCAGGGTTGAAAGGCCGCAGGACGATATTGGCAAAGATGTTAAAGAATGGTGAGCCTTTGAGCTCTTCCGAGTGGCAGAGGTCGATCAGTTCCCTCCGCGTGGCTGTTATCAAGGGTAGATTTTGATGGATCGCCAATGCGCGCAGCCCACCAAAGAAGTCCGAGCCAAAATTGGGATTTTGGGTCACATATTCAAACTCATCCAGCAGCAAAACGGGCGTCAACTGCTCATCGGTGATCATGGTGAAAAGATCCTCGAGGTCAAACAGGTCAAAGGCATCCCGTGAGCGCAATTCCTTGATCTCTACTGCCAGTTCAGGCTTGCAGATGGCACGTTCCAGTTTCTGCAAGACACGCTGCCAGAAGCGCGGTGGGGTGATGTCGGTGAGTCCCTGGAAATCCATGTAGACCATGCAGAACTGTTCCGGCGGTAGACCCAGGCTTTGCGCCACCATGCTGTTTTCGAGGTGCTTGAGCAGGGAGGTCTTGCCGATGCGCCGTTCACCGACGATCGAGGTGCTTTCATGCGCGCTGGAACGCAGGCGGTTGACCACCTGGCGCAGTTCCTCTCTGCGCCCAAAGAATTTTGCCGGGTCACGTATGGGGTTGCCGAAGGTGAAGGGGTTGGAGGTCATAGGTTTTTCCCAAGCTTCATGTTTCAGGGAATATTTAAGTCGCTGATATCCCATAGTTTGAAATCTGAAAAAACTCCGATACCTCCACGTATTGAGTGTGAATATAAATTTATCCTTGGGTAACTGCCTTGAACAAATGCATTATCAGCGAATCCCATTGGTTTTTGATTGATGTAATAAGCAAAATCCTGATTTTTAACAATAATTAAAAAATTCATTGTAGATTTATACGGAATATTGCCGGATCCTCCCAAATTACTACCATCACATCCTGCATCCAATATCCAATATGTGGAATCCAACGAATCGCCATGATAAAGATCAATTATGCATGGATTATTCCTCAAACCAACCGATCCCCATCCTCGTGAAATGTGCACATTCACTTCAGCAACAAAATCATGAACGTAAAGATAATCAGCTTGAATTTCACAATTATCTAGGTATACTTCTCCATCAGCAACCCATCTACTTTTTTCATCACAATTAGTCGAATTCCAAATCTTGGAGATGGATTCAAATTCATCAACGTATTTTGGTGTCCGATCAGATATATAATCCAGAATTGGATCCCCGAATTCCGTGACCCATGCAGGTTGGGACATGGGGGTTTGGGTTGGATATGGGGTTACAGTCGCTGTTTCAGTGGCAGTTGGTTGAACCTGGGCTACTTCCAACTCCACACCTTCCAGGTCCCAGAATTGAATATTGTCATAGCTCACTGTAAAGTCGTCAGGACCATTTGTCGAAGCAAAAAAGAAATTTGAAGTGCCATATTTTTCAATCCCTTTGATCACTGCCACCACTTCATTATTAAGAACAGCGATCAGGTTGTCACCAAAGACACTCAGGATTACGTTTTGACTCTGGTGTACATTGAAATTACCTTCTCCAAGTATTGAATAACTATTATCCGATTGGGAGATTTTCCAATCTCCTTTTCCGTTAAATACAAGTTCACAATATCCTCCATTCTGGAGTGAAAGGAACTCAAAACCAAAGATCCTATTCATCGATACATCACCGCGATTAATAATCGTAAAATCATAGGAAATAACGAATTGGCTGGTGTCCAGGAAACCATTTTTGGGATATTTTACTATTTCGAGAGCATCCACCATTTCCTTAAATGATAATTGTAGCTGGGAGCTTTCAAGTACAAGTAATCCAAGGTCTCCCCATTCACTTTTGGCTGTGGAGAAATCGTCTTCAAATGTCGGGGGAGTGGTGCTGATATAATCTATCACCGCCAGCGCAAGTGCTGGCACAACGGGAGTGTTTTCCGGGGTTGGGTCTGGTGTCGGTGTAACTTCGGGTGTTGTGTTATGAAGCATAAGCGCTTCTGTTGGTGAAACTTCGGGTGTTGTATTTTGTAACACAAGCACTTCTGTTGGTGCTTCTTGTGTTTTCTCCACTTTCAAAGCTGCCAACCCTGTTTTGATCTTTGGCAGGAAAACAATGCTCAATATACCAAGTAAGATAACAGCCCCACCGATCGCCACCCAGGGTTTCTTTAAAAACGGTTTGCGTTCTTTGTTGGCTTCAACCGCTTCCACCAGCAGACGCGAGCTGGCCTTATACGTCGCATCCTGGGCGATGATTCCCTGCAGCAGGTGGATCGCTTTGCTGTACTGGCGTTTCCTGATCAGTCCCTGGGCGGTTTCGTAATCGTTGAGCAGCGCGGCGTTCTTCTTTGCCCTGGCGATATGCTTTTCCACCTGCCCGGCTTCTTCCGGCACTTCAGCAAGATACGCCTGCCAGGCTTTTTGTGCATCCTCCCATTTTTCCTTTCGAACAGCGCTTTCAGCCTCTTTCTTCAGGTCGCGCACTTTTGCCTGGTGGTATTCAGCCTGGATGTTTTCCAACTCACCAGCCAGTGTCGGGTCCTGCGGAATTAGAACAAGCAGCTGTTGCATAGCGGCGAGAGCTTCTTCCCACCTGCCTGCTTTACGCGCGCTGTCAACTTTTACCCGCAGCGCTTTGACCTGGGCTTCCTGTCTGCTGTTTAGTGCCGTAAGTAGCTCGGTTTGAAGACCTTCATCATTTGGTTTAAGTTTCAAAGCCGCTTCCCAGGCGGCAACCGCACCATCCCAATCGCCTGCGGCTTGCAGTTGGGCTGCCTGAGACTGGTGCAGGTGCAGTTGGGCGTTGGACTGGTCGCTTCGCATCTCGTTTAGCCAATGAGATAGTTCTTTATCCTCCGGTGCCAGCAGGATAGCTGTTTCGATGGCAGAAATGGCTTTGGGATAATTCCCCTTGGCGATCGCCTGCTCCGCTTCATGGCGATAGGCTTTGACGTGCTCCTGGCGCGGAGAGTCGCGGATTTCCAACAGCCTTTTTTGCAGGTCCTGGTTATCCGGGTCAATGGCGATGGCTTCCTCGATCATGCCAGCCGCTTCATCGTAGCGCTGGCGGGTCATGGCTTTATCGGCTTTCTGCACCCACCCCCGCACCTGGGCGGCTTTCTTTTCAGCCGCAACCTTCTCCAGGCTGGCACTCAGCAGTTCATCCTCTGGCAGACATTCCAGCGCTTCGCGAAGTTTTTTCTCTGCCTGGTCATATGCACCTGAAGCAAGCAGCGTTTCAGCCTGCTTTTGGTAGATCTGCACCATTTGTTGGCGTGCTTCGTTGTGCACAGGGTTGCGCTGCAGTATGGCTTTGTAAGCGCTGATCGCAGCATCATCCATTCCCCGCTTGCGGGCTGTTTCGGCCAGCGCCATTTGTGCCTGGCTGAAACCCTGGCGGGCAGCGATGTTCTCATCATCCAACTTGAGCACCTGCTCATACGTTTCAGCCGCCTTTTGATGGTGGTTACGACCGGCATGGATGGCAGCGATGCTGACCAGGGCACGACTGTTGTTGGATTGGGCTTGTAAAGCCTGCTGGTAGCTCTGGATGGCCTGCTCGATTTCACCCCTTTCGCGGTATTCATCACCGATCTCGTTGTAGCGGTCAGCGATCGGGTTGGTCTGCACCAGTTCCTCGCGCACGCGGTCCATTGGGCGGTTGGCAAGCAACCACAGTTTGAGCAGGTGGATCACAAAATGGTTATCATCGCTCAGCACATCCTTGTCCCGCAGGTGCAGGACGCCTGAATTCAGGTCAGCCTCGCTGAACCGCACGGATTGGCCTTTCAATACCTGGCTGATGGCGCGCAGTGCCATGCCCTCATCCTGGGCAAGCGCCGCCAGGGTCCATTTTTCAAGGTCGGATGCCTCATCCCACACGAACTTGAGGTTGACCGTTCCGCGTTCGATCACATCCGGCAGGATCTCATCCACATCGGCAGGCTTGATCTGACGCGCGCCGGTCTTCTGGCAGCGGGAGAAAAGCTCGTGGCACATCAACTGGGTAAAATAGGGGTGCCCGGAGGTGTAGTGGGTGATCTTATCAACTGCCTCAGGGTCATAGCTGATCAGCCCTTCAACCGGTTTGGTGATCAGGCTGATGCAGTCATCGGTGGTCAAAAAGCTGACCTTGCGGTAGAGGGCAGCTTTGAAAAAATCGGTATACGAAGCCTGCATGTTTTCAAGCTTGTTGCCCGAAGAGCCAATGGAAAAGATGAAGTTCAGCCCATCCAGGTCGATCAGGCGGCGCAGGTAGGCGATAAGTGGGCGGGCCAGGCTGTCCTGGATGTCCGGTCGATCAAGGGTGTCAAATTCATCGAAAGTGAGCAGCATGACACGCTCACCCAGGGCGGATCGCAGCAGCGGCAGGAAATCGGTGATGAAGGCTTCCGGGTCAGAAAAGGCATTGCGATCCGGCTTGGGCAGATCCAGGTCAGCCTCCTTTTTGACGGTGCGCACGATCTCGCTCGCCATCCACCATAAGAAACGGTCAAGGGTGGTGTTGGTGCGTCCCTGCAGGTCAAAGAAGACCTGGATGTATCGATTTGGAAGGTTATTGGGGATTTGCTTGAGGACTGAGGTTTTGCCAACCCGGCGCTGGCCGTGTAAGACCAGGATGTGGTTGACAAACTTGCCGGTCAGACTGCGTTCGATCCAACTGAAGATATCCTCGCGACCGAAGAACATGCTGGTTTCGACCACGGGTGCTCCAGCAATATAAGGATTCAGGATCTCGCTCATTATTTTAATCCATAGCCTGATAAACCCATGTCATCAAGAATTACATGTTCATTTTATCATACGAAAACTAGGCAAAGTTGTAGAATAGTCACATCATGACCATTAGGTTGCCTCAGTTTCTTGACGAAACCTTACCTCAGATCAGCGGTAGAAAATCAAAGAACTTTTAAATAGACTCCTAAACCTTCGTCGTGAATCCGCTTGCCAGTACCATTTCTCCCCTATCCCGTGCTACAATCACCCCATGAATACTTCGCTCATGCAAGCTGCTCCTGAACTGCCTGACCCGCATGACACCCTCATCTACCTCGATCGCGAGATAATGCTGATCAATAAGCCGGCTGGACTGCTTTCGATCCAGGATGGCTACGACCACAGCCTGCCCCACCTGGCAACCTACTACCAGCCGCGCTTCGGCAAGGTCTGGATCATCCACCGCCTGGATAAAGAGACCAGCGGGGTCGTGCTTTTGGGACGCAATGCGGATGCCCACCGCTTTTATAACGCCGAATTCCAGGCAAAATCTGTCAACAAGTACTATCACTGCCTGGTGGCAGGCACCCCAGCTTGGGAACAGACCCGCGTGAACCTCCCCCTGCGCCTCAACGCCGACCGCCTGCACCGTTCCCGCGTCGACGAGCAGAACGGCAAACCCGCCAGCACAGGTTTCAAGCTCCTGGCGAAATATGACGGTTACAGCCTGCTGGAATGTGAGCTCTTCACTGGTTACACCCACCAGATCCGCGCTCACCTCTTCGCCATTGGGCTGCATCTCCTGGGTGAGACGCTTTATTGCGAAAAAAGCCAGCGCGCAAACCAACAGAACGCCTTTGGCATGCAGCGCATCGCCCTCCACGCTCGCACTATCGCCTTCACCCACTGCGTGACCGGCAAATCGATGCAATTCACCGCTCCCTACCCGCCTGACATGCAGAACTTGTTGTCAGCATAACGCAGCAGGAAGATGGGCTTCGCAAAGCTTCGCAAGCTTCGCAGCTTCGCTGCACATATCCACCAATTGCGAAACTGAATGCTGAGTTAAGTTCCCAAAGATCGCATTGTACGTAAGTCACTGACATTTCATGCAGTCAGTTTTATCCGTAGCACTTGGTCCCCCGAAAAGAGCGAGGGATAATAAACGGAGCTTGGGGCATCGTTGCACAAATGCCTGATCTGCGAAGTTGAGTTGTTTGCCTTATTACTGAAAAATCCAGTTTCCTAGTTTCCTAGTTTCCCGGCACATGGATACCAAGGGGGAAACTGGAATTCGGGTTCAGGGGCCATGTGATCTTTGATAAAATAACCCTGGAAACCCGGTATGAGATCGTTTTAACAGTGTTTCGCTGGATCGATATTCAAATTACTCAGGACAGCCAGAGATCGGGATGTTTTCTCCGGATCGAGGTATGCTCCCCGCCGGCAATGATGATGTGGTCCAATACCTCCACATCCACCAGTTTGCCCGCCTGCACCGCCGCCCGTGTCAATGCAACATCCTCCGGGCTTTCGCTGGGATCCATGCTGGGATGGTTATGAAAAAGGATGATCGATCTTGCCGGCAGCCGGATGGCCGTCTTGAACAACTCCCCCACCCTGACCGACGAACTGGTCAGCGAGCCCTTGTAGAGCCGGTCTGTGCCGACCCAGTTGTTGCGTGTATCAAGCAGCACGACCCACAACTCTTCCTGTTCCAGTCCCCGCAATTCATAGCCAACAAGGTCGATCGCATCCTCCGGCTTGGTGATGACCTTCTTCTCCTTGCGGGCTTCCCTGGAGAGTCGATTGCCCAACTCGACCGCTGCCTTGACCTGCACTGCCTTCGTATGCCCTATACCCGGAAGCTTGGTCAGTTCGCTGATCGGTGCCCTTTGGATGCCAGCCAGTGAGCCGAACTTCTTCAGCAGCAGTTGCCCGAGTTCCACAGCATTGATACCCTGCGTGCCGACCCTGAGCAGGATGGCCAGCAGTTCCGCATCAGTTAATGCCTGGGGACCTTCAGATTCCATCCGTTCTCGGGGTCGGTCGGTCTTATTGAGATCAGTAATCCGCAGTTTGGCAGGGTTGTTTGACATAGTAAAATTGTAAATGCGAAACCCGGTGAGGGCAAGGGTTTAATAAGCATGCCTCGGAAAATGCCAGGTATAATAAAATCTTCACAACTTCTTCATACCCTGCAAACAATTCCTAAACCATTGATTTTCATAGGTGACTATACTCTGCCGCATGAAAAAGAAGATATGGATCATTGATCTACTTGCCCTGTCCGGATTTTTATTGACCTTTTTACCGCAGATCACCGGGTACGACTTGCATGAGTGGCTGGGCCTTGCAGTTGGCGCAACGCTTATTGTTCACCTTATACAGCATTGGCGCTGGGTGGTTTCCATCAGCAAAAACCTGCAAAAAAGCAAGGCACGCTTGCTCATCCGTTATTTCCTGGATGGATTATTGGCCTTGGGTTTAACAGGGATCGTTCTAACCGGGCTGGTGATCTCGTCGATTCTCAACCTGAGCTTAGTGAATTATGAAGCCTGGTACGTCGTGCATTTTAGCATTTCCTATATCTCCCTCGTCCTTCTCCTGTTAAAGATCACCTTGCACTGGAAGCAGATCAACAACATGATCGCCTGCCTGTTTAAGCATGAGCGCTGCGAGCCTGAACTGACACCTGCCCAGGTCTCCAGGCGCCTTTTCTTGCGGGATGCAGGCTTTGCGTCGATCGGTTTGTTCGTCGCCGGCAGCGGGATTAATTCACTCCTAAGGAACGTGGCGGAAGTTTCCGCTTCCAACATTGTTCAGGTACCCACGCAGGCAGCAACAGCAACCCAGGCTCCGGGTCCAACCGCATTTTCAGCTACACTGCAAACAGGGTCACCACAGGAGACCGTAACAGCACCCCGGGCAACCGATACCCTCGCACCGAGCGCGACCCCCACCGCGACGACCGCCAGTGGAAAGGCTTTATGCAATTTACATTGTGCATATCCCGGCAAATGCCGCAAGTATGTGGATAACAATGGCAACGGGTATTGCGATCGCGGCGAGTTTATTTGGTAAGGGCTGCATAGCGGCGTAAGTGAATCGCGGGGACCTGTTCAAAGCACCAAAAGATAATAAAATTCAAACTTTGCTTAACATAATACAAAGCTTATACAGCCTACAATTTTTCCAAATATTGCTGTAAAATAATAGATAAATAAATACAAAATAATATGTTAAATAGGAGAAAGAATGGAAGAAAAAGCAATCATTAAGTTACGAAGGTTCAACCTGCTCATGGGCGGCCTTCACCTGGTTCAAGGCATCGCCATGCTGTTCCTGGCAACCACTGTCATTCAAAAGATCGCCGAGTTTTCGCCGACGATCACCCAAAATTTTATTGCCTACAATACCCAGACTCAATCGTTAGGATTGAGCTCAAAAGAACTTTTTAAACTGCCTTTTGGCGTGTTGGTGGCATCATTCCTGCTGATCTCAGCATTGGCACATGCGATCATTTCAATTCCCAAGAAGACCAATGCCATCTATTCTGCCGATCTCAAGAAAGGCATCAACAAATTCCGCTGGTTCGAATATGCCTTCAGTTCTTCGATCATGATCGTATTGATCTCCACCCTTTTTGGTATTTACGACATCGCTTCGTTGGTTTTGATCTTCATTGTCAATGCGGCAATGAACCTTTTTGGCCTGGATATGGAACTCATAAATGCCGGTTCGACCAAGGGGAAAGTAAACTGGGGTCCTTTTGTTTGGGGTTCCATCGCGGGAATTGCACCCTGGATCGCCATCCTGCTCTACATGTTCGGCAATGCCAATTTTGACATGGTACCCTGGTTTGTCTGGGCGATCATCGGTACTTATTTCGTCGCCTTCAACACCTTCCCGATTAACATGATCCTTCAGTACAAAGGCATTGGCAAATGGAAAGATTACCTGTACGGTGAAAGGGTTTACATCATCCTCAGCCTGGTAGCAAAATCGATCCTCGCCTGGTTGGTGCTCTTCGGCGCGATGCAGCCATAAGCAGAAACCAAATGATCAAGCGCTGATCTGATATAAAACCTGCGCACAAGAAATTACAACTATAAGACCGCTTTGCAATACAGCAAGGCGGTCTTTAATTTAGAGAGGAGAAATCCTAAAATGAACAGGGTACGAAAATTTTATTTCATTGCCTGCTCCGGGAAACCAGGTCAATCAAGGTTAAAAATTGAATAAATTTTGTATAGAAATCAGGAACTGATATTTCATCCCTTGCCGCCATTAATGATTTCCATCCAGGTGTCACGTACTTCGTCCATCGGTCTTTTCAGAAGTTCAGGTTGCAATCCAAACAATAGTGTAGCGCGTTCCTGCGTGTCATAAGGCGGCCAGGTGGGCAACTCGGCAATACCTGGAGTCCCTCTGCGCGCAAAATTGGTCCAGGCTTTGCCCATCAGTTTTGATAGCTGCAACTCCTCGGGTGTGCAGTCATAACGCATGGCGTCTGAGATATCGCCTGACTCAAGTGTGCCAAAAACGAAATACAGGTCAGAGACATGGGCGGCTGCTTGAGTTTTGGGTGAGGGGTGGGCAAAAGTATAAAAGTGGACCTCACCACCTGCAGCCAATTGCTGCTCAGCGAAGATGATAGCCGGGATGCGGAAAAGGGAATCGGAAAAGAGCTGGTTGTATTCACGTTTCTGTTTAACAGCTTGTCCAGGCAGAGCAGCGCGATATAGTTCAAGCAGGCGCTGAACCTGGTCTTTACTGGCACCGCGCCGGGTAATCTTTTTCAATAGGATCTGTTTAAGTAAAATACGAATTAAGAAAGGCAATTTCATGCCTCCAAAGACAGGTAGTTCTTCAGAAGTGACTCCAATCATCACAGGAATGTCCCTGGCAGCGCCGTTACGCAGGTCAACCAGGGGTTCATGGGGAACGATCTCACCATCATGCACTGGCGCGAAAGAAAAGTCCAGCATTTGACCAGCCGCTTTACGATTAGCGCGCTGTAAGGTTTCGGTTGAGGCACAACGCAGGCCTTGTAAGTCACCCAATCGGACGCCGGCATGTCTGAAGAAGCGCTTTGCAGATGCTTCAAGCGTGTCCAGATTACTTTTTTGGGGGTCATAGAAAAAAGAACCGCTCTGCAGGATGGCTTTGTGGAACAAACCGCGGGCGGAAGGCATGACCATGAGGTAGGCAACCGAGGCTGCGCCAGCGCTTTGACCAAAAATCGTAACATTGGTTGGGTCACCCCCAAAATCGGCGATATGACGCCGCACCCACTCAAGGGCACAGACCTGGTCCTGCAAGCCCAAATTCGGACTGATCCCTTCAGCATACAGGAAGCCGAAAGCACCCATGCGGTATTCTAATGAGACCACGACCACATCACCCAGTTCAGCCAAATTGCCGCCCCGGTTTCGCGGTCTTGAACCGGAATCGATGATAAAACCACCCCCGTGGATGTAGACCATGACCGGGCGTCTTTTTGTATCGGCTCCAGGGGTGTAGATGTTCAAAACCAGGCAATCCTCTGATTCCTCAAGGAGGATAGGAGGTGTGTCAACAACTGTTTGCGGTGCCATGGGTCCATAACGGGTCGCGTCAAGTTCGCCTTGCCAAAAGTCGATGCGTTGAGGCGGCATGTAACGCAGACTTCCCACAGGTGGTTGGGCATAACGAATGCCAAGGTACTCCTGGCGGGACGTGTACTGCAAACCACGAAGTGTGCCCAGCCCGGTTGTGATGAAGACCTCAGTTGCTGATTCCATTATTCTCTCCATTTTTTCCTGTTAATTTATGATAAACATTTCCACAAAGATTCAATCAAAGGTATGCGGCGGCGATCGCCTTCTTTAAGTTCGGCCATGCGGTTCATGACATAGGCAATGGTCACACTCTTTTCCATATCCATCACCCAGACCGCACCACATAACCCGGACGTAATGGAAGAGATTGTTCATGGGTGATCCTTTATACGGTTAGAAGTTAAATTATAATGCCGCGGGATGCCTGGAGGGCTTTATGAAAATCAAACATCTGAGATAGCTCTGGTCTCCCGACCAGAGCTACTGGGTGTCTGAAGCTATCAAGGTGGCCGTTAAAAATTTTATTGGCATTTGATCTCGACCGTTGTGCCGGTGGTGATGCCATTCTCGTTGAAGCTATCCACACAGACATAATAAGTAGCCCCTTTGTTTAGTGTCGGCAGGTTCAGGTGATCCTGGTCATAGACCAGCCAGCTGAGGTAGAGCTTTTCCGGTTGCACACCGTAGCGGATGTTGTACCCCTGGGCATTGGTGACCTTTTCCCACTGGATGAGCGCGTCCAGGTCGCCGGTCCTGGAGGCTGTGGCTTCCACCCTGGCGGGTTTCTCACCTTTGCCCATTCCAAAGACGCGCAAACCGCTGACCTTGAATGTCTGCCCATAGGGAAATTCATACCCGGTGATCTTGATGTAGCGTATTTCGTTACCGCCTTCATAGACAAAGAAATCATGCGGCAGGTCACAGTCGTCATTACGCTTGTCCTCAAGAATGAACCAGGCTGATCCATCCAGGCTGCCTTCCAGCACGTAGCGGGTATGTTGTGGCGAAGAGTCTATGAAACGCCTGCCTATGATCTCGTTATGCATATCCTCCTTCGAATGCTTTGGACCGCGAACCTCTCCATCTGCAATATTGACCTGGATTGCATGAACGATTTGGATATCACCCAGATCCAGTTCAATATACTCCCCGGGTTTATTGGTTGCAGCGCTCCACCAGGTGCGGATGTCTTCATCCACTGCCAGTTCAGCCTGGTGGGCTTTGTGGTTTGAAGAAACCTTAACCGGCTTTTTATAGGATAAGAGCATCCATTTTGGCTCGATCTGCCAGGGGTCGAATTTTCCTTCCGGGAAGGCGATTGGATAATCAGCAAAATTCTGGTTGCAGAAGATAACTCCATCCTTGTCAAAACCGGCAGGAAAGAGCCCAACCCGGCGTTCAAAGTTCTTATTGACCGAAATGCGCATGGTCGAAGCATGCCACCAGTTGCCATATTTATCCTGGATGGTGCTGCCATGCCCGGCAGCTGTTATGAAACCGCCCGGATTGGAAGAGAACGGGTTATGGGCACAAAACTCAAAAGGTCCCAGCGGATTTTTAGAGATGTAAACACCATCAGCGTAAGTATTGTGCTCGGTGCCAGGGATGGCGTATTGCAGGTAGTATTGACCGTTATATTTGGTCATAAAAGCACCCTCGGTGAAAGGCTTGCCACCAAAGATCATCGAGACCAGCCCCTTTTTGGTATCCGGGTCGCAGTTCTCACCCGGTCTTTCAAAGCCATGGTTTACTGGGTCTCCGATGAAGAGCGGCACTTTCTCACCGATGGGTGTCATGGAATGGCGGTCCAGCTCAACCCCATAGATTGGCTCGGTGGCTGAACAGCCCCAGTATAGATAGACCCTGCCGTCATCATCGCAAAAGAGACCCGGATCCCAAAAGGGAAATGGGGCTGAAACCTGTTCAAAACTATCTGACAGGGGATCAAGAGTACGCAGGATGGGACAGTTCTCTGCCCGACGGGAGGCACAAAAATAAAGATACTCCCCTACCTGGCGCACATCCGGGGCATAATCATAGATCAGCAGGTCGCGGTTTTCATGAAATTGCCAATTGACCAGGTCATCGCTGTGCCAGAAACCGGCAGACATCGATACGAACATGTAGTACTTGCTCTTGAAGAGAATGAGCGTGGGGTCTGCGCCTTCGCGGTGGTAGATCCATCTGCCAAAGGATTTGATATGCTGGTAACGGTAGGACAGGTTTAAGGGGTTGCAGTAGACATTTTGCATTGAGTTTTTTCCTTCAATTGATCAAACTTTTTTACCATTTTACAACACAGTTGAGTTTTGCGAGGTCAAATATCTCTACTTATTGATCATTTTCCATTTTTTAGCTCCGGCACATTAAGTCAAGCGAAATCCCATGAAGATCCGGGATATCTGGGCAATGTAGGAGGACAATTTCCTTGTTAGACAATTCATCCAGGATACTTGGCATTTATTAGGCAAGCTTCTGAACAGCATTTATCTTTCATCGTATTAGTACTCTTGTGGATAATTCGAGGCAACAAAACAAATTCTGGATTTATGATTTTAAAGGTCAACCTTCATAAAGGCAGTCTCGGTCATTTTCACATAAAAAAAAAGGTTATTGGTTTTCCAATAACCTCTCTGATCTGGTGTGGAAATTAAAGTTAACTGATGATGGGATCGATCAAACCATAGGTCCCGTCACGTCGGCGGTAAAGGACATTGACCTTGCTGGTTTTGGCATTGTAAAACACAAAGAAATTCTCATGACCCAGCAACTGCATCTGTTCCAGGGCTTCCATCTCATCCATTGGCACAAGATTGAAGCTCTTGCGGCGGGCGATCTTTAAGCCCTCCTCAGCTTCTTCTACCTCAACCTCAGCCTCCTCACCCGCTGCTGAGATACCATCGCCCCTGCCGCGCCAGCGCTTGCCCTTATAGCGTTCGATCTGGCGGGACATCTTATCAATTGTTTCATCGACAGCAGCAAAAAGGTTATCCGCTCTTTCTTCTGAGCGAAGGATGAAGCCCTTCCCGCGGATGGTAAGCTGTGAAACAAAGCGGTCTGTCGCGCTGCGGGCAGTCTTTACATAGGACAGGTCCATGCGACTTTCTCCGATCTCAGGCAAATATCTTTCGAGCCGGGAAGTCTTTTTTGTTACATAATCCTTGATATGGTCAGTCAGTTCCAAGTCTTTCGAGAAAATGTCAATTTTTTGTGCCATGGGATCCTCTCTATTTATGATATGACAAAATTATACAACACTTGTCAAGCTAAATTAAGGTGTGCACCTCCTTTTATTGTACGGGCAAAGGTCAGGCAGTAGATTTTCAAGGCACCAGCCCTTCTTAATGCAAGGGCAGCTGCATTAATTGTCGCTCCTGTTGTGGATACGTCATCAACCAGTAAAAGGTTCTTCCCCTTGATAAGGTGCTCTTCCGCCCAAAAGGCATCAGCGACATTCTGCCAACGCTCCAGTTCGTTCAAACCAACCTGTGAGCGGGTGTCTTTCACCCGCACCAGCGCCGACAATAGATATTTGACGCCAAAATTGAGGGCGATGGGCAATGCCAGCAAAGCCGCCTGGTTGTATCCGCGCTCTTTTTGCCTCTGGTGAAACAGGGGCAGCGGGATGATGATGTCAAACTGCCATTTTTGACGGTCGAGGTAAGGCATCAACAACCCGGCCAGTTTTTCAGCCAAGCCCAGGTCATTCTGATATTTTAGGCGTTGAACCGCCTCACGTGCAATGCCCTGGTAGGCAAACATCGAGCGAAGTCGGTCATAATATGGGGGATGATGCTGACATTGTGCACAAACTACAGCTGACTTCTGAGCGCGTCCACATACCGGGCAGACGGGCGGCGGTAATTCCTGGAAATCAGCCAGGCATTCCGGGCAAATTCGCTCGCCTTCAGCCTGGCAGTTAAAGCAGGATGGGGGGAAGACCCAATCCACTCCCTCCCAGATACCTGTGTAGAGTTTACTGAGCAAGCTCATGTCAATGACCAGGTTCTAACGCGGTTATTGGATCATACCTTGCAATGTGGTGTTGTAGAAATTTTGCATCGCCGGCCACAGGAGGCTGAAAAGGGTGAACAAGACGAGGAAGATCAGGATTACGAAAAGGGCATATTCCAGGAATCCAAAACCATGTTTTTTCATAATTGAAATCCGTTCCTTTCGTTCATCAACATCTTATCATAAATCCGTTGGTATGAGCAATCCATAAAAAGGCTATATTATCTATTGTAGGCGATCTCCTGATTGGTTAAAATATGGATATCTTTAATCACAAAATATCAATTTAAAAGGAGACAATATGAGCGATATTCTGGAAAAAATCAAAGAAGGCAAGGATTGGCTTTCCAAGATCATAGCAAAGATCCCCGGCTTTAAAGGCTATATGGAACGGGCAGACCGCCGCATGTCTGACAAGCTGTTACGGGAAAACATTGCCAATACATTTGAAGGTTTATACCAACGGGTATCAGGCTTGCAGAAAGACCTGATCTCCCAGGGTGGATTGGCATACATTGATGATGTCGAGTCCGCGGCGATCAAACTGCGCCAATTCATCGATCGTATTCGCACCGCGTCCTATGGATATGCAGGTATTTTCGATGCGATCAAGATCAAAGAGACCGAGTTGGGCCAGGTTTATGAGTACGATGCCACTCTGTTGGCGATGTCAGACGAAGTAACCCGCGCGATCGACAACATGGAAACCTCGATCGGCACAGATGGCCTTCCGGCTGCGATCAAACACCTTACCAATATCTCACAACAGTGCGTGGATGCATTCAACAAGCGCTCAGAGGTAATGAAGGGCATTGCCCAAAGTATTGAGGGCTAATTTTTATCAAACTGATCATATAAGAAAAGATGGAGAGTAACTATGGCTAGAATTTTTGATGTTGTTGAATATCCCAGTGAGATGACCGATGAGATCGTCCATCGCTTCCCCGAAAGTGGTCCGGCAGACCTGAGGATCGGCTCCCAGGTCATCGTCAGGGAATCGCAGGCAGTGGTTTTCTTCCGTGATGGCAAAGCCCTGGATGTTTTAGGACCCGGACGGCACACGATCACTACCGCCAATATCCCATTCCTCATCGACTGGATTGGCAAGGCATTTAATGATCGCACCCCCTTTACCGCCGAAGTGTACTATGTCTCGATGAAGGAATTTGCGGACCGCAAGTGGGGCACACCGCAGCCGATCATCGTACGCAATCCTGGTGTTGGCCTTGGCATTGCCCTTTTGCAGGGTTTTGGCACGTACAGCTTCCAGGTCAAGGATCCCCAGCAGTTTGTGACCCAGATCGTCGGGGCACAAAAAGCTTACCGCACCTCTGAAATTGAAAACCGCCTGAGGACCATGCTTTTATCCAAGTTGCAGGATCTTTTGGGTGAGACTGCAGCCAAAAATGATGTACTGCAACTGATCGGCCTGACCGAAGAGTTGGGCGCTGGCGTGAGAGCTAAAGCCCAGGATGATTTCCTGGCCATCGGCTTGCTGCTGAAATCATTTTACATTGGCAACCTGAAACCCTCCGACAAGTCTGCCGAAGAATTGCGTGCCATGGGCATGCTGGACATGCAGACCTATACGCAGCTCCAGGCTGCTGATGCCATGCGTGATGCCGCCCAGAACCCAAGTGGTGGCGCTGGCCTGACCGCAGGTATTGGCGCTGGCATGGGCATTGGTAACGTGCTGAGCGGTTCGCTTGCCGGGATGACCGGGGCACAGCAAGCCGCACCTGCCGCAGGTGCCGCTGCCGCCGCAGTAATGCCTGATGTGATGACCCCCTCGGAAGCAGCTACATTCTTGAAGGTTTCAGAAGAAGATGTGATCGCTGCGATCACGGCAGGTGATTTAAAAGCCCGCAAGATCGGCAGTGCATTCCGCGTGAGCAAGGAATCACTGCAAGAGTTCTTAAAGGGATAATCAACAGCCTTCCAAAACAACAGGTGATAAGACAGGTGCCAGTCCAGGTGCCTGTCTTTTTTTATTCCTTTAAAACTTTTGAATGATACCAGGAGTCCATAATGCCTGACCCACGCTGGACAAGGGGTGTTATAATTTTTTAAAATAATTCCATAAATTGGAGCTTGATGAGACTTCACGAATACCAGGCAAAACTCATTTTTTCCAAGCACGGGATCCCCATACCACAAGGCAGATTAGCATCCACCCCAGGCGAAGCCAAACAGATCGCCGAAGAGATCGGGCTGCCGGTCGTGCTCAAAGCCCAGGTGCTGTCCGGCGGTAGGGGCAAGGCAGGCGGTGTCAGGTTGGTCAAGACGATGCAGGAAGTGCAGGTAGAGGCGTCCCGGATCCTCAGCAGCCAGATCAAAGATTTCCCGGTCAGAAAACTGCTGGTGGACAAGGGCGTCGAGATCCGCCAGGAGATCTACCTGGGGATCGTCAGTGACCGCTCAAAAGGACAACCGGTCATTATTGCATGCGGTGATGGTGGCATTGACATTGAGATCATTGCCTCCCGGACACCTGAAAGGATCATCAAAACCTGGATCGATCCCCTGATCGGTTTGCGAAGCTACCAGGCCAGGGAACTGGCGAATGAGATCGACCTGCAAAAAGAGTATTGGAAAGAATTCCAACAGATCGCAATGAGCTTGTGGCAGATCTTCCAAACATATGATGCCACGATGGCAGAGATAAACCCATTGGTAATTAATAATGAAGGTAAATTCCTGGCGCTGGATGCCAAACTGAGCATTGATGATAATGCGCTTATGCGCCAGCGGGATTTTCTGGAATTGCGAGACCTCTCAGCAGAAAGCCCGGAAGAAGCCGAGGCCAGGAAATTCGACCTTTCATACGTAAAATTGAATGGCAATATCGGTTGCCTGGTGAACGGTGCAGGGTTGGCGATGGCGACGATGGACACGATCAAGAAGTGCGGTGGTGAGCCGGCAAACTTCCTGGATATCGGGGGAGGTGCAAACTCGGAAAAAGTCAGCGCGGCGTTGATGATCATCCTCTCAGATCCCAAGGTCAGGTCGGTATTGATCAATATCTTTGGCGGGATCACGAGGTGCGATGAGGTGGCCAGGGGTATTTTGATCGCTTTGCAGGAAGTGTATATGCGCGTGCCATTGATCGTCAGGCTGGTCGGGACAAACGCCGAAGAAGGGATCGAGATCCTCAAAGGCCAGGACCAGATCACTGCGACCACACTCCTTGAAGCAGCGCAACTGGCTGTAACAAAAGCAAGTGGGGAGGAAATATGAGCATTTTGATCGATGAGAAATCGCGCATCCTGGTGCAAGGAATTACCGGCAAGGAAGGTCTTTTTCATTCAGAACAAATGCGTAAGTATGGTTCGAATATTGTGGCAGGCACTGCGCCGGGTAAAGGCGGGGGATGGGTTCTTGAAAGCAAGGTGCCGGTTTTTGACTCGGTGGCGCATGCTATCGACGCAACTGGTGCTGATTGCAGTGTGATCTTCGTCCCCGCCCGTTCAGCAAGCGATGCGATCCTTGAAAGCGTGGCCGCCGGGATCGAGCTGATCATCTGTATTACCGAGGGCATCCCGATCATGGATATGCTGATGATCAAAGCCTATATGCAGCGCAGCCATTCAAGGCTCATCGGGCCAAATTCGCCGGGTATCCTGTCACCTGGCAGATCCAAAGCAGGCATCATTCCAGGCAACATCGCTATCGAAGGAAACGTTGGGGTCATTTCACGCAGTGGCACATTGACCTATGAAGTGGTCTATGCCTTGAAGAACAGCAGCTTGGGTGTCAGTACATGCGTGGGTATCGGGGGAGACCCGATCATTGGGACGACATTCAAAGACGCACTGGTAATGTTTGAAGGAGACCCCCAGACGGAATATATCATTATGATCGGTGAGATCGGTGGCGATGACGAGGAAGAGGCCGCAAAGGTTGTGTTTTCGCATATGAGCAAGCCGGTATTCGCTTACGTTGCCGGGGAAAGCGCCCCACCCGAAAAGCGCATGGGGCATGCCGGCGCCATCATAGAAAAAGGGGTTGGCTCAGCCCAATCCAAGATCGAAGCCCTGGGTAAGGCAGGTGTTGGCATGGCGCATCACCCGGAGGAATTCCCCACCCTGATCCTTGATCTGGAGCATAAAAAAAGAGGAGACCAATAGATCAGGGTCTCCTCGATGAGGTAAAACAAAGCTTATTTTTGCAGCAATTGATCGATGTACTCAACCGCATCTTTGACCGTGCGAATATTGCGCGCAGTCTCATCAGAGATGTTGACGTTGAACTTCTCACAGAAACCGTCGATCAGGAAGAACTGATCCATCGAGTCTGCTTTGAGATCTTCAATGAAACGGGTATCCATGGTGATATTATCGCCATCAATTTTCAAAACATCAACAACCACAGCTTTTACCAGTTCAAATGTGTCTGACATAAAAAACCTCCATAAACCTATTAATCAATATATAATAATTGTAACCTGCCTTGAGCGCCTGTCAAGCAATGCGCCCTGGCTGTAATATATAACACATGGTAACAAAATTAGATTCTAATATTGAAAAACGTAAAACTGAGCACTTATCTGTGGTCCTGGCGAACGATGTCAGGTCGGGCTTAAGCTCGGGGTTTGAGACGATCAGGCTGACCCATGAAGCCCTGCCTGAGATCGACTTATCAGAGGTGGACCCATCGCAAGTGCTTTTCGGCAAGCGATTAGCGTTACCCATACTGATTTCGTCCATGACCGGGGGTACCCTGGAATCAGGAACAATTAATCTACGCCTGGCTGAAGCAGCGCAAACCCATGGGCTGGCCATGGCGGTTGGGTCTCAGCGGGCTGCGATCGAAAACCCGGATCTGGCTTTCAGCTACCAGGTCAGGAAAGCAGCACCTGGCATATTGCTATTCGCCAATTTGGGAGCAGTGCAATTGAGGCATGGCTTTGACCTCGATGGCTGCCAGCGGGCAGTCGATATGATCGAAGCAGATGGCTTGATCCTCCATTTGAACCCCCTGCAGGAGGCATTGCAGGTCGACGGGAACACACAATTTGGGGAATTGGCCCGGCAGATCAGCCAGGTGTGCAAGAAGCTTGAAGTGCCGGTAATAGCCAAGGAGGTTGGCTGGGGGATCTCACCCAGGACTGCAAGGTTATTGAAAGAATGCGGGGTAAGTGCCATCGATGTGGCAGGTGCAGGCGGCACTTCCTGGTCTGAGGTCGAACAACACCGGCTGGAAGAACCGGTCATGAAGGAAGTGGCACAGCAATTCCGTCATTGGGGGATCACAACTGTGGATTCGATCCGCAATGTCAAAGAAAATGCAGCAGGGATGATGATCTTTAGCTCGGGCGGGCTGGAAAACGGGATCGACATTGTCAAAAGCATCTGCCTGGGTGCCAAAGTGGGCGGAATGGCAGCACCAATATTAAGAGCTGCGGCTGCAGGTGACGATGCCCTGCACCAGAGGATCGCGATCATCCAGAAAGAGATCCTGATCAGCATGTTCGCTGTTGGAGCACCTAATTTGGACATGCTGACAGAAGAGAAACTGCAGAAATGAACAGGGAATCGACCCAACTGCGCGAGTCCCTCCTGGGATTGATTGAAGCAGACTTGATTCAATTCACGAATGGGACCTGTCCGCAAAAACAGCCCCAGATCGGCGAAATGGTGCGCTGGCACATGGGATGGAAAGGTTCTGCTGCAGGTGCCAGGCATGGCAAAAGGCTGCGGCCACTGTTCCTGCTGCTTTTTAGCGCGATAACCGGATGTTCACCCCACAATGCCCTGCCCGCTGCCACAGCTATTGAACTCATCCACAATTTCACTCTGGTTCATGACGATATCCAGGACCAGAGCGACTTGCGCCACAACCGGGCTGCCTTGTGGAAACGCTACGGGACTGCCCAGGCGATCAACACCGGCGATCTCCTGTACAGCCTGGCCAAACTCAGCCTTGCACGCCTTGAAAATGACTTTTCAGCCGGGATCATCCTGCAGATTGCAATGATCATTGAACAGACAGTGTTCAAACTCGGAATCGGTCAGCATATGGATATCGCTTTTGAAGGATCCACCGCAATCAAATTGGCTGATTACATGGAGATGATCGCTCATAAAACCGGTGACTTGCTTTCCGCCAGCTGCAAGATCGGGGCAGTCCTCGGGACATCTGACTCCGAATTGATCATGGCGGCAGGTGAATTCGGCATGGCAATCGGGATGGCTTTCCAGGTCCAGGATGACATCCTGGGTATTTGGGGTGATCCGGCGATAACCGGGAAATCAAACCAGAATGACCTGGTCATGCGTAAACTTTCGCTCCCGATCACCATGGGGCTGGAAAATCGCAGCCGTTTCTACGAATGCTGGAACTCTGAGCATTATGCAGAGTTTGACCTGCCATATTTGAAAGCGCTTTTGGAAGGTGAAGGTGCCAAAGACTATTCTCTGGAAAAAGCAGCTGAATTTGCCGGCAAAGCAGCTGCGTTATTACCCAGGATCTGCAGGGAAGATAACGAGTATGGCGAATTGCTCTCAGCCGTAACCAGGGAACTGATCGGCAGAAGCTTCTGAGCCCCAAGGGAGCCAACCAAGCGTAGAAAACCTGCTTAGTCCAGCCCGGATGACAGCAAATCCATCGTTGTTTTCACCAGCAGTGCGACCCCCAGCGGCAGACAATCCTCATCCACATCAAAACAAGGGTGATGGTGGGGAAAAGCAAGTCCTTTTTCTTGATTTGCAGAGCCGATGAAGAAGAAACAGCCGGGGATGCGCATCAGGAACTCAGACATATCCTCGGCACCCATGGTCTGGTAGTTATTCTCAATGATTGCGTCCGGGAATAATTCCCTGGCATTTGCTGTCACCTTTTGAGCAACCTTTTTGTCGTTGATCACCGGGTGGGTTCCCGGGTCAACTGCCGTTTCTGCGCTGCAATGCATCGCACTGGCGATTCCTTTGACGATCTCCTCAAAACGGTTGACAATCGTTTGCCGGACTTCGGGGGTAAATGCACGGATGGTGCCTTCTGCAGAAACAGTGGAAGGAATCACATTAAAAGCGCTGCCGCCTTCCATGTGGGTGATACTTAAAACGGCACCATCCAGGGGAGAAATATTGCGTGAGACGACCGTTTGCAGGGCAGTGACAATTTGGGTGGCAGTGATCATCGGGTCAATTGTCAGGTAGGGCTGTGCCCCATGCCCACCACTGCCGGTGATCTTGAAGGTAATGCGGTTGGCACCTGCCATCATCGGACCTTCGGTGATGCCGAACCAACCCACCGGCTTGAGATTCCAGACATGCAATCCAAGGGCAAAGTCGGGTAACGGACCATCCAGGGCGCCATCATTAATCATAGATAAGGCGCCGTTGCCGGTCTCTTCGGATGGCTGGAAGACCAGCTTGATTGTGCCTTTGAGGTCCGAAAGGTGCGCGGCAAACATCCGCGCACAGGTCAAGCCCACCGACACGTGACAATCATGCCCACAGGCATGCATCACACCAGGGTTAAGCGAAGCGTAGTCAGTCGTATTCTCTTCCTGGATCGGCAGCGCATCCATGTCAAAGCGCAGCAGGACTGTCGGACCATCTGCTGGTCCCTTCAAAACGCCCACCACACCCGTCTTACCCAATCCGGTTGTGACCTGGTATCCCATACCAGTCAGTTCCCGGGTAATGACCCCGGCAGTGCGAATTTCGTTGAAACCAAGCTCGGGATGCTGGTGAAAATCCCTTCTTAATGCCCTGGTATAACTAAATAACTGTTCAGCTTCATGCTTGATGTCCATATTACCTCGTAAAATTGATCCTGCGGAACTTTTCTTCGTACTTAAAATTTCCCTGGGTATCCTTTTCGAGCCAGGAGCGTACCCGCTCTTCAAAGGCAATAGGATCACCTATCTGGGAAACGTGCATTTTTAAAGCCTCCAGCCTGGTTTCAAAGAACCCTGTGACATCCACCAGGACATTGGGTTGACCGGTCAGGCTCATCCAGATTTCCTCAACTGTGTGCGGCAACAAGCCTGCCTGGACAAGTTCAGGGTAAAAAAAGATGTTGCCTGCGCCAGGGAATGCAGCATCAATCACTACCTGTCCCGCTGCGCGGTGGTCGGGGTGGTTGATATAGCGGCGGTTTTCAAACAGGTTCAATGGGTCGCAGGTAACCAGAATTTGCGGGCGATACTTGCGGATCAGGGAGACGACCTGCTTGCGGGTTTCCAGGTCTGGCACCAGGTATCCATCAGGGTTATCCAGGAATTCCAGCGATGCCACCCCGAGGAAATCAGCCGCTGCAGTCTGTTCTTCGATGCGGTGGGCAATTATTTGGGCCGGCGTCAATGTTGGGTCACTGCTGCCTTTGTCACCTTTGGTCAAAATGGCGTAGTGGACGGCATGCCCCTCACTGATCCAACGGCTGATCGTGCCGCCCAAAAAAAATTCCGGGTCATCCGGATGTGCAAGGATGACCAGGATCTCTTTTTTTTCAGACCAGGGGATGTATGTCTCGATGCTCATTTCCTATTGCGTCGACTCCGGTTGCTGCGATAACCACGTCTGGATGAATTGCGCGGCCTTTTTTCCACCGCCCCTCGCTGTTCTTTCACTGTTACCGCTTTTTCCGTGCTGACTAATTCAACATCATGGCTTAACGATGGGACTTCTTCAACATGACGTATGTGAGTAGACTCAGGTTCTGCCATCTTGCCGCTTTCAAGTTCCTGCATCGTGAATTGCCTGCGTCCCAAATCGGGAAGGTAGACAACCACCTGCTGGGATAATGGTAAAACCTGGATCACCTTTCCCTCTCCCAAGGGGGTTTGGACCATTTTTTTAATCTTGGGCATGTTCTTACGAGCTTCTTCATAGAGTTCATACTCATAGTCGAGACAACAGCGTAGCCTCCCACACATGCCAGTTATTTCTGAAGGAGTCAGTGAGATATCCTGGGATTTAGCCATGCGAATCGAAATCGAGCTGAATTCAGATAGGAACCTGGCACAACAACGTTCCTCGAGACCACAAGCTCCCAACCCACTGAGGACTTTTGCCACATCGCGAGGACCGACCTGGCGAATCTCAAGGCGACCATCTGGAAACTTGCGGGACAACTCCTGGTGAAATTGTTTTACATTAAATTTCGGATCCGCCTCTGAGTTGATCATTATCGACAGGTGAGTGCCATCATAGGAATATTCCGCCGCGACCACTTTGATAGCCCCGTAATTGGCATTCCTGATATGATCCTGGGCAATCTTAAGAGCTGCAGATTCTTTATCCGCCATCATTTGCCTGATCATCAGATCCTTGGGTGTCACAGGTCTTTCTATTGCTTTGATCTCCTCTTTGCTTGTTCCATTGACAGCTATATCGACCTTTACCACATCAGCAAATTGAAACCCACGGGAGGTATTGACGATCACCTTATCACCCAGGGCTACTTCAGGATAGGCTGAAGAATCATAGTGATAGATCTTACCCAAGTGTTCAAATTGAACACCAATGATTAAACGCTTATTTTCCATGAATGAGATTATATCAAATAGCTAACTATAGGCTCTCATACTAAGAATGCCAGCAAGAGTTTGTGATATAGATATTAAGGCCTGAGCTGCCTCGCTCTCCGGATCTGACAGGACGATCGGTTGCCCCTCATCACCGCCGACCCTGACCGCCTGATCCAGCGGAACAGTACCTAGCAATTGTGTACCAGCGATTTGAGCCAGTTTTTGACCTCCACCCTCACCAAACAGGCGCATGCTAGACCCATCAGGCATCTTGAGGTAAGACATATTTTCAACCACACCCAATACAGGCACTTCCAATTTTTCGAACATGTTGACAGCACGATAGGCATCATCAAATGAAACAGCCTGCGGTGTTGTGACAATCACACCACCACTTGGAGGAATGGTCTGAACCAGGGATAATTGCACATCGCCGGTTCCTGGTGGAAGGTCCACGACCAGGTAATCCAACTCACCCCAATCGACTTCGGTCAGGAATTGCTGGATGGCTGAATGCAGCATGGGTCCGCGCCAGATCAATGGTTGACCATCTGGGACCAAGAAACCAATGCTCATCACTTTTACACCATACTTTTCGGCAGGGATAATATGTTTTTCTTCTAGCATCGGTGGTAATTCCTGGATGCCCATCATCAAAGGAATGTTTGGCCCGTAAATATCGGCATCCAGTAAACCAACTTTGGATCCACTTTGTGCCAGGCTGATCGCCAGGTTGACGGAGACAGTACTTTTACCGACACCACCCTTGCCTGAGCCAACTGCAATGATATTTTTTATGGAATGATCAGCATTTGCCTGGAGCTTCTTGTCGCTTCTCACCCGGGCTGTGGTATTGATCCTTACCGAGGTCACACCCTCAAGGGCTAATATCGCCCTGCGGGCGTCATTTTCAATGGTATTCCGTAAAGGACAGGCCGGGGTTGTCAGGACAAGAGAGAATGATACCTCGCTAGCATTTATTGCGATGTCTTCAATCATTCCAAGGGTTACCAGGTCCTTTTGTAATTCTGGATCATAGACTTTACTTAATGCCTGTTTTACTTTTTCTACTGTGACAGTCTGCATTCAATATATCCTTTTCAAAGCCCCTTATTAGGGGTATTTTTATCTATTCTATCATTCTGCCAGATCATACCAGCAATTCGTATAAACAAATTGGCACCCAAAATGGATTTATAAACCTACTCAACCGTCACCGACTTGGCAAGGTTGCGCGGCTGGTCGACATCCAAGCCCAATTCAGCAGCGATGTGATAGGCAAGCAGTTGGAGCGGGATGATCGTGATCACCGGGCTAAGAAGCCAGGGACATGGGGGAACCCACATAATGAACTCAGTGAGAGTTGGAATGTACTGATCTCCATCTGTAGCAACAGCGATCACATCCGCCCCTCTGGCCTGAGCTTGTTCGATCTGGCTCACCATTTTGTCATACCAGGGATCGCGTAACGCAATTGCCAGGGCAGGGATATCTTTGTCAAGCAGGGCGATCGGACCATGTTTCATTTCACCTGCAGGGTATCCTTCAGCATGGATATACGAAATTTCCTTTAGTTTCAAAGCCCCTTCATATGCAATCGGCATGTTGATCCCCCTCCCCAGGTAAAGAGCGCTGCGGATCATGCGGAACCTTTTGGCAAGTACAATTATTTCGTCTTCCCGCTCAAGGCATTGACTTACCAAAGAAGGCACCATGAGCAGGTCGTTGATCAGTTCAGATCTCCTTTCCTTGGAGAGTGTTCCGCGAAGGTCAGCCAGGTAAATGGCGATCATATAAAGGTCAAGCAGAGGCGCTGTAAAGGCCTTGGTCGAAGCAACCCCGATCTCCGGACCTACCTGCATCGGCACACAACCATCAGCCAGGCGCATTGCCTGTGTTCCTATCGCATTGACGATGGACCAGATACGGGAACCCTTCTTTTTGCCCTCTTCCATCGCAGCCAGCGTATCAGCTGTTTCACCAGATTGGCTGATGGCAATAAGCACAGTTCCTTCTTCAATTATCGGCTCAGCATAACGAAATTCTGAGGCAATCATAACTTCAACGGGTATCCGTGCAATGTGTTCAATAAGAATTTTCCCCACCATGCCCGCATGCGCCGCTGTTCCACATGCAGTAATAAATATCTTTTTAATTTTTTTTGCTTCTGACCCAGATATGTTCAGATCCGGCAGATTGATGGAATTGTAATCGAAGTCGATCCTGCCTGCCAGCGTGTCAGACAAGGCACTGACCTGCTCATGGATCTCCTTTTGCATAAAATGCCTGTATTGCCCTTTTTCAGCCGCGATCGGATCCCAGGGAACATATTCAAAGTGGGCGTCAAGCGGGTCGCCAGCGATCGTATCAAGCTGTATCTCATCTTTCTTGATCACACATACCTGGTCTGGTCCCAAAAAGGCAATCTCCCGGGTATGTTCGAGGATGGCAGGCAGGTCAGATGCGATGAACATTTCACCTTTGCCCTTGCCAACAACAACCCCTCCAGCATTGCCTATCCTTGCAGCAATTATTTTGTCAGGCTCGTAGGAAGAAAAGACAAGGATGCCATGTGCACCTTTTAATTCTTTCAAAGCCAAGTGAACAGCTCGTGAAAGATCTTTTTCATAAAAATAGAATTTTTCGATCAGGTGAATAATCGTTTCACTGTCCGTATCCGAATTAAAAATTACACCTTCAGCAGTTAATTCATCACGCAATTTTAAGTAATTTTCAACGATGCCGTTGTGGACAAGGACAAATTTCCCGGTTGTACCTATGTGAGGATGCGCATTCCTGGCATTCGGCTGTCCATGGGTAGCCCAACGTGTATGACCAATGCCAACCAGGCCATGCAGTGGATTATCCTTGATCAGATCAGCCAGGTGACTTAGTTTGCCTGCTTCGCGCCTGATCGAAATCTGACCGTCTTCGTAAACCGCGACACCAGCTGAATCATAACCCCTGTATTCCAACTTCCTTAATCCATTAAGCACAATTTCGGTGGCATCTCTTTCACCAATGTATCCAACAATTCCACACATAGTTATCCTTACCTCTTGTTAAAAGAAAGTAATCAGACTAAGAAATTCTTTCTGTCTTGTATTCTTTATACCAGGAAATCAGATGAGATCTCATCTGGGGGGCATCCGCCGATCTTTCGATTTTCCCATTTATTGGTTAACCCTACTTTGCAGGAGGGAACCCCCGACCTCGTCACTTGGAAATTACTGATCCAAGCCAGGCGCTACTTTTCCTGAATGATCAAATGCTGATTATACACTAAGAAAAGAGGCAATGTTTTGCCTGATTAAAAAAGTAATCACTCGATCGATCTCAACCAATTCAGGTCTTCGAGTGTATCGATGTCCCTGGCCATGTCAAGATCCAGCCATGCCAGTTGATGAGGCGAAAAACGGGAGAAAAGCGCCCGACCTCCCTGGTCACCAGTCACTTCGAGAAGTTGCGGGAATACCCTCCGACTGAAGTATGTGGGTGGGGTCCGGTGGCCATCAATTATTGGGCTTATGACATCATGTTCATAAAATAATGCTGATTCAACTATGGCACAGATCAAGGTAACGGACACCTGTGGCTGGTCTGCCATCAAAAAAACTGCTCCCTGGCTTCTGTTTCCTAATTGTTGAATTCCTGCTTTCATCGAACTGCTCTGGCCGGATCTCCAATCAGGGTTACGAACTACCTCAGCCCCAAAAAGATAGGATAAAGACAGAACCTGCTTAAAATCTTCTCCGGTCACTACTATAACTGGCGATAACCCAGCGTTGCGGGAGGCAAGTGCGACATTTTCCAAGAAAGTTCGCCCTCGCCAGGTCAATAGTTGCTTTGAGACACCCAGCCGTGATGATCCGCCTGCCGCCAGGATGATCCCAGCCACATGCTTTTTATCTGCAAAAGAATGCTCATCATGACGAGATGATTTGGGGATATTGTTCATAACAATATTTGCGCCTTAATTCATATTCAAGCTACCACTACAAAAACAGCAATCCTTCAAAGCATTGTCCCGGCAGACTGCCGGTTCCTAACCGCACTTTATCCTGAGGCATTTGATAATATTCATCAAAGCCAAGCCCCCGCTAGTGGCAAAGAGTTTATGCATCAAATTTTTCCCATGCCCCTAAGGACGCGTTCCGGGGTCAAGGGAAAATCATCAAACCAAACACCGGTTGCAGCATGGACTGCATCGCAGACAGCAGGCGCATAAGGCAGGTATGGCATTTCTCCCATACCACGCGCGCCGTAGGGTCCCAAAGAATCTGCATGTTCATGGATCAGCGAGTGGACTTTGTTTGGAATATCCAGCACGGTCGGGATCAGGTAAGTGGAAAGCAGTTTGGTTTGTGGATAGCCATCTTTTGTGATGAAGTTTTCCAAATTTGTGTATCCAGCCGCTTGAACCACTGCCCCTTCAATCTGCCCTTCCACCTGCATGGGGTTAACCGCCATGCCCACATCATTTGCACAGATAACCTGGTCAATGGAGACCAAACCAGTCTCACGATCCACCTCGCAACTGATTGCTTCTGCCACATAGCCATAGGTGAAATTTGGTTTACCCTCTCCGGTAACTGGAGTAAAAGGCGTAGTTTTTGGGGCTAGATAGGTAAATTCTCCCACAGCAGGTCGTTCCTCTTTATGCCATTTTTCCAGTGCCACTTTGGCAGCGCCAATAATCGAATTGCCTGACATGAAAGTTAATCTGCTTGCGGAGGCACTGCCTGAATTACCCGAAGTGGCGGTATCCGAGGCGATAACGGAAATCTTGTCCACAGGAATGTCAAGCGCCTCGGCCGCAAACTGGGCAAAAGCTGAGTGTGCCCCCTGCCCCACATCCGCACCGGCATGCCACAGGATCGCCTTTTCAATTTCAGTTTCACCCATGAGCATGATACGGGCATGGCAATTTTCCTGGTAACCGAATGAAAAACCGATGTTCTTGTACCCGCAGGCAATACCCAATCCAGAGACCTTCTCACATTTTTCTTGTTTGAGGTCTGGTTTGTGCCAACCATTATCATCATGCACCCAGCCCGCTTTTTGGGCACAATCAGCTAAAACTTCGCGAATTGAAACCACATCAGGGATAGGAGTACCAGTAGGCATCATTGAGCCCTCCTGGTAAAGATTTCGCATACGGATTTCAACCGGGTCCATATGTAATACTTCAGCCAGTTTATTGACCTGCATTTCCGCCTGGAAAGCCGCTTGTGGTCCACCAAAACCCCGAAATGCGCCACCTGGGATGTTGTTGGTATAGATCGCCTTTGCATCTACACGCACATTGGGCACCTCGTAAGGTCCAGAGGCAAGCAATGTGGCATTGCCCAGGACCTTGGGGGATGTGTAGACATACGCACCACCATCCGCCAGTATTTGCACATCGACCGCCAGGATCTTTCCCTCCCGATTTGCGCCCCATTTGGCTCTCATCAAATATTGATGACGTTTATGATGACCAATGATCGACTCTTCTCTACTCCAGGTGATCTTAATTGGTCGATCTATCCCCTGTTCATGTAAACGCATAACAGCTAATGCCAAAATAATCTGGACTGACATATCTTCGCGGCCGCCGAAAGCCCCACCGATTGCCGGGTAAATCACACGTACTTTTTCCTTGGGCAGGTTTAAAGAGTGGGCGATCTGCTCCTGATCTTCATGTGTCCATTGCCCTGAAACAATTACAGTAATTCTTTGCTCCCCGTCAATGTAAGCAATACCCGCTTCAGGTTGTAAATAGGCATGCTCCTGGACCGGGGTAATATATGTTCCCTCTATAATTACATCACAGTCAGTGAATGCCTGCTCGACATTGCCCCTATCAATCTGGAAATGGCAGAATTCATTTGTTCCGAGATCAGGATGCAACAAAACAGCGCCTGGTTTTAATGCATCAATCTGATTTGTGATCACAGGCAAATCTTCATAATCAACCCTGATCAAATTTCGCGCCTGGGAAGCGATTTCTTCAGTTTCAGCAATTATTACTGCAACCTGGTCACCCACAAACCTGACTCTGTCTGCAAATTGTTTTGTCGAACCCGGTCCACAAAGCACAGGCTGGTCTGAAACACCTAGTCCATATTCATTGACGGGTACATCTTTGGCAGTCAAAACTGCCACAACGCCAGACACTTTTTCTGCTTCAGTCGTTTCAATCGCCCGTACAATGGCATGAGGACGCAGGGCAAACAAAACCTTCATATACAACTGCCCAGGGAGGTTGTAATCCCCGGGATATAAAGCGCTCCCATTAACTTTGGCGACTGTATCAAAGCGACTGATTGATTGATTGATAACCTTCATTTTATTCACCTCCCAAAGTCTGGCTGGCGGATTCGATCGCTTGTATGATCTTGTAATATCCTGTGCAACGGCACAAATTGCCGGTGATTGCCTGACGGATCTCATCCTGGTCGGGTTTGGATTTTTCTTTTAAAAGCATCGAAGAGGACATTATAAATCCAGGTGTACAGAATCCACATTGGACTGCGCCAAAATCGACAAAAGCTTTTTGTAAAGGTGTAAGTTGGTCATCCCCACTAAGCCCTTCGATCGTGGTGATCGATGCCTGGTGTGCCCGTGGAGCAGGTACCAGGCAACTCATAACCGCCTTGCCATTCATGTGTACCGTGCAGGCCCCGCATTCGCCTTCGCCACAACCCTCTTTTGTCCCGGTTAACAATGCCTGTTCGCGGATTAAAGAAAGCAGATTCTTATTAATGCCTTTTTTAAAAGAGAACTGCTTGCCATTGATATGTGTAATAATTTCTTTTCCATCCCATTTGGCATTGGGAACAAATGGGTCATGGCGCAATAAGACTGCCTGGTCAGGAACAGGTTCTGAAAGTGAATTATCCGATATGTGGCTCAAAGCTTTGCGGATAATAACTTTCATGATATATGTCCGGTATTGATCAGAACCCCGGATATCTGAAATTGGCCTCAGGTCCTTCTCAACAAGTTCCGCAGCGTCATTTATTGTCTTCTCAGTTAACTCGTTGCCAACCAGTCCTTCTTCTACCGAGCTTGCATGGATGATTGTCGGCGCTACTGCGCCCATGGTTATTTTGACTCTCTCAACCGTTTGATTCCTTTGTGTAACGATCACGCAAGCATTTACTACTGAAATCGCCTGGGCACGCCTTAGCGCTGACTTCACAAATATGCCCCTGGTATCCTTATCTAAACCGGGGAAGAACACATCAACCAGCACCTCATCAGGTTGCAAAACGGATTTCCTCACTCCTTTGTAAAAATCAGCCAGTTTGACAATTCGTTCCCCTCGGAGAGAACGCAAAGTGACGCTGGCGTCCAACCCCATCAATGGGGTGATGGTATCGTTGGCTGGAGAACCCGTGATCAAATTACCTGCCACTGTTCCCACATTGCGGATCTGGGGAGAGCCAACTTGCCAGCATGCCTGGAGTAAGGGGTAAGCCTTTGAGCGGATCAATTCAGAGGCGACCACGTCGTTATGGGTAACCAGGGGGCCAATGTGGATTTGACCATTTTCATCTTCCCTGATCATATCCAGACCTGGAATGCGTGTAATGTCAAGCAGGGTGGTGATCCCCGGGCGCAAGCCCCTTTCCATCTCAAGTAATAAATCAGTTCCCCCGGCTATGATCTTTTTTTGAGCTGGCTCTATGCTGAGATCATTACACAGTTCATCGATACTGGTTAAGAATTTATAATCCTGCCACATCACTTGACTCCTCTTTATTACGCTACATTCTATTGCGGAAATTGATAATCTCTGCCATCACACTTACCGCAATCTCCTCGGGGTTTTCTGCTTTTATATCCAATCCTATCGGTGTTTTTACCCTGGTCATTTGATCGGCAGTCACTCCCAAGGCATTGAGCCCCTCTATGGTATGTGCCCAGCGCTTTTTAGAACCCATGACGCCAATATAAGGCGCATCAGTTTTTAGCAGCGCAGGCAATCCTTTAATGTCCACATCAGAACCCCTGGTTACCAGCACCAGGTAGCTGCGTTCATCGATTGCAAGGTTTTGAGGTACTTCTTCCATTGGCATCTCAAGGAATAAATCTGCATCGGGGATTTCATTTTCATTACACATACCTGGCCGATCATCGCTAACAACGACATAGAAACCCAATTTCTTTGCAAAGTGGGCGATCGGTTTTCCGACATGACCTGCCCCGAAAATGATGATCTTATCTTTGGGTAGAATGGGTTCGATAAAAACCTTAACCGTCCCCCCACACAATCCCATGCTTCCGTCTTCGCTGACCATCAAAGAGCAGTCAAGCAATTGCGGTTTACCCGTCTTCAATGCTTCCAGGGCTTCTTTTCTGACTTTTTCTTCAACTTCTCCACCGCCCACGGTTCCCTGGGTTGTGCCATCCGGGAAAACAAGCATCTTGCTGCCGGCATGCCGGGGAACAGCACCAGATGTCTGGACAATGGAGCAGAGCACAACAGACTTGCCCTGGTTAATGATGTTACTTATTGTTCCAAATAATTCGATCATACGTTTTCCAATAAGCTAAAGACGATAGGCAGAAGCTGCTTCTTTCTTGACACCACCCCATCCGCAAGCATCGTCCCATCGTGCAGAGGCCTGTAAGGCAATTCATCCAATGCTGGTGGCGCATCAGAAAACAACAAGCGGCTGGCAGAATTGACCACATCGGTTATCATCAGCATCGCAAAATCCAGGTTGTTCTGTTCTTTAAGTTTAGCAAGGGCAACTTTTAATGGCTCAATGAACTCACCTAATTCATGAAGATCTGATACTTCTGCCTGTGCAATGGCAAATTTATATCCTCCAGTCTCATATAACTTCATGTCGGTCGTTACGATGGAGTTGGGGTCCCTGCTGGACAACCCGGAACCGGAAGCGAGGATTTTTTCTCCGAAGCTGAGGATGGTCTCTTTTTCCAGTGGACTGCCCTTGACGATCGCCCAGCGGGCGAGCCGGTTGGCAGCCAGTTTATCCCGGGCAGTCGTCGTTGGAGATGTCAGGTTTAATGTGTCAGACAATAGTCCGCCCAACATCAATCCTGCAAGGGCAGGAGGAGCACTTAACCCGGCCTCTTCGATCTGTTCAGACACCAGGGTGGAGGTGGACCCGACAATATCTGCTGTAAAACGGATCGGGTGATAGGTGGGAGGGTTGCCCAGCCTGTGATGATCGAGAACTTCAAGTAACTCTGCTTCTTCAAGGGAAGCCAATGCCTGTTGGGTTTCATTATGATCCACAAGGATCAACTTTAAGCGGGGAGGATTGAGCAGGTCTTTCTGGCGACAAATGCCCATGTACCTGCCTTGTTCATCAACCACCCAGAATTCATCAATATCATCACGTAGCAACCGGTTTAAGACATCCCTTATCCTGGTCGAAGATTGATATCGGGGAATATCTTTCTCAGCAGCTTCAGCACAAGGTATTTCGAACATGTCCCGTAAAGTCATGCTTTTATTCTTGGGATGAGGGCCGATCACCTTACTCAAGTAATCGATCAGGCTGTAGCCACTTATCAACCCAAAAGGTGTGCCATCCGGGTTGATCACGGGTGCCAGGCCACCAGTGCGATTCATGATTGGCCAGGCATCGATCAGTTTTTCTTCTGGTGATACCACATCCAACCTGCGCATCACTGACTCAAAACGGGGAGACGCATCAGTGATCAAAACCGGGGGATCGATCTGTAAGGTCTTGAGAACAAAGGCAGTCTGTACATTGATCGCACCGGCACGAGCTGGGATTGCAGGGACTCCGTCCCTTTCGTTGATCAACCAGGCAAAGCTGATGGCAGCTGAAATGGAGTCTGTATCCGGGTTGATATGGCCGATGACATATACGTTTTCATTCTTTTTCGTTGTGTTACTTAATGAAACAGGCATGATGATACCTCACCTTTGCTCAGCTTTTTGTGCTCAATAGTCCTCGCCAAACCTTTTCAGGAATAAGCGGAATACTCGACAATGACACCCCGCATGCATCCATAACAGCATTTCCTACAGCCGGTGCAACGCCATCCAAGGGGATTTCCGCGACTGCTTTGGCACCAAATGGGTGCGTGGGCTCATAACTGTCAATGAACTGGGCTTTGAGCTTCGGCATCTCGTCTGACCTGAATATGTGATAGTCAACCAGGTCTTTTTCTCTTGCATTTCCTGCTGCGTCGTACACCATTTCTTCACATACCCCGTATCCCAGTGCCTGTGCCATGCCGCCCTCAATTTGACCTATAGCAGTTACCGGGTTAATGATCACACCAGAATCAACCACCATGACCAGGTTTTCAACCTTTACAAAACCTGTTTCGATGTCTACACACACTTCTGCGAATTGGGCGGCAAATGGCGGTGGGGAGGTTGGTGACATGTGAGAAGCTACCGCCATAATCTCCTCCTGGTCTTTATGATGGAGGGCGTCCAGGACAATTTCTTCAAGGCTGACGTTTTCTCCTGTTGGGCAGTGTGCTGCCTTATCAAATAACTGGACCTGGTCTTGGTCTACTGAAACACCCATTTCTTCAAATAAAACGACAGCGCGCCGCTTGATCTTCTCAGCGACAAGATTGGCTGCCTTGATAACTGCCTGCCCTGAAATATAAGTTGTACTTGAAGCGTAGGCGCCTTTATCAAAAGGTGTGAAGTCAGTGTCTGATGAGAAGATGATCATATCTTCGAGTGGTGCGCCCAATATCTCAGCAGCCATCTGGGCAAGGATAGTGTCAGATCCTGTTCCAAGGTCAGTCGCACCAACCAGGATCGTAAAGGAGCCATCATCATTCATCCGAATACTTGCCCCACCCATATCCAGGTAAGGAATTGCAGTTCCCTGCATCACAAGAGCAACCCCAATGCCCCGTTTTAAGTGCGGTTTACCTTCCACCTGGTGCCAGTCTGGATTTTCAAATTTTTGTTCCCAATTGACCAGTTTCTTGCCCTGTTTCACACAATCTTCCAGGCCAACAGTGTAAACGATCTCAGGCTTGGGCTCCCTGCCCTCACTCCAGGCAGTGCTGAAAGGATGCAATTCTCCAGGTCTGAGGGCATTTTTCAATCGGAATTCAAGCGGGTCAAGCCCCAAAGCACGGGAGATCGTCTCCATGTGGCGTTCAACCGGCCAAAAACCTTGGGGAACACCATAACCGCGATATGCGCCAGCGGGGGGTGTGTTGGTATAGACAATATCAGCATAAAAACGGATATTGGGTGCCTTGCGATACTCTCCATCTCCAACATACATTGCCATCGCTTTGTGTCCTGTATTACCGGTCACGGTCAGCGCGTGGCAACCATATGCACCTGTATCGGACAGGCAGTACATTTCATTGGCTGTGATCGTACCGTCCTTTTTGACACCCGTCTTTAACTTGATGTGCATTGGATGACGTGAGCGGGAAGCTATGAACTCTTCTTCCCTGGTCATTTCGTAACACACAGGCCGCCCGGTAGCGATCGTTAAATGGGCAACCACATCTTCGATCAATACTTCCTGCTTGCCACCAAAACCGCCACCAATTCGGGGCTTGATAACACGAATTCTCTTAACAGGCAAACCCAAAACCGGGGCCAGCATGCGCCTTGCATGGAATGGGACCTGTGTACTGGTTCGGATCACAAGGCGGTCGTCTTCATCCCACCAGCTGATCGCCACATGGGGCTCGATATGGGCTTGTTGGACCTTGGGAACCTCATACTCAGCTTCAAAGATTTGATCTGCCTCAGAAAAGCCCTTTGACACATCACCAATATCGATCCGAATTTCAGCTGCCAGGTTCTTGGTGGCATCCGAGTCAGCAAAATCGACATATTCCGGTTCATCATGAAGTTGTGGCGCACCCTGATCCATAGTTTTGCCGGGATCCAGTACAGAGGGTAAATCCTGGTACTCTACCTTGATCAGCTTTAATGCCTGCTCAGCTAATTCAAGACTCTCTGCGGCAACAAAAGCCACCCTGTCCCCCACAAAGCGCACTTTCTTGTCCAGTGAAAATGTGTCAAGCGGGCCCGGGATCGGGTCTGATTGACCGGCGGTCGAATACACAACACGTGGCAGATCCTTCCAGGTAAGCACTGCTGCAACCCCTGGAAGTTTTTTCGCTTCAGAACAATCGATGGATTTAATAATTGCATGTGCTTTGGGACTGTGCAACACCCTGGCAAAAAGCATATTAGGCAGGCTAAAATCCATGGTGAAGGCAGCTTTACCCTGCACAAGCTTGATGGCATCTACCTTTGGCTCCGGGTGACCAACAACATGTAGACCGCCAGGTTCCACAAAATTTTGCTGAGAAGCTAACAGGTTATTAGTCAATTCTCCTCTGAGTTTTGCAGCTGCGTTTAAGACTGCTTGTACAGGCTTCTCATAAGCCGTACAACGGCAAAGGACACCAGAGAGATGATCTCTAACCTCTTCTTCTGTAGGATTGGGGGAGTTTTTCAGTAATGATTTGGCTGCCAGTAGCATCGCAGGCGTGCAGTAACCACACTGGATGGCCCCGACTTCGATAAACGATTTTTGAAGTTGGTCAAGGCCCCTGGTTTTTTTCCATCCCTGGTCCGGATGTTCACCCATTTTCTCCACAGTTTCTAAATGGTGACCTTCTGCCTGGGCCGAAAGGTACATGCAGCTGTTTACGGGAGTACCATCCAACAATATTGTGCAGGCACCACACTCACCCCTTGAACAACCACCAGATTTTACACCGAGAAAACCGAGGTTTCGTAAGGTCTCAGCCAATCTCTCACTTGGAGAAACATCAACAGAATATTCCGTCTCATTGATCAGTAATTTGATGACCATTCTAGCCCTCCTCATCAATTCTCATATCCAGGTCCTGGAAGCAGCGTTTAACAAGTAAAAGAGCCATATTAATTCGATATTCATCGGATGCCCACTCATCACCCAGATTTCCTCTCAGAATATCTAAAGCTTTGATCAGTTGTACCTGATCAAGCCCTTCATAAACCAAGGTGGGTTGATCGCCAAATCCCCCCAAGACCATCCTCAATCTTGGTTTATTCCAGTTCGCAAGAGCAGCGCAAATGATCGGCTGATCCTGAGGTGTCCGGGCGATGCTGTGAAAAGCCAATCCGGGAGAACCTCTCAAACTCAATTTGCTGACGAACTCCCTGGAATTCACACTGTACCTGGTGTTGAAGTATTCTTCCATGGAAATCACAGAATTGGATGGGCAAAGTTCAAGCCTGGCGTCCATCGCACTCAATACACAAGCCAACGCCGATCTGCCTTTACAATCCTGAAGAAATGTGTGCAAGGAGAGGGTATTGCGAATATTCCTTCCGCCTTCCAATAAGATCGCATCTTTTATACCAGGAGAAGAGACCATCTGATCACTAATGGACTGTAAAGAAACAGCCCCTCCGATCTCTGTTAAATCTGTAGAAACTTTTATCTCTCTGAAGTTTAACAACTGCAGGTCGATGGCTATTTTTTCGCCTGCATCAGCCAGGTTGTGATAGAACCCCCCGCTAAGAAAAAGTGGGGCTATGTCCTTGCCTGACAATATGATCTTTAGTTCTTCGATCGTTTTGGGACGGATATAGTTGGTTATCATTACGCCTCCTCATCAGGATAAACTCGCCAATAATCTGCGATATCCTGCATACTCTCTACTTGTTCCTGCTTCAGGTCAACAAAGACCCCATTGGCTTCAGCCATGACAGAGCCATCTTCATCCAGGATCATAGCCCTGGCTTTTGAGACCCGTCCGACAATGGAGCCTGCAATCCCCCTGACCAGGTATGGGTGATCCACAAGAACCGGTTTTCGAAACCTGATATCCAGTTGGGCTGTCACCATAAAGCGATCCACAAGAGTTTGCTGTGATCTGCCGGCTATCTCATCCAGCAATGCTGAAATGACACCACCATGAATAATGCCTGGAAAACCTTCAAATTCCTTACTGAGGTTCACCCGTGTTTCCACCTCTCCAGGCGCTGGTGAGAAAAATTCCGTGTGCAGTCCACTTGGATTTTCTCTCCCACAGACAAAACAGTACCTGCTGACCGGTAATTTGTTCATCTTATGAAGAAAAAGTGTCGATCAGAAGTTTTACGTTGCCACCCACCGGGTAGAGAATTGGGCAGGTACAGCCATGATCGATATATTCCTGGACCTTGGCACGGGCTTCGCCAGGTGTTCCGCTCGCTGTTATACTGTGAATTAACTCCTCCGGAACCAAGTGCTTGGCTTTCTGAATTTGTTCATGGGTCGCCGGCCAGCCAAGGATCGATTGGATCTTCTCAACAACATCTTTGGAGACCCCGGACGCTTTTGCAATATGGGGTTGCTGCGCCAGGTACTGTGTGAGCAGTTCCCGGGTGGTGTCAATTGCCACATCATGATCCTCATCCACAGAGCATACGACCAACTGGGGTCGGTCAAACTCTTCAAGGGTGCGGCCTGACTGCTTTAACCCATTGTGAAGCATTTCTATAGAGGTGTCGTTGTATTCTACAGGTACACAATAATTCATGACGACACCATCCGCGATGCGTCCTGCCATTTCCATCATCTTTTCACCCGTGGCACCAATATAAACTGGCACATGCCTGGGTTCCCGCCTGCCATGGACTACATCCAACTCAATACCTTTAACGTGGACAAACTCACCTTCGAAGGTGACATTTTCCATATTGAGCAAGCGCTTAAGCACAGTGATCGTCTCTTCCATCGCTTTCAAAGGTTTCGTTCGATCAATGCCGACATTCTTAGCCAGTGGGTCCCACCAGGCACCAATACCGCAGATGATGCGATTGGGAGCCAGGTCATCAAGCGTCAGGAATGTCGATGCCAACAAACCGATGTTGCGGGTCCAGTTGTTGATCACGCCTGAACCGACTTTGATCTTGTCTGTCACCGCTGCATAGGCTGCCATGGGTACAATCGCATCTCTAACCAGCCGGCTTTCCGCCTGCCATACTGCCTCAAAACCTTTGGCTTCAGCGTAACGGACATAATCCAATCCATCACGCAGGTCATGTGCATCCTGTAAATAAAGGGCTACCCGATCAAACATAATTCCTCTTTTCTTTTTGTCTAGTTGGTTCAACAGATCAACAATTCCAGATCGGCTGTGTTCTCTGCCTGTTAAAAATTGCAGGTCCTCCGGAAGGTCCAGGTCGATCGATAAATTTTCATTATGAATTATTTTAACATCACCTTGAGCTAAATTCACCAATTCCTTGTGCCTTTTGTAGGAACCTTCTCCGAAACTGGCGCCTATCAGGTCCGGCGGGTTGAGAAGGAGGCAGTTCGTTCCCTGCTCCCGTCGATCCGGTACGATCACTGCCACAGGAGCCTGCCTGCCTTCAGAAATGACCTGTTCAATATCCATTTCAGTCAATAATGGCAGATCTGCAGGCAGGATCATCACCATGCCCGGATTGCCATCCTTAATTTCCCGGGTAGCTTTCATGATGGCAAGATTAAGATCATCATAACCGAGGTCGTCTATAGCCCCAAATCCCGCCAGGGTTGCCATTTCCAGTGCAAGAGGGTCATGGCTGACAACAACGGGATGGACAGGCACTTTGACCCGTTTTATAACATCCAGTGTGTTTTTTAGAAGCAACCGGCTCAATTGAGCTCTTTGGGTAAGGTCCATCGCATCTGAGAGCCTGGTTTTCCCTTTATTGAAGCATTTAACCGGGACAATGATATTGCAGGTCATTGATGGATTGCCCTCCCGGTCAGATCAATTGCCAATTTCAGCGTCTGCGCTGCCAGGGATGCCCGGTCCGCATCGCTTTTCATGATAGTGTTGGTCACCATGGGCAAAATGCCCCTGGCTATCAACAAATCTGCGTTAGCGCTGTCGATTTCATCAATCACCATCCCCCTGATAAGGCCCTTGTAATGTTCTGCAACTGCTTCAACACCCGGCTCAATCCCCAGTTCCTGGTACATCTTCGCCGCAGGACCTTTGAGCGCCTTGCCGCCAACGATCGGTGAGACAGCAACTATCATTTTATTCTTCAACAATTGCCTGAATCCTGGAATGGATAGCATCGGGTCAATGCTGACCCAGGGATTTGACGGACAAATACAGACCAGGTCCGCCTGGTAAATTGCGGATGACACTTCAGCGGTCAGACGAGCACCTTCAACCCCTTCAAAAGAGAATTCTTTCACAGGAGGTTCAAATCTTTCCTTAACGAAATACTCCTGGAATGCAAGCTGCCTGCCATCTTTTGTAAAGACAATCGTCCTGACCGGGTCGTTGCTCATGGGCAGAACACGAACCCTGATCCCCCACCGCTCGCAAAAGTACTGCGTAACCTGGGTAAGGTTCAATCCTTTCCCGAGGAGTTCCGTTCGCACCAGGTGAGTTGCAAGGTCCTGATCGCCCACCTGGAACCAGGCAGGCCCTCCCAATTTATTCACCGCCTCCAAAGTGTTCCAGGTCTCATTTACTAAACCCCAACCGCTATCAGGATTGGCTTTGGCAGAGAGGGTGTAAGTTACTGTATCAATATCCGGACTGATAAAAAGACCCATGTGCATGAAATCATCGCCGGTATTGACGATCACGGTCAGGTTTTCATCGGGCAGAACCATTGATAAGCCATGTGCCAGTTTTGCACCACCAACGCCACCAGCCAGTGCAACGACTTCCAGGTCTGAAAAATCTATAAAATTTTCCTTTTCCATTACCTGAATAGATCCTGTGATTTACTGCGGACAAGTTGCCTGGCAGACCCGTCGCCACTGGGATAGGGAAAGCCACGTACATGAACCACTGGTGTGCCTTCGGCGGCCTCTCCCATCATCAAGGATGCGGCTGCTGCCAGGCCATCTGCAGCTGCCACCACTGTAACGCGAAGCTTGTAATTGTAGAGGTCATCCACCCCCCGCAGGTCAACCAAGGAAGGCAAACCAGACAATCCGATCGCCATCCCGATGGTACCATTTCGCCATGCCCTGCCAACCGAGTCTATGATCAGAACACCGACCTTTTTGCCGGCAACCTCCTCGATGCCCTTGCGGATCCTTTCAGCCGATGCATCCGCATCCTTTGGAAGCAAGAGCACCCAGTCTTCAGGATCCCCCCAATCGCCTTTGACATTGGAGTGGTCAATTCCAGCGTTGGCACAGACAAAACCAGACCTGGTTTCGACAATGATCGTCCCGGGCCTTTTACGCAGCACCTCATTACTTTCCTCGAGAATCAACTGAACCAACTCAGGCCTTTTCTCCACTTCCGCGGCGACCAACCTTGCTTCATCCGTTACTTTTACCGTGGACAGGTTGACCAGCCGCCCCTCAGATTTTGAAACGATCTTCTGGGTTACGACCAGGACATCCCCATTTTTCAGGCGAATGTGTGACTTTTTGAGAGAATTGATCAGGATATCAACAAGGTTATCACCTGCAGTGACAGGTTTGACCCCAACAAGCCTGGTCATGACGAAAGGTTTGGATTTCATAAAGATCAGTTGATCCCGGTGATCCGAATGCCAGATGAAGGTACCTTATATTGGATATTTAAGCCGATCAGAATCGAGGTCAGACCCTCAACCACCATGGAGTTCTCCAAAGGTCCGGCGTCCCAGGCCTTCAAACCGGTATCTTCAACCAAGCCGATCACCAGCTGGCGGGCTTCCTTGCTGTTGCCACAAACCAGCACATCACAATCTACCTCTTCGCCGGATAACAATCTTTCATAGGAGATATTGTTGAAGGCACAGGTCACTTTTGCGCCTTCGCCCAGGATCGCCTTCGCCTGCAGGGCAGCGCTTCCCTCAGGGGGCATGGAGACCCGCGTCACTTTGGGTGGGTTCAGTGGAACCACAACATCAATGATCAACTTCGCCAATAAGGTCTCTTTTAATTCCTCAAGGATGGCCTGGTGGGCAGCATAAGGTACTGTGATCACTGCGATCTCACAGGCATCTACGGCTGTCTGGTTATCAGCACCTGTGATGTCGCCCTTTCCATGGAGCATGACTTTGAGTTCCTCGACAGCAGCCTGGGCCTTTTCAAAATTACGTGAGCCAATGATCACTTTGTGACCGGCCAAAGCCCAGCGGTATGCCAGCCCCTTGCCTTCTTTACCTGTTCCACCAACAATTGCAATAATTTTCTGATTTAATTGTGATTCCATCATGATCCCTGTCCTTCAACTTTTTTCCAAACTTTCAGAGCGATCTCTTTCGCCTTAAGCGATATTTCCTGTTCATCCAAGGTCAAAAATTTTCGATCTTTCATCAAAAATTTCCCGTTCACCATCGTTGAAACCACCATCCCATCGCGAAAGCCAAACAAGATATGCCAGGGGAGATTACCGGGGGTGAGCGGTGTGAATTCCTTGTAATCGACAAATATGAGGTCTGCTGCCGCGCCAGGTTTAATCTCACCTACGCAAAGGCCATTATAGAGTTCGCTGACCAACTGCGAATTATTCAGGACTGCCATCTGCAGCACCTGGTAACCATTCATCCTGCGGGGATCCCCGGCATGGTCTTTGTGAACCAGGTAAGCAGATTTCCACTCTTCCCACATGGCATTCGAAAAACCGTCGTTGCCAAGCCCTACCCTGACACCCATGTCGAGCATTTTTTCAATTGGAGCAACACCAACCGCGTTATTCATGTTGGAACGGGGTTGGTGGGTCAACCAGGCACCAGATCCGATAAGGAGACCTATCTCGCGGTCATCCAGGTGGATACCATGGGCGAGAATGGAGTTGGCTTTTAACACCCCAAAGCGGGCAAGCCGTTCAATTACCCGCACGCCATACTTTTCGATTGAGTCTAGTTCGTCCGCCAGCCCCTCAGCAACGTGGGTGTGAAACCCGATCTCCCCGGGGCATGCTTCAACACAACGCTGGAGTGTCTGGTCAGAGAGGGTCAGGCTTGCATGCAGACCAAAATGACCTCTGAGCAGATCGTTTCCAAAGCCATTTACGCGCAGTTTCTGTAAAAAGCGGGCATTTTCGTCTATCCCCGCGCTTGCCCTTTTCCATCCGTCCCTATCCGTCACTTCATAGCATAAGGATGCTCTTAACCCTGCTTCCTCAACAGCCCCAGCAATGATATCAAGAGAGCCGTCAATACAATTGGGCGAAGCATGATGATCGATCAAAGTGGTCGTACCATAGCGGATGGCATCCAGAAGACAAACCAAGGCAGAATAGCGGACTGCTTCCTCATCCAGGGCTTTGTCCAGTTTCCACCAGAGCTTCTGCAGTATTTGAACAAAATCAGCTGCGGGTTCTCCCGGAATCGCCATGCCCCTGGCAAATGCGCCATAAAAATGCGTATGGGCACAGATATTGCCGGGCATGAGCAGCATATTGCCGGCGTCGATGACCTCTTCACCAGGAAACCGGTTGCTTAATACATCGTGATCGGCAATTTGTTGAATCCTGCCGTCTGTGATAAGTAAAGATTTCCCGGTGATGATCTCATTACTTTGTCCCCATGTCACAATCCTTGCATTATTGATGATCATTTGCCATATCCTCAATCAAAGTAGGTACTTTCACCTGGATGATCCAGGTGATAAAACGCTTCATTTATATCTTTGTCTGTGATTCGAAATTTTGATAACTCGGGCAGCATATTTTGATGGAAAAAACCGATTTCAGTGGTCTCGATGCTGGGTCTGGCAGAGCCACCCACCAGGTCACACAAGAAAACAAGCTTGTAATTATGCCAGTATTCCAATGGCAACCTGTCATGGTTGGATTCATGGACAGCAATCAACTTGGTGGCCTTGACCAGGAATCCGCTTTCCTCAAAGACCTCCCTTTCGACCATTTTCGAAGGTGAATCATTGAGATCTGCCCAGCCCCCCGGCATAGACCAATTCCCGTCCAGCTTTTCTCTCACCAACAGAATCTGGTGATCATCAAAAACTGCCGCCCTGACAGCGACCTTTGGCGTAGCATACCCTTTTTGGTTGTGAAACTCCCCCTGCCAGCTCTCTTTGCCTATGCCTGTATATCTTTCCAGTATTTCAACGGAGATATTACGGACTTTCTCGAATCTTTCACGATCAAAATCATTAGTTGCATAATGAATACCGGATTGGCTTATCGCCTGGAGGCGTCGAGCCCAATCCAGCCATTCGGGTATTTCCTTATCGGTCATTGATGGTCACCGCTTCTCATAAAAGGTCGTCAGCCAAATCCTTGGTAAATTATAGCATAGCCATTTTTTCAGCAAACATTTTCCTGCAGATGCTATAATGGAATAGGATTGGAACAATTATGAAGATTTTACTTACCGGTTTTGAACCTTTTAACAACAGTCCAATAAATCCCAGCGAGGAATTAATTAAGGCTTTCACCGGACAAAATTACCAAACCGCAGTGGTCAAAACCTGCTTGTTGCCTGTTGATGCACACCTGGCACCAGAAACCCTGATCGCATCCATCCAGAAATTCTCCCCGGATATTGTCATCTGTCTTGGCCAGGCTGGAGGGCGAAAAGTCATCTCGGTCGAAAGAATTGCCATCAATTTGCTTGATTTCCGTATTCCCGACAACCAGGGGATCAGGTTGAACGCCACAAAGATCATCGACAATGGCGCAGACGGTTATTTTTCCACCTTACCTGTTGAGAAACTTCAGACAGTCTTAATTGAGAATAATGTACCCTGTGAAATTTCTTATTCCGCAGGAACATTTTTGTGCAACCAGGTCTTTTACGTGCTCATGCATCAGATCAGGCAGAACCACCTGCCTGTCATTGGGGGCTTCATTCATTTTCCCTACCTGCCAGAACAGGTTTCGCCGGCGGAAGAAAATCTTCCCACCCTGTCGTTGGAGACTGACCTGAAGGCATTAAAAATCATCTTCGATATACTTATCGAGGATGATAAAAACCCACATTCCGCACCTGATTCTGGTAAAAGTTTAGAATATCCGGTAAGATAGCGGCATGAGCGCCGAACCGGAATATAAAACACAAAGCATCGATCACCTGGGTATAGTAGCGGGGATCTG
>Ga0123335_1000611_pt1 | contig 60883 bp, 53 predicted proteins | sample BiotimSIPDNA_2_FD_89707 | JGI IMG/M metagenome (GOLD analysis project Ga0123335, IMG submission 89707) | Anaerobic biogas reactor microbial communites from Washington, USA - Biogas_R2 time_0 SIP DNA | ecosystem: Engineered > Bioreactor > Anaerobic > Unclassified | place: Washington, USA... | reverse complement strand
TCCGTTCTACAGCTTCCCCGGCTAATTCGCTCAAAGTCTCAACTGTCGTTCTTCGCTTCTCTTCTCTGTATCGTTTTCAAGGTCCCCGCTCCCCCTCAAAAGGGGTGCCCGATGAATATACCACACCACCTCACCTGTGTCAACAAAAAAAAATTATCTATTTATCCGGTCCGTTCCTTCGTATTATTACATGAAAAACCTGAGCAAATCAGATATATTGCGGCAGGGGTGCATCTCCGGTACAATAACCGGGAAGCAACAAGCCAAGGGATGAACGCTTTGAAATGCTATGATGTGCTCTGCGCCGGATTGATGGTAATGGATGTTATTGTTACCGGCGCACAGCGCCAGGTGTTTGACCAGGACACGCAATATGTGCAGAATATCCAATATGCAACAGGCGGGGATGCCCTGAATGTCGCGATAAACCTGGCGAAACTGGGTGCCCGGGTGGCTATGGCAGGCAATGTGGGAAATGACGCGGCGGGAACCAGCGTCATTAAACGCCTGGATACGGCAGGCATCGGTTATGATCTGGTTCATGTCATGGATGATTCAGCCACTGCCACCAGCATCGTGTTCAGGGAGGAGGATGACGAGCGGCATTTCTTGTATCACCCCGGCGCCAATGATTCTTTTACTGCGGCTCAGTTGACCGATGAGGTGCTGGCCCAGGCCCGGATACTGTATATAGGAAGTGTGATGGGCTTGCCCGGGCTAGAACGCGGGCAGTTGGCGCAGCTTCTGAAACGCGCCCGGGCCAAAGGTGTCAGCACAGTGATGGACGCCTGCCATCCGCGGGATGATTCGACATTTGCTCTGATAAAAAGCGCACTTCCTTATGTTGATGTATTTATCCCCAGCCTGTCGGAAGCGATGTTATTAACCGGCCAGAACAAACCGGACCGCGCGGCGCGCATTCTCCATGAAAACGGTGTCGCTCTGTCCGGGGTAAAACTGGGCAAGGAGGGCAGCCTGCTGTTTGACGGCCAAAACATCTTGACCGTTCCGGCTGTTCCGTGTAAAAACCTGTGGATGCCACCGGTGCCGGAGATGCCTATATGGCAGGCTTCGTGCAGGGCATGTTATTGGGTGAATCCATTCTGCGCAGCGCCCGGATGGGCAGCGCCATGGGCTACTGTGCCATACAGACCCTTGGGGCAACAACGCACCAATGCTCGCTGGAAATGATTCAGGCGCTTTCAGGTCAGCTGGATAGCCAAGAAAAGAGGAATGACATGATTATCTCGATGAAAGAACTTCTCCAGGACGCCCAAGTACGCCGCTACGGTGTGGGTATGTTCAACACCTTCAATGTGGAGATGGCCCTTGGGGTGCTGGAGGCGGCAGAGGAACTGCGGGCTCCAGTCATCCTGGGTACGGCAGAAGCGCTGCTAGGCTGCTGCGATTTGGAAGCATGTTACAGCCTGCTCAGCGTCCTGGCTGCCCGGACACCGGTGCCCATCGCACTGCACCTGGACCACGGTTTTACCGAGGCTGTGGTGCGCCGGGCCATTGATATTGGTTTTGGCTCTGTCATGTATGATCAAAGTGAATTGCCCTACGAGGAAAATACCAGCAACCTCAAGAAAATGGCGGAATACGCCCATCAGCATGGCGCCGCCATCGAAGGGGAACTGGGCCATGTGGTGTTTGACACCCTGGATGATACCGGATACGCTTACACACGCCCTGAGGATGTCTCGGATTATGTAGATCGCACCGGAGTGGACGCCCTGGCCATTGCCATCGGCACTGCCCACGGCGTATATTGGGAGAAGCCAGTACTAGATCTGGAGCGCCTGCGGGATATCCGTGCCATCACAAGTGTAGGGCTGGTGCTGCATGGCAGTTCCGGGCTTTCAGACGGTGACTTCAGGAACCTGGTACGGGACGGCATACAGAAATTCAACATCTATACTGATGTAAGCTTTGCCACAAGCCAGGCCGCCCATGACTGGGTGGAGCGCCATGACCGGTGCATTGAAAGGGTATCCGTTCAAATGCGTGCGGCTGCCAAAGATGCGGCGATGGCAAAACTCCGGCTACTCAACTGCGCCGGGAAGGCCTGATAGTCCAGAAAAATGCCTGTCAGCGAAACTCAATGACAGGTGTGCGAAGAATCACTATAATGGAAAAAAACATGCGGGAGGGCGCCATGAAAATTCTCAGAGCTGGCATCATTGGCTGCGGTGACATCGCAGAGGGAAAATATTTTCCTGCTATCAAAGCGGCGGGCGGGATTGACCTCCTGGCTTTTTGTGATATCTCTGAAGCAAAAGCCGGCATCGCCTGCGCGCAGCACGGCGCGCCGGGCGCCAAGGCCTTCACTGATTACCAGGATGTACTGGCAATGGATCTGGATTTGGTCTTTATCTGCACGCCCAACCGAAGCCACAGCCCAATCACGGTGGACGCGCTTGGGAGCGGCAAGCACGTAATGTGCGAAAAGCCTATGGCGATCAGCGCCAAAGAGGCGGAAAAGATGTTCCAGGCGGCCAGGAAGACCGGCAAACTGCTCAACATCGGTTACCAGAGCCGCTTCCGGGCAGACAGCCAGTATCTGAAGAAGGCGGCCGAGGCAGGAGTATTGGGCGAAGTATATTTCGCCAAGGCCAACGCGGTGCGCCGCCGGGCGGTGCCCACTTGGGGCGTCTTCCTCAACGAGCATGCGCAGGGCGGCGGCCCGCTCATTGATATCGGCACCCACGCGCTGGACCTGACCCTGTGGATTATGGACAACTACAGGCCCAGCTATGCCGTGGGCACCGTGTATCACAAACTCAACCGCGACCGCAGCCCTGCCAACGCCTGGGGCGACTGGGATCCGGATGCCTTCACGGTGGAGGACAGCGCTTTTGGCTTTATCGTGATGGAAAACGGCGCCACCATCATGCTCTGCGCCTCCTGGGCGCTCAACACGCTGGAAGTGGAGGAGGCCACCTGCACCCTGTCGGGCACCAAGGCCGGGGCAGACTTCCACGACGGGCTGCGCATCAACGGTGTGCGCCACGGCCAGCAGTATGTGGAGATGGTGGGCACCCAAACAGGCTCCGTTGGGTTTTGCCAGGGAAAAGAGGTAAAGCCTGAAGTGCTGGAGATGCAAACTTTCCTTAAAGCCGTTCGGGGTGAGGGCAAACTGTGCGTACTTCCCGAGCAGGCGCTGGTTGTAACCCGGATCCTGGAAGGAATCTATGAAAGCGCCCGCACAGGCCGGCCCTACTACTTCAATGCGTGACAGGAACATTGGGACACTGAGCAGGAAATTCCGGGCAGGTATTCTGGGCGCCACTGGCATGGTGGGTCAGCGGTTGATGACGCTGCTTGATTCCCATCCCTGGTTTGAGGTAGCAGCCTTGGCTGCCAGCCCCCGAAGCGCTGGCATGCGCTATGATGAAGCCGTTTCAGGGCGCTGGCATATGGGAGCACCGCTGCCTGAAGCCCTGGCAGGGATGCGGGTTTATGACGCACAACAGGTGAGGGCCATCGCGGATCAGGTAGACCTGGTTTTTTCCGCCATAGCCCTGGATAAACGGGCAACAGTAATGCTGGAAGAGGCCTACGCCCGGGCAGAACTGCCAGTCATCAGCAATAACTCCGCCCTCCGGATGTTTCCGGATGTGCCGATGCTCATCCCTGAGATCAACGCCCACCACAGCGCTGTCATCCCCGCTCAGCGAAAACGCCTGGGTACGCGGCGCGGTTTCATCGCTGTAAAGTCCAACTGCTCCATCCAAAGCTATGTGCCGGCCCTGACACCGCTGATGCTGTATGAACCTCTAGAGGTGATGGCCTGCACCTACCAGGCGGTGAGCGGAGCCGGGCGCAGGCTTTCAGACTGGCCGGAGATGTCTGGAAATATAATCCCCTATATTGGCGGTGAAGAGGAAAAGAGTGAGCAGGAGCCCATGAAGATCTGGGGGCAGCTGAACGCTGATATGTCAGCCATTGAACTTACACAGCGTCCACGCATCAGCACCCAATGCCTGCGGGTTCCGATAGAGGATGGGCATCTGGCCGCTGTTAGCGTCAAATTCAGCAAGAAGCCTGACAGGGAGGCCATTCTCGACCACTGGGCGCAGTTTAATCCCCTGGCGGGCTATGACCTACCCTCCGCCCCACCCCAGTTTCTGGTCTACCACGAGCAACCCGATCGTCCGCAACCCACCCTTGATGCGAAGGCAGGCCATGGCATGGCCATCAGCCTGGGTCGCCTGCGGGAGGATCCAGTGTTTGACTGGCGCTTTGTCTGCCTGTCGCATAACACCCTGCGCGGGGCTGCGGGCGGGAGCGTACTCAGCGCCGAACTGCTCCTGCGCCAAGGCTATCTGACCCAACAGGAGGCACTAACATGAAGAAACCCCTGTTTTCCGGAGCCTGCACCGCGCTTATCACCCCTTTTTCCGATACCGGTATTGACACCCATGCGCTTTCAAGGATTGTGGACTGGCAGATTGACCAGGGGGTGAGCGCCCTTGTGGCATGCGGAACCACAGGAGAGCCCAGCACCCTGGAGGATGACGAGTGGGCCCAGGTGATTGATACGGTCGTCGCCCAGGTGAAAAGCCGGGTTCCGGTCATTGCTGGTACAGGCGGAAACAACACCGCCCATGTCATTCGCCAGGCAAAGAAGGCGAGAGCGCTTGGGGCTGACGCCCAGCTTTGCGTTACCCCCTATTACAATAAAGCGAGCCACGACGGCCTCATCGCCCATTACCGGGCATTCGCCAACGCAACGGATCTTCCCATCATCATTTACAATGTCCCCAGCCGCACAGGGCTGAATCTTCTGCCTGAGACGCTGGCTGTGATCTCGGAACACGAGAACATTATCGCTGTAAAGGAAGCCAGCGCCGATATGATCCGCCTGGCTGACATGATGCGCCTTTCCAGTGGCCGGGTGGATTTCTTCTCAGGCTCTGACGAGGTCATAGTGCCGTTCATGGCGATGGGCGGTTTAGGCGTCATCTCTGTAATGTCAAATATGGTACCAAAACTAACCGTTAAACTGACTGATCTGATGCAAAAAGGTGAAACCAGGCAGGCCGCAGCCCTTCAACTGAAGTTGTTCCCACTCATCCACGCTCTGTTTGCTGAGGTCAACCCCATCCCCGTCAAAGCCGCTATGCATATGCTTGGCCTCTGCGACAACCGTCTTCGCCTTCCTCTGGTTCCCCTCACAGAAGGAAGCCATCTGCGCCTGGAAAATGAAATGCGTGCTTTGGGGTTACTCGCATGAAAAAGCTGATTATCTCGGGTGCCTGTGGCAAAATGGGCCGTATGCTTGCCAGTGAAGCGCCCGCCGCTGGCTTTGAGGTGGTAGCCGGAGTGGATAGCAACCATAACCCCACTGTCAGTTTCCCTCTGTTCACACAGTTTGCAGGTCTGCCCATACCAGATGTGCTGATAGATTTTTCAAGCCCCGCCATCTTAGAACCCCTGCTGGGCTATGCAGCCAATGCCCGCATTCCCTGCGTGCTGGGCACCACAGGCTATACGGATGATGATATGGCGCAAATTAAAAAGGCTGCCGAGCTGTTTCCCATCTTCCATGCAAGCAATATGTCCCTTGGCGTGTATGTGCTGAAAAAGCTCGCGGAGCAAGCCGCGTCAATGCTGCCGGGCTATGATATCGAAATCATCGAAAAACACCATAACCAAAAATCCGACAGCCCCTCCGGCACAGCGCTGACCTTGTTTGAAGCTGTACGTGGCGCCAACCAGCATCCGGTTTTTAGCCGGGAGGGCAAGACCGTCCGACGGAATCCTCTGGAAATTGGCATGCATGCCGTACGTGGCGGCACCATACCAGGAGAGCACGAGGTGGGTTTCTATGGCAATTATGAGGCGCTTTATCTCAGCCACTCAGCCCAGAACCGAATAATATTCGCCCTGGGCGCCCTGAAAGCTGCCCAGTTCATCACAGGACAAACGCCAGGTTTATACACCATGGAGGAACTGGTAAATGCCCTGGGTTCATCCCATCACCAAGCCTGAAGCAACCGAAAAGAATATCAGCAAGCTGGCCGCATCAACCAATGTGGTAATCAGCGGAGAAGCGGCCAAAGCTGGGTCAATTTTGAAGCGCTGAGCTATCAGCGGCAGCGCGCAACCGATTGATTTGGCAATCACTACCGTGGCATAGAGGCTAAATGATATGGTCAGTGCAATCAGCACAGAAGCCTGATTCAGCAGGATAAGCCGCAGGAAAGTCACCATTGAGAGGGCAAAGCCCACCACAATCCCCACCCGCAGTTCCGTCCAGATTGCTTTCAGCAAATCGGTAAACTGCACTTCGCCAAGCGCAATACCACGCACCATGAGGGTGGAAGCTTGCTGGCCGCAGTTTCCGCCGGTATTCATCAGCATGGGAATGGAAGCAGACAAAAGAATATTGACAGCGAGTACGCTTTCAAATTTTGAAATGATGGCTCCGGAAAGCACCGATGCCAGCATTAGAATCATGAGCCAGGGCAAGCGGTTCCAGGCCAGTTTGAACAGGCTGGTCTTAAAGTAGGGCTCTTCGGCGGGCGCAAGGCCCGACATTCTCTCAAAATCCTCGGTATTCTCTTCCTCAATAACATCCATGATATCGTCACTGGTGATGATGCCCACCATCCGGCCTTCGCCATCCACCACGGGGATGGACAGCAGGTGATATCTGCGCACGGTATCAGCCACGACCTCCTGATCATCCAGGGTGTTAACGGCGATGATAGTGGGGTCCACCAGTTTGGTAAGCGGCGTATCAACTGGCACCACCAGGGCTTTGTGGAGAGGAACTGTGCCCACCAGCTTACGATGCTTGTCCACAAGATACAGGGTATACACCGTTTCTTTATCCACCCCTGTTTGCATAATGGTGGTCAAGGCGTCCTGCACGCTCATCTCGGGGGCGAACTCACAATACTCAATCGTCATCAGCGAGCCAGCGGAATTCTCCGGGTACTTCAAAAACTGATTAATAACGGCACGTGTGTGAGGATCGGTATTCTGCAATACACGTTTGACGGCATTGGCGGGCAATTCCTCCAAAAAGTCAACCGCGTCATCTACAAACATGTCGCTGATCAGTGCTGTAATTTCCTTATCGGCAATGCTGTCCACCAGCGCCTCGCGCTGGTCGGAATCCATATAGCTGAACACCTCCGCCGAAATATCCTTGGGCAGGATGCGGAAAAGGAGCAACAGGTTCTCCCGGTCAAGCTTCTTCATATATTCGGCGATATCCACCGGATTAATCATCATCAAAGCACCCCGCAGCTGTCCGTGGCGCTTTTGCGCCATCAGGCTGTCGAGGGTTTCCTGGATCTTCTCCCAGTCCATCTTTCAATCACCTCCGTTTTTGCTGGATAGCCCAAGACAAAAAAGCACTTTGCCTGAGAAACGCAAGTGCCGGCGACTTGGTGATGCGGGAACGAAAGATTATTCAGGCAGCGCGAACCGGACGCGCCGTCTTCGCGGTACGTCTTCCGTTGCCTGGCATCGGACGCCGTCGCCCATATTCCGCCACCTCCTTTTCTTGATTGCTTCAAAAGTATAAGTCGCTATGGCAGGGCTTGTCAACTTCCCTTTTGGCTTGCGTTATGATATATTTCGCCCGGAGGCAGTATGCGAGTATGCGGCATCATCGCGGAATATGACCCTTTCCACCTGGGTCACCGGTATCACATGGAAAGGGCCCGGGAGTTGGCCGGGGCCGATTATGTGGTCGTTGTCCTGGGCTGTGCTTTTTCACAGCGGGGGGAAGCGATGCTGTTTGCATCCCATGACCGGGCGCGCATGGCCCTTTTGTCCGGAGCTGACCTGGTGCTGGGGATGCCCGCCAGTTTCTCCTGCGCCCAGGCCAACCGCTTTGCCCGGGGCGGCGTCAGCATCCTAAACAGCCTGGGAGCGGTCACCCACCTGAGTTTTGGCTGTGAGCCGGATGGCAGGGAATATCTGTCCCGGACGGCCGACCTGCTGCATCACCCATCCCTTGCCTTCGCGCGCACGCTGAGGGCTGGCCTAAAAACCGGAAAATCCTTCGCGCGTGCGCAGGGGGAGGCGCTGAGCGCATGCCTGCCGGATGTGCCGCCTGCGGTTTTCGCGAATCCGAACTTCATCCTGGGGATTAGCTACCTCCTGGAACTGAAACGCCTCCGCAGCCCCATTTGTGCTATGCCGGTTGTCCGTGCGGGCGAATATCATGCCCAGAGCCTTTCCCCCCTCCCCTCCGCCACGGCGGTTCGCCATGCGCTCAGCCAGGGAGGCTGGCAGGGAGTTAGGGCATCGGTGCCACTGGAGAGCTTTTTTGTCATCCGTGACGCGGTGGAAAACGGCCGGCTGCACCAGCCCCATGCGCTTGACGCCTGGCTTATAGGCACGCTGAACATAGGTGGCGAGGCCAGCTTGCAGCTTTCCCCCGAAATGTCGGAAGGGCTAGAGCGGCGTGTCCTGGCAAAAGCGCGGCATGCCAAAACCCGTGAGGAACTTCTTGATCTGATCAACACCCGGCGCTATACAAGGTCCCGGGTAAACCGGGCCCTGAGCCACGCCCTGCTGGGCTTGACACAGTTTCCCGACAGGCCAGCCTACGCCAGGCTTCTGGGCTTCAGGCGAAGCGCCGCCCCGCTGCTTAAGCGACTTAAAAGCGCATCGATCCCACTTGTCGACCGGCCAGGAAGAGGCGCGCCCCCGGGTTTTTTTGAGGAGATGCGCGCCGAAGAACTATGGGCCCTGGGCGCTGGAAAGCCGATGGCCAGCGCTTGGCGCTATCCCTTGATTGTCATCGATTAGGAGGATCACCTATGCGGGAAATCAATGTATCGGATATCAGCCGGACGGTAGCAAACCTGTTCTTGCAGGCCAACTATGTTATTGGAGATGATGTAATGGATGCCCTGGGTTCTGCCGCCAGGCATGAGCCCTCATCCCTTGGAAAGCATGTGCTTCTTCAGCTCATGGAAAACAACCGCGCCGGGGCTGAGGAGAGCCTTTGTGTCTGCCAGGACACAGGTTTGGCGGTGGTATTTCTCACCGTTGGACAGGAGGTGTACCTGACGGGTGGCAGCCTGGAAGAAGCCGTGAACGCCGGAGTACGCAAGGCGTATACTGAGGGCTACCTGCGCAAGTCTGTGGTTGGCGACCCTTTGTTCGGCCGCACAAACACAGGGGACAACACGCCTTGTGTGTTGCATACACGCATTGTGCCAGGTGACAAGGTACATGTTCTGGCCATCGCCAAGGGCTTCGGCTCAGAGAACATGAGCCGGCTGGCTATGCTTACACCGGCGGCAGGCGTCCAGGGCGTGAGCGATTTCGTTGTGGAAACCGTGCGCCTCTCCGGTCCAAACGCCTGCCCTCCACTGGTGGTGGGTATAGGATTAGGGGGCAGTTTTGAATTGGCTGCCCTCATGGCCAAGCGTGCCGCCAGCCTGCCTTTGACACGTGAGCACAAGGAACAGCAGTACGCGGCGCTGGAGAAGGAATTGCTCCAGCGCATCAATGGCCTGGGCATCGGGCCGGCCGGGTTTGGCGGTGCAACAACAGCGCTGAAGGTGCATATCATAACAGCGCCCACCCACATAGCCGGGCTGCCCGTAGCCGTCAATATCTGCTGCCATGCAGCCCGACACGCGGAAGCCACGCTGTAAAGGAGAACATGATGGTAAAACACGTTCAGCTGCCCCTGACCGAAGAAACGGCACGCGGCCTTCAAGCAGGGGATCAGGTCTTGCTTTCGGGCGCTGTCTTTACTGGCCGCGATGCGGCACACAAGCGCCTTATCGCTTTGCTTGATGAGGAGAAGCCCCTGCCCGTCAACCTTGAAGGAGAAACCATTTACTATGTAGGCCCCGCTCCGGCCAGGCCAGGCCAGGCCGTGGGTCCCGCCGGCCCCACCAGCAGTTACCGTATGGACCCCTACACCCCAAAACTCCTGGACTTGGGGCTCAAGGGCATGATTGGCAAGGGCGAACGGGGAACTGAGGTGATAGATGCCATGAAGCAGCATGGAGCTGTGTACTTTGGCGCTGTGGGCGGCTCGGCGGTGCTAATCTCCAGAAGCATTGAAAAGAGCGAGCTCATCGCCTATCCGGACCTGGGGCCGGAGGCCATCCATCGTTTTGTCATCAAGGATTTTCCGGCGGTGGTGGTCATTGACAGCCAGGGAAACAACCTCTATCAGCAAGGCCCTGAACTATACAGAAAAACTGATTTGTGATAGCATAAGCCCACCAATGAAAGGGGGCAGCCATGCTGAGGAAAGGCCACAGAAGCACAACTCCAGCCTTGATCTGCGTGGCCTTTTTTCTCGCTTGCCTGCCATTTTGGAGCCAGGCGTCCGGGGATTATGATCCCACGAGGCCGGAGAATCTGGCGGCCAGAAATATCAGGGGCGAGGCTGCCATCGTGATGGAAGCCAACACTGGCCAGGTTCTCTTTGAGAAAAACCCGGACGAACTGCGTCCACCTGCCTCCACCACCAAGGTCTTGACCGCTCTGTTGGCGCTCACCATGTCGGACCCGGAGGAAATCGTCACCATCTCGGCTTATGCCGCATCGCTGGACAAGGATCAGCACTCAGTTATCGGCCTTCAGGCCGGGGAGCAATTGCCCATGGGAGCGCTCATCCGCGCCACCATGGTGGCCTCAGGCAACGATGGCGCAATCGCCATCGCGGAACATATTTCCGGCTCCGAGCCAGCCTTCGTGGCTCTGATGAACGAGGCCGCCTACCGCTATGGCTGCACCCGCACCCATTTTGTCAATGCCCACGGTTTCCACGATGACTATCATTTGACCACCGCCCGGGACCTGGCCATCATCGCCCGGGAAGCGACAGAAAATGATGAATTCCGCGAAATCGCGCTATTAACCAGCTATACCCTGCCTGAAACAAATGCATCCAAGGCGCGAAGGCTCTCCAGCCAGGCGCGAAACCTCATCAACAACTCCGAGGACAGCCAATACTATTACGAGTACGCTACCGGAATCAAAACTGGCTTTACCAACCCGGCCGGTTATTGCTTTGTAGGCTCCGCCAGCAAGCAGGGGGTATCCCTGATCACCGTGGTTTTGGGCACCAACTCCGCCGGGCGCTGGACGGACACCAGGAAGCTGATGGAATATGGCTTTTCCCAGTACATCTCCACCAGTGTGCAGGAAATCTACCAGCAGAACCCGAAAATCATCTCCATTTCCAGTTACTCCCTGGATGACACGGACATGGGGCGGCTGGAACTTGACATTCGAAAGATGGACCCTGCCGCAGATGATTCGCTGGTGACACTAAAAAGTAACGCTGATGAGCAAACAAGGCTTTACAATGAGCGAACCCAGATCGACTTCACCCGCACCTTGGACGCCCCCATCGGGGCGGGCGAAGTGGTGGGCATCATGACCTATACGCCACCAGGCGGGCAGGCGGAGCCGGTGGAATACGAGTTGATAGCGGCGCGTACAGTAACACGCCGGACATCCCTTGCCCCAACGGTTGAGGAAATCTACGCCTATTCCGACGCTGATCCCAACCCCTTTCCCCGCTTTTCCCTGGAGTTCCTTTTGATTGTCCTGATCCCTGTCTTTGCGGTGATTTTGCTCTCCCAGATCATCTACCGTTTGCTCACCCGCAAGCGCAAGCCCAGAGTAAAGCAGAAGCTGACATATAAAAGCCGTTATTATCGCTAACAAGAAGCCGCCGGGGTCGCGGCAGCCCGGAATCTGCAGCTGCGCATTTGACTAAACTGCCCGCGTTGTCTCCTGTGCATGGGGATCGCGATTTTTTTCGTACACCATCCGGATACCTTTCAGGGTCAACAGCCCGTCGATATGGTCAATCACCTCCGAGCGTTGGGCAATCAGGTGCGCAAAACCCCCGGTTGCCACTACCTTGGCATACGGCTCCCCCATTTCCTCCCGCATTTGCGCAACTATGTAGTTCACCTGGCCCACATAACCGTACAGGAGGCCCGACTGGAGATTGGTGATGGTGGTGCGCGCGATGATTTTGTCCGGAATCACCATCTCAAAGTGCGGCAGTTTTGAGGTTCCCTTCACCACCGCCTCCTGGGAGAGCCTGACACCGGTGCAGATGCACCCGCCCAGAAAATCCCCCCGCCGGGAGATGGCGCCGAAACTGGTGGCGGAGCCAAAGTCAATGTAGATGCATGGCGATCCGTACAGGGCGCTGGCGGCCACAGCGTTGCAGATGCGGTCACTACCCAGCTCCCTCGGGTTTTCGTAAAGGATGTTGATGCCGGTCTTGATCCCCGGCACCACAAAAGCCGGCTCCACGCCAAAGAAATCCCGGCACATATGTTCAATGGTGAAGTTCACCGTGGGCACGACGGATGAGATCATGATCCCTTCCACCACGCTGGTTTGATGCCCCGTGTGTTGGAACATCCCCTCCATGATGATGCCGTACTCGTCCGAGGTGCTCGACAGGTTGGTGGCGATGCGCCATGACTGCACCAGCTCCGCCCCGGAGAACAGCGCTGTTTTGATGTTGGTGTTGCCGATGTCCATAACAAGGATCATGCGTCGTTTCCCTTCTGAAGGCCAGATTTTTGTATCGCAATATGAATAGCCGGGCAAACCAGCGCCGCCACCGCCGCCTCCGAAAGCCCCGCAATGACCGCAGTCCCCATGATTAAACTGACAATTCGGGTGGCGTCAAGCGCCGATAAACGATAAAACAGATACATCATCCCCAGGTAAAAAATGGTATTGGTGAGCGACCCCACCGCCGCAGCTATAGGGAGTGCCGTTTTTTTTGCCCGTGACAACGAAAGCCACCGATAGGTGAAATGCGTGAAGGTGGGCACCAGGAGCCTTGGCACAAAGCACATCAGGATGGCGAGAACGGGACTTGCTCCCAGCAAGGTGCCTGCCAGGAGGCTGGGAGGCGTCATGGACAAGCCCAGCACGCTCATAAGGCTGACCAGCCCAAAGAAAAACCCCAGCAAAAGACCTGTACCCAAGCCCAGTGTCAGGGTGCCAATGATGACCGGAACAGCCAGAATCGTGACATTGATGAACCCCAGCGGGATAAGTCCCAGCGGCGTCAGTCCCAGCAAAAAAACAAACGCGACCAGGAGCCCTGTGAGGGCCAAACGCCGGTTCTTATTTGGCTTCATAAAGTTTTCCTCCGTTCAAGTTCGCTAAGGATACCTGACGATTGCAAGTGGTTTCAGTTGCTGTCCGGTTCAGTGACGATACCGGCATTGTCTCATTGGTTCTTCCGAAGGTTGGGAATAGTATACCCCGCAGGTTCCGCCGTCAAGCACAGCCATGCTTATTCAGAGGTACGCTCAGAGCATTTCCGCCAGGCGTTTTAGATGAAGGGAGGCGGCATAAACCGCGTTCTTCTTCCGCCCCTGGCTTATCATCGCGTCCATGGCCTCACGCAGGGTCATCCCCGCAACCATCAGATTCACCAGCTCCGCCTCCAGCCCAATGGCCGCTTTATCCACAGGCTCAGTTTCCTGCCTGAACGGAATTTTCAACACCAGGCAGAACTCACCCCGGCAGATGCTTTCATCATTTCCAAAACGCGCTGCCACCTCGCGCGCCGTGCCGTGAAGTGTCTGCTCATGTATTTTACTCAGCTCCCGGCTGACAGAAAGCAGCGCTTGGGGATGTTCCTTGGCAATCGCATTGAGCAACTCCATAATCCTATGCGGCGATTCATAAAACACAGCCAGTTGCGATTGGCCGGCCAGGTTTTTTATCTTTTCCATCAGGTCGCTCTTTTTGCGGGGCGGAAAGCCAAAAAAGGTGAATTCCTTGTCTTCAAAGCCGCTCACAGACAAGGCCGCCGCGAACGCGCTCGGTCCCGGGACGGCAAACACCGGAAAACCGGCCTCTGAAACTGCCCGAACTACTCTGGCACCGGGATCGGAGATTGCCGGAGTCCCAGCATCGGTGACCAGGGCTATGGTCATTTCCTCCTCTGCCATGCGCTCAACGATTTTCCGGGCTTTGACCGCTTCGTTATGCTCATGGCAGCTCTCCAGCGGGGTTTTAATACCTGATGCGCTCAGGAGCTTGCGGGTGACCCGCGTGTCCTCCGCCAAAATGAGGGTGGCGTCCCTGAGCGTTTGAAGCGCCCGGGGGCTAAAATCGCCCAGGTTTCCAAGCGGCGTTGCCACTACGTACAAAGAGCTCATCACAGTTTCTCCGCCACCCGCAGCCTGGCGCTTCGCGCCCTGGGGTTTTCCTCAGCCTCGCACGCCGAGGCTGTCTTTGGATACCCTTTGGGCAGACGGACCTGCGGCTGTTTCCCGCACACGCAGACCGGCAGTTTTGGCGGGCAGACGCAACCGCGCTCCAGGCGCCTGAAGGTTTGCTTCACCACCCGGTCCTCAATGGAATGAAAGCTGATGACTGCAAACCTTCCGCCTGGCTTCATCAAGCTGACCCAGTCCTCCAGCGCCTGGGACAAGGGGGCAATCTCATCATTCACCGCGATGCGCACCGCCTGGAATGTGCGCCTGGCCGGATGGCCCTCATCCCTTTGCCGCACCGCCCTGGGGATGGCCCGGTCCACAGCCCGCACCAGGTCACCGGTGGTTTCAAAGGGGTGCTGAAGCCTTGTTTCCGCAATGATTTTGGCAATCCTGGCAGCCCATCGCTCATCGGCATATTGGTAAAGGGCATCTCTGATGGCGCTCTCTTCCTCCCTGTTGAGCCAGTCTGCCGCCGTCATGCCCTGGGAAGCGTCCATGCGCATATCAAGCGGACCCTCCCCATGGTAGGAAAAGCCCCGATCAGGATTGTCCAGCTGCCAGGAGGATACGCCCAGGTCCAGCAAAGCCCCGTCAAGCGTCACGTCATGCAGCAATGCCAGTGCATCATGAAAATTTCCCTGGATAAGTGTGAGACGTGAGTCCTCGCCCAGTCGTGCGAGGGTTGCCTTGAGCGCATCCGCGTCCCGGTCGATGCCGTACAGCCTGCCCTGACCGGCAAGCCTCTCAAGAATCCCCGCACTGTGGCCGCCCCCGCCGATGGTGCCATCCGCGAAAGTACCTTCGGGGTTGATGCCCATCGCTTCCAGCGTTTCCTCATACAGGACGGGCAAATGATGATAATCCGGGACTTGGTTCACGCCTTCAGCTCCTCTATGCGCCGGGCGATGGATTTAAGCATTTCCGTGTTGATGACGATTTTGTCCCGCTCCTGCTGCACCAGATGCTCCGGAGCCTTGGCTGCAAAACCAGGATTCTTCAGCTTCCCTTCGCCCCTGTTGATCTCCGCCTGAAGGGTGGCGGCCTCCTTCTCAAGCCTTGCCACTTCCTTGCCAATATCCACCAGCTCGCCCAGCGGGATCAGAATCTCCCCCACCGGGCAGACAGCGGATACGGTCTTCTCGTCCAGCTGTTTGTCCTGGGGGATGAGCACTACTTCTTTGGCCCCTGCCAGGCGCTGGAGGTAATGGGCAGCGGCCGCGACAGGCGCAGCCCAGCCCTCAGCCGCCTTGATATACAGGTTAGCCCGCTGCCCTGGCTGCACCTTCATCTCCTGCCTTAATGCCCGGATGGCGCGGATCATGTCCATCACACCGTTCATCTGTGCCTCTGCCTCAGTAAATCCGAACTCGTCGCTCACCTCCGGCCAGGGAGCCAGCATACAGGATTCCCCCTGGAAGCCCGGCAGAAAGGCATAGACAGTTTCCGTCAAATAGGGCATAAAGGGATGAAGCAATCTCAGAAGCGTTGAAAGCACATGGCTCAACACCCCCCGAACCTGGGCCTGCCGCCGGGCCTCACCGCCAAACAGGTCGCCTTTTGACAGCTCGATATACCAGTCACAAAACTCATCCCAGGCAAAGTCATACAGGCTTTGTGCAGCCAGCATCAGGTCGCCGCCCTCAATTTGTTGGGATACCTTGCTGATGGCTTTGTTTGTCCGGGAGAGAATCCACTTGTCCGCAGCGCTCAAGCCCTCAAGGTTTAGGGGTTCCGGCCCCTCAAGGTTCATCAGCACAAAACGGGCGGCGTTCCAGACTTTGTTGGCGAAGTTGCGGGCAGCCTCAGTTTTTTCACGGCTGAAGCGGGAATCTGCCCCCGGGCTTACGCCAAACACCAGAGAAAAGCGCAGGGCATCAGCGCCATAGTCATCCACCAATTCCAGCGGATCAATACCGTTGCCCAAGGATTTTGACATCTTCCGCCCCTGCCCGTCCCGAAGGAGGCCATGGATAAGTACCTGGGAAAAAGGCGTCTCACCCATAAATTCAATACCGGAAAAAATCATCCGCGCCACCCAGAAAAAGATGATGTCATACCCTGTCACCAGCGCGCTGGTGGGGTAGAAATAGTCCAAATCCGGGGTTTTTTCAGGCCAACCCAATGTGGAGAAGGGCCAAAGGGCGGAGGAAAACCAGGTGTCCAGCACATCCTCGTCCTGCAGAAGCCTGCTTGACCCGCAGTCCGGGCAGGTGTCCGGCGTGTCACTGGCCACGATTATTTTTCCGCAGCTTTGGCAGTACCACACCGGAATCCGATGGCCCCACCACAGTTGGCGGCTGATGCACCAGTCCTTGATATTCTCCATCCAGTTGAAATAGGTCTTGGCAAAACGCTCCGGGATAAACCGGGTATCCCCGTCCCGCACCGCATTGATGGCCGGTTCTGCCAGAGGTTGCATGCGTACAAACCACTGTTTGGAAATGAGCGGCTCTACACCCGTACCGCATCGGCAACAGGCGCCAACGTTATGGGTATAGTCCTGTACCTTGACCAGCAGCCCCTGGTCCGCCAGATTTTTCAGAACCTTCTCCCTGGCGTCCAGGCCAGTGAGTCCGGCGTAATCTGCACCGGCAGCCATATTCATGGTGCCATCATCATTCATCACCCGGAGAATCTCCAAACCCTGCCGCTGCGCCACATCAAAGTCATTGGGGTCATGGGCCGGCGTCATCTTGACCGCACCGGTACCAAATGCCATCTCCACATAGCTGTCTGACACCACGGGAATCAGCCTGCCCGTCAGCGGGAGACGCAGGCGTCTGCCCACCAGGTGGGTGTAACGGCTGTCTTCCGGGTTCACGGCCACACCGGTATCTCCCAGCATCGTTTCAGGACGGGTGGTAGCCACCACCAACCCCTCGCCGCCGTCTTCGGCCGGGTAGCGGATAAAGTACAGGTGGGCCAGCTTTTCATCGTACTCCACCTCAATATCAGACAGGGCTGTACGGCAGACCGGGCACCAGTTGATGATGCGCTCGCCCTGATAAATGAGCGCTTTCTCATACAGCCTGACAAACACTTCCCGGACCGCACGGGAGCAACCCTCATCCAGGGTAAAGCGTTCCCGGCTCCAGTCACAGCTGGCGCCCATGCGGCGCAATTGCCGGGTGATATGCCCGCCGTATTTCTCCTTCCACCGCCAGGCGCGCTCCAAGAAGCGCTCACGCCCCAGTTCTTTTTTACTGGTGCCTTCCTTTCCCAGCTGCTCCACAATCCTGGCCTCCGTGGCTATGGAAGCGTGGTCGGTGCCTGGCAGCCACAGGGTGGCGTCTCCAAGCATCCGGTGATAGCGGATCAAAATGTCCTGCATGGTGGTGTCCCAGGCGTGGCCCATATGAAGCTGCCCCGTGATGTTCGGCGGAGGCATCACAATGCAGTAGGGTTTTTTATCAGGGTCCCGCCTGGCTATGAAAGCGCCGGAAGCCTCCCAGGCGGCGTAAGTCTTCTGCTCAAACTCCTGGGGGTTATAGGTTTTATCCATCATAAATGCCTGTTGCGACATACTCTCCTCCTAAATAAACAAAGGGCGCCGCGTCCTGAAGGACGGGCAACCCGTGGTACCACCTTGCTTCGCGGCGTTACCGCCGCCTCTTACGCTGTATGGGGCGAACCCCGGCGGATTCCCGCCCTCCCTCGGAAGCGACCTTCCACAGCTTTCACCCGGCGCGTTCCCAGCCATGCCGCGCCTCTCTTGTGGGCTTATGCCGCGTACTCCTCTCCCTCAACGGGGTTTTACTGCTGGTTTAGGCCTTTTTCTTATCGTCCTTCATGACGATGACCTGGCGGCCATTGTAGGTGCCGCAGTTTTTGCACACCCGGTGGGCCAGCTTCATCTCGTGGCACTGGGGGCAGGATACCAGCGTAGGAGCGGACAACTTATAATGTGTCCGGCGTTTGCGCCCCCGCGCTTTGGAAACTTTGCCTTTTGGCAGGGCCATGGTTACACCTCCTGATCCTTTGTCAGCAACTGCTGCAGGGCCGAAAAAGGATGCGCTTGGGGCAGATCCTTCTGGCTGTCTTGTTCGTCATCCCCTGCTGCGCCCTCGGGCATCCCCTGGCATCCTTTCCCGCACAGGAAACGGATGGGCAGGGCCAGCATCGTCAGGGTCAGCGCAAGGGGGTTCATTTCCACCTTGGAGCCGGAAAATGAGAATTGCTCGTCCCAGGCTTCCGCGCCGTCCTCTGGCATCGCGCTCTGGGTTCGCAGCAGGCTTTCATCAATGCCCACTGCGATGGGATGTACAACGGGCTCCAGGCACTTGGCACAACTGGCGTGAGCTTTGGCATACAGGGTGCCCCTGAGCAACAGCGCGTCATCCACCATGGTATAAGTGCCTTCCAGCACTACCGGCTCATCAAAGCGGATTTCCTCACCCAAAACCTCCTGGGGAGAGAGGACTTCCTCATGCCGGAAGGGGAACGATTCCCCTGGAGATCGCAGGGCTGTGGTTACATCAAGCGTCATGGCGCACACCCCCGAGGCGAACGCAAGATATTATACAAAGGGAGCCAGGCCTTGTCAAACCTTTCTTCAGGTTTCTCCCTCCCCCGCTTCATGTTGCCCCCCGGCGGGATCGTTTACCGGCGCAATGATCACACGCCGGTTAGGATCCTCACCCTCAGAATGGGTGGCTATACCCGGGAATGATTGCAGGGCGCTGTGCAAAATCCGGCGCTCATAGGGGTTCATGGGTTCCATTCGGACGCGTCGGCCGGTGCGCTTGGCGCGGTTAGCCATTCGGTTGGCCAGCCGCACCAGGGCGTCCTCCCGGCGCTGGCGATAGCCTTCTGAATCCAGGTTCACCCGGATATACTCCTCCCGATTGTGGTTAACCTTCAGGCTGGTGAGGTACTGGAGCGCGTCCAGCGTCTCCCCCCGGCGTCCAATCAGGATACCCTGGGCATCCCCTGCCATGTTGGCCAACACATTGCCCTCTTCATCCCGGGAAACATGCACCGCCACGGGAACGCCCATCAGCCCTGTCACATCCTGAAGAAACTGTTGGGCAATGCCCTCAGGCGTACCTGCCTGTGCCTGCCGGGCCGGCTCCGCGGGCGCTGCTGGCGCCATGGAGCGGGGTGGGCGCTTTTCCCTGGCCGGCTTTTCCGGGGTTTGAGCCTCAGAAGCAGTGCTTTCCGCCGCTGGCTTTCTTGGCTTTCGCTGGCGTTCTGGTTTTTCCTGGCTGATCCCGGGCTTTTCCCGGGAATCAATCCGGGGAGCCTGCGCCTGGAACTGCGGTTTGGGCCGCAGAGCGCTTTTCTCGGTGAGAGAGTCCCTGAACAGTTCCTGGGTGGTGCCCATGGTTTCCCCGCCGCCCTTAAGCGTCAGGAGAACCCTGGCCTCCCGGCTGCCAAACAGGCCAAAGAGCCCCTTGGAGCCCTCCTCCAATATCTCCACACTCACATCCCCGATGGAAAGGCCGTTGGCAGCCAATCCTGCGGAAATCGCATCCTCGACCGTGCGGCCTGTTGCTTCATATGATTTCATTTAATTGTTCCTTCCTGGTGAATCACGCCCGAAGCCCTCTGCTCCTTCCTGTCAAAATACTGGTTGATCAGGAATGTCATCCCGGTGGCCACCAGGTTGCTGGTCACCCAGTAAAGCGCGAAGCCGGCGTTGCTTGTAAGGCAGATATAAACAGAAAACAGCGGGAAAAAATACTTCATGAAGTTGCCCATACCAGGCGACTGGGCGCCGGAAGCGCCGGCGGCCTGAGTCTGAGGCTGGCCGGACATCTGCGGATTGATCTTGGTCATCAGCAGCTGTGAGGCGCCTGCCATCACCGGCAGGATCAGCAAACCGTTGAAGATCTGGTATATGGTGACAGAGAACAGGAAAAAGTTGATGTTCGCCCAGCCAGGCATCGGCTGAATCTGCGCCACATAGGTGGGCATGGCGCGCATGGCGGTCAGGATGTCAGGCAGCACCGCCTTGAGGCTCTCCCCGCTGGAGAAATCGAGCACCCCTGCAAAAGTAGGCACCGTGGCCTGGATATTCTCCAATATCATGCCGATTTGACCTTGGCTTAGGGATGCGTATGCGTTCTGCCAGACATCGCTGGTAATCGCCTGAATGGTGTTGGGATCAGGCGCTATGGAGGCGAAAAGGCTGTCTGCCATGAAGATGTTCTTCACCCACAGCCAGGATTCATAGATTGGCGTCTCCCCCTGGAGGAAGGTGAAAACTTGCTCCACCACCCTTTCGTTGGCCACATTGCGCATGGCGCCAAACATGGCAAACAGGATAGGCATCTGGATAAGCATGGGCAGGCAGCCCGAAAGGGGGCTGTAATGCTCCTTGCGCATCAGTTCCGACTGCTTTTGCTGAAGCTTTGCTTTGTCGTTGGCGTACTTCTTCTGCAGGGCGTTTATCTGCGGCTGGATTTTTGCCATCTTCCGCATGCCCTTGCGGCTTTGGACATCCAAAGGCACCAGGACCAGACGGATAAGAATCGTAAAGATAACGATTGACCAGCCATGGTTGTGGACGATGGTATATATCCACTCGATGACGGCCAGAAGCACATTGGTGATTGCTGCCACTGAGGTTAGTCCCTCCTTATTACTGCATCGGGCAAATCCGGTACGGGGTCGTATCCCCCTTTGTGAAACGGATGGCACCGAAGGATGCGTTTGAGTCCGAGCCAACCGCCGCGCAGGGCACCAAAGCGCTCAATGGCGGTCATGGCATACTGGGAGCATGTAGGGTAGTACCGGCAGGAGTCCGGCAAGTGGGGGCTGATGGCCCGGCGGTAAAACCGGATGGCGGCCAGCATCAGGCGTTTCACGGGCTTTCCTTTGTAGCGTTAAGCCTGGAAAGAAGCTGCGCCATCTCCGTGCTGATATCCGCATAGCCGGCGGCAGCAGCCTGGTCCCTGGCGGCGAACACATAATTGCCCCGCTTAAGCCCCGGCACCATAAGCCTGAAACTCTCCCGCATCCTGCGCTTCACCCGGTTGCGGATGACAGCATTGCCCACCTTTTTGCTCACTGAGAATCCTGCCTGGAGCCTGCCGGCCCTGACGAAGTAGGCGGTCATCAGCGCACCGGAAGCGCGTTTGCCCCTGCGGTAGACATAGCGGAAATGCCCTTGTTTCCTGATCCTGTGGGCCTGCTGCATCCATCTCCGCCTTTCCGCATATAAAACCCGCCCCCTGCAACAGGTATGCCATCACATGGGCGGGTTTTACAGGGCATACGGGATCCGCTTTTCAGGCGGAAAGGACTTTACGGCCCCTGCGGCGGCGCCTGGCCAGCACACGGCGTCCGTTCCTGGTGGACATACGCGCGCGGAAGCCATGCTCTTTGCTGCGCTGGCGCTTCTTGGGCTGATACGTTCGAAACATCTGTGTTACACCCCTTCATTCCTGACCGGGCATGCGCATGAAGCGATGCAACCGGAATACTAACCATCATAGTATAAATTGCGCAACACCTGCTGTCAAGTGCGGAAACTTTGCAGATGGGCCGGCAACGACTGACATAGATTCTCTGTTGCCACAGTGGCAATCACCCTGGGTTTTGGCGGAAATCGCTGGCAACAAGCCGGCTTATGCCTTGTAGTTTTGGGTAATGACCCTTTTTAAAACGCCATAAACCGGTCGGGAATCATGGCTGATTATGAAAGCGCCACAAAAAAGCGCAAACTTGATTCAGCCGCTTCAACATATATGCTCTCCCAAGCACGGTATGAGGAGCCGCGTCAAAATTGTCCGGGTCAGGTGGCGCTTTCAGCGGAACGGCGGCGCATCACATCGATGATGACCGCGATAACGATAAGGGCACCCTTGATCATCTTCTGCGGCCCCTGCGCCACACCCAGCAGGTTGAGCCCGTTGGAAATCACACCGATAATCAGGATACCGATCACTGTTCCCAACATACTGCCTTCACCGCCCTTCATGGAGGTGCCGCCGATGACAACCGCGGCAATGGCGTCCATCTCCTGGCCGTCTGCGTTGGTGGGTACGGCGGAGTCCAGCCGGGAAGCAAGCAGCAATGCGGCCACGCCGCAGCAGAAACCGCTAAAGGCGTAGACAAAGACTTTCGTGCGGTTTACGTCAATCCCTGAGAGCCGTGCGCAGTCCTCATTGCCCCCAACCGCAAAGGTAAATCGGCCGGGCCGAGTGTATTTCAGGCCATACCAGCCGATAAACAGAATCGCCAGCATGATCAGGATGCCATACAGCGGAATACCTGCCACACGGCTTGATACCTCTGTAAACCCCTTGGGGAAGGTGTACAGCGGCTGCCCGCCGGTGACCGTGTAGGCAGCGCCCCGCGCAAGATACATCATACCAAGCGTGGCAATAAAGGGCGGCAGGTTCAAATAGGTGATCAGCACACCGTTCAGGGCGCCAATAAACACGGAAAAAAGAATGCCCAACAGGATGGTGGCCGGCACTGACAGCCCCCAGAACTTCATCATAATGGCCATCAGCAGGCCGCTGAGGGCGATATTGGATCCGACAGACAAGTCAATGCCGCCAGAGATAATGACATAGGTCATCCCCACCGCCACCACAAAGTTGATGGAAATCTGCTGAAATACATTCAGGAAGTTGTTCATCGTCAGGAAGGCGTCGCTTGCCAGCGCCAGGTTGAAGCATAGAACGATAAAGGCAATCAGAATACCCAGAATGTTGTTGCCCGAGGTTACTTTTCTAAGCTCCTGCCCTTTGCCGCGCTGGCGCTTGCGGTAAAGCGCAAGCAGCGCGGCGCCGGCGGCCACCACCAGCAGGTCAATGCCAATTATCAGGAAAAAACCTTTCATTTCGTGGAAGCGAATTAAGCGGTTTTGCTGCGGGGTCAGGATGACTTCTTCCGGGATGGTGATATCCGCCGTTTCTTTGCCCAAGACCTCAGCAGCTTTGACCTGGGCTATGGCCCGATTGTATTCAGCCGCGCTTTCCTGAAGCGTGCGCGATGCCTCGCCCAGGGTTCCGGCGTATATCCATAATGCCAGAAACAATAATCCCAGCGCCAGGCAAACACTGACCGCGATTTTTATGCTTTTCCTCATAATCCTTCCCCTTGTTGTGCTATTGCCAGGATAGGTTTCGGGCGCAGTTCACGCGCTTTGTTTATCCCCTATGGTGGCGTATGTGAGAATTTTCTCCTGGGTCAGCGTGCCATCATTGTCAAAAAGGCCGGTTACCCGGCCCTGGCACATGACCAGAACGCGGTCGGACATGCTGAGGATTTCCGGAAGCTCTGACGAAATCATCACAATGGCAGCACCTTGTCGCACCAAATCATTGACGATGTGGTAAACCTCAATTTTTGCCCCAACATCAATGCCCCTCGTCGGCTCATCCAGGATAATTACCCGCGAGCGGCTCAGCAGCCATTTGGCCAGAACCACCTTTTGCTGGTTGCCGCCGGACAGGTTGCGGGCTCGCTGCAATGGGGAAGGCGTTTTGATGCTCAACCTCCTGATGTATTCCAGCACAGCACCCTGCTCCTTGCGCAGGTTGATTTTAAGCATGGGACCAAACTGGTCCAGCGAAGAGAGTGTGATGTTCATGCCCATGCCCATCGTAAGCACAAGCCCCTCTGACTTCCGGTCCTCCGTGGCGAAGCCCAGGCCGGCACGAATGGCATCCAGGGGATGCCGGATGTTTGTCCTCTGACCGTCCACAACGATCTCTCCAGCATCCTTCTTATCCATCCCGAACAGAGCGCGGACCGTCTCGGTGCGCCCCGCTCCTACCAGGCCGGAAATGCCCAGGATTTCCCCCTCCCGGACGCTGAAGGACACATTGTTCACCTGCTTGCCAGCATTCAGCCCCTCCACCCGAAGCAACTCCCTGCCAAGGGGGACATGGATTTTGGGAAACTTTTCCTCCAGTTTCCGGCCCACCATATGGCCGATAATTGCATCAAGGGACGTGTCCGCCACATCCAAAACCGTCACATTCCTGCCATCGCGCATTATCGTGGCGCGGTCACAGATTTCCAGCACTTCCTCAAGCCTGTGCGAGATATAGATGACTGCGACCTGTTGGGACCTCAGCATGCGAATAACGGAAAACAATACATCGATTTCACGCCGGGTCAGCGGGGCCGTCGGCTCGTCCAGGATCAGGATACGGGACTGGATGGACAATGCCTTAGCCAACTCCACCATTTGCTTATGCGCCACGCCCAGGCGCCCCAACCGCTCCCTGGGATTTATGGCAATATTCAGGCGATCCAAAATCTTCCTGGCTTCGGCATACATCCTGCCCCAATCCACAGCTCCCCGTTTCATGAACGGGCGGCCCAGAAAAATGTTTTCCGCCACGCTCAGCTCATCCACCAGGTTCAGCTCCTGATAGATGATGCTGATACCCAGGTTCTGCGCTTCGTGTGAATCCTTGATGCTGACAGGGCCACCATCAATCCGGATTTCCCCCTCGTCCTTTCCGTAGGCGCCGGAAAGGATTTTTACCAGAGTAGACTTCCCCGCGCCGTTTTCGCCCAGCAACGCGTGCACTTCCCCCTGCCTGACGCTCAAATCAACATGGTCAAGGGCCAAGACCCCGGGAAAGCGCTTGACAATTCCGCGCATCTGCAGGTAATCGTCCATGCAGCCTCCTTGAAACTCAAAAAAGCGGGCCGGGCGGCAAAGCGTTGCTGCCCGGCCCAGGAATCATTATTTCAGATAGTTTTCGACCAGGCTGATATCCACAACCGTGGTCTCCGCTTCGATGACTTTCTCGGTACGCTCCACACCGTTGATGGCATCGATGGCAGCCTGCACAGCATTGGCCCCTATGGCTACCGGACCCACATCCAGGGTGGCAGTCAGCTCGCCCGCTGCGACTGATTCAAAGGCATTGGGATTGCCATCCAGTCCCACAGTGATGATATCGTCCCGGCCCAGCTGTTTAATGGCCTGGACAGCGCCAAGTGCCATCTCATCGGAGAGGCCATAGATGACATTGATTCCGGGGTTCGCCTGAATCATATCCAGGGAGGCATTCATGCCCTTCTCACGCACCCAGTCACCCGGCTGTGAGGCGACCACTTCGATCCCCGGGTAGGCTTCCTTCACGCGGTCAACAAAGCCGCCCATGCGTTGGGTGGTGTAGTCGGAAGGCAAGCCCTCGATGATGGCCACCTTGGCGTTGCCGGCGGTTTTTTCGTTCACCCAGTCGGCGATCTTCTTCCCGCCGTTATACTGGTTGTATCCGGAGTAAGCGTAGACTTCAACCCCTTCCAGCTCAGTGATGGTGTTGAACATGACCACGGGGATGCCCGCCTCATTGGCCTTGCGGATGCCCGGAATCAGCGCGTCCAGGTTGATGCCGCAAACACAGATAGCCGCGACCCCGCGGGTGATCATGTCTTCCATCATGGACATCTGGCTGGCGTAGTCATCCTCTGATTCGGGCGCCATCACCAGCAGCTCATACCCGCCGGCCTGTGCTACCGGGGTTGCCCCCTCAATGCAGCTGGCATAAAATGGGCTGGTCATAGCAGGCGGCAAAAAGCCAATTTCCGCCGCCAGGGCGTTCACGCTGAGCATCATCATCAGAACCAGTGCCAAAGCGAAAATCTTTTTCATTTCTTCTTCCTTTCATTTTGTCAGGCATGGAATCAGGATACGAATATCAAAACAGGTGTTTTCTTGGCCTCCACCTCCTTTTTCAGAAACCAGATGCTTAGATAAGCTTTGAATGCTCTGGGAGTTCTTCGGCCCAAGGGTGCCGGCAGACTAACCTTTCGGACGCTTGAAGCCTGGAACATATACTCCGCATGAATGCATTCATGATATCACATTTATGAAATCCTTTCCAGCGTTCTGAAAAAATTACGGTGCTGGGATATCGCATATTCCCCAGATTGGTTTTTACACAGCGGCGGTGAAACAGGACGATGCCAGGGTATGGCGGCGCAGCATCTGAGGCTATAATCCGTATTGCTTCCTTGCATTAGGGATGGAAACATGCTATTTTTTAGCCAGCATTTAGGAGGGTTCATGGAAGGACAGCGGCCTATTTCCTGGTATCCGGGGCATATGGCAAAGGCAAAACGTTTGCTTGAGGGCCAGTTGAAGCGCGTGGATATTGTGCTGGAACTGTGCGATGCACGTCTGCCCCTGTCCAGCCGTAATCCGGCACTGGACAGCATGGCCGCGCACAAGCCCCGGTTGCTTTTGCTCAATAAGGAAGACCTGGCCGATCCCAGCGCCACCCGTCAATGGGTGGAATATTTCCGCGCCCGGGGTATTGCGGCTCATCCTATTCAGGCAGGGAAACACCGGCAGAAAGTCCTCAAACTGATGGATGGACTGACCCGGGAAAAGCGCCAGCGTGCCCAAACCAGGGGCATTGCTATTGGCAGCCGGGCCATGGTGGTGGGGGTGCCGAATGTAGGCAAGAGCACGATGATCAACACTTTAGCCGGGCGCAGTTCGCTGAAGACCCAGGACCGCCCCGGCGTCACCCGGGCACCCCAGTGGATGAAGGCCGGCGAGAGGCTCGAGATGCTGGACACCCCCGGGATGCTCTGGCCCAGGCTGGACGACCAGAAGATGGCTCGGCGTTTGGCCTATATCGCCGCTATCCGGGATGAGGTGCTGGACAGCTACCATCTGGCCATCGCCCTGCTGGATGAACTGATGGCGATCGCTCCCGAAAAGGTAATGGCACGATATAAGTTTGAGGCCCCTTCCCTTCGGGGTCAGGCGCTGATGGAGGCTGTCTGCCAAGCCCGGGGTTTTCTGCGGAAGGGGAACGAGTATGACCTGGACCGGGGCGCCGCCTGCGTACTGGATGAGTTCCGGAGTGGGCTGATTGGCCGCATCACCCTTGAACTGCCGGGGGATGTTTTGTGAGCGCTGCTGACAGAAGGCTTAATCTCTATGAACACGATTGCGGCCTGTGGCGGGATGGCCTGTGCTTTTCCGGTATAGACGAAGCCGGGCGCGGTCCCCTGGCCGGAAGCGTGGTGGCAGCCTGTGTGGTTTGGGAGCCCTACAGCCCCATGCTCCCCTACATCGATGACTCCAAGAAGCTATCAGAGTCCAGGCGGGAAAAGGTGTATGAGCTCATCGTTCGTCGGGCCTCTTTTGTGGGCGTGGGCCAAGCCAGCGCCCAGGAAATCGACAATATCAACATCCTGGAAGCCACCAGGCTGGCTATGCGCCGGGCGGCCAAAGGCGCGCCGGTCAAAGTTTTTTATATCGACGCGGTAACCGCAGTGGGCCTGGACGGTGAGGAACGCCCGGTGATTCATGGTGATATGGTATGCTATGCCATTGCCGCGGCCTCAGTGGTGGCAAAGGTCACCCGGGACCGGCAAATGCGTGCCATGGAGGATCGCTATCCAGGCTATGGTTTTGCCCGTCACAAGGGCTATGGCACTTTGGCGCATATGGAGGCCATCAGGAAACTGGGCATCAGCCCAATTCACCGTCGGAGTTTCCTGAAAGGCACCCTTGGGCTATGAGCCGCTATCAGGAGGGCCTGGCAGGCGAGGACCTGGCAGCCGATTATCTTCAGCAACTGGGCTTTTCCATCATCACCCGGCGCTACCGAAGCCGAGCCGGAGAAGTGGACCTGATTGTGCGCCAGGGACAGGTGGTGCACTTCGTGGAAGTCAAATACCGGCCAAAGGGACGTCTTGGCATGGGGCTAAAAGCTGTTACCCCCGACAAGCGCCGGCGGCTGAAGCTGACCGCCAGGCACTACCTGGCCAATCATCCCAGTCCCTATCGGATAAGCTGCCTGGAAATTACACGTGCCGGGGTATGGTTTTGCCCGGATATCTTGCATCAGATTTGAAAGGCTGCCCATGAAGAAGAAAGCACTGGTTTTCTCCCTGATCGTCCTGTCCATTCTGGCGGGAGTTTGGTTTTTTTTCGGAAATTCGGGGCAAAAAGCCGAAACCGGTGTGGAGTTGCTCAAAAACGGAAGTTTTGAGAGTGTCAGCGCGGAAGGCCTGCCCGAATACTGGCTTCCGGATGCCTATGTCAGGCTCCAGGGGGTAACAGAGTTTAAGGTGGCTGAGGGTCCCGAAGGCAATGCCGCCCAGATTGTCAGCCACGAGCCCAATGATGCCCGCTTTTACCAAACAGTGGATGTGTTGCCCAACACCACTTACCGCTTGGCAGGCCGTGTGAAGGCTCTGGCCGAAGGGGGATTGGGGGCCAACCTGTCCATTGAGGATGTCTATGTGTTCTCCGAATCCCTTTATGATACTGGAGATGAGTGGCAGGAGATCACATTTTACGGCAAAACAGGTTCCACACAGAAAGAGCTCACCGTGTTTGCCCGGCTTGGGGGCTATTCCGGGGAATCCAGCGGCGTGGCGGCCTTTGACAGCCTCTCCCTGATGGCGGTCGCGGAAACACCGGAGGATGCTTATATCTCCTCGTGGGAAAAGCCGAACCGCGCGCCCGCGCCGGCTCAACCTCCGGCCGCGGCGCCGGCGGCGCCCTGGCTGGTGGCGGTGATGGCCCTTGGTGCGGCGATGCTTTATTGGTTCGCCAAAATGGCCGAGCGAGACATGATCGCCCTTGAACAAAAAGGAAAGCCGAGGCTGACCCGCAACCTGGTCATCATCCTGCTTTTTGCCGGCCTTACCCGCCTGGTGATGGCAGGGATAGTGACCGGCTTCCCGGTGGACATCGCCTGTTTCACCGGATGGGCGGACCAGATGGCAAGCGTTGGCCCTTCCAACTTCTACATCAGCGATATCTTCAGCGATTATCCCCCCGGCTATATGCTGGTGCTCTGGCCCCTGGGCCTGATTGGACGGCTGTTTGGCACCGGCGCGAGTGTGATGACGGTGAAATTGCCGGCCATTCTTTGCGATCTTGGCATTATCACGCTGATTTATCTCGTTGCCCGCAAGCGAGCGGGCAATCAGGCCGCCCGCTGGCTTTCCCTGCTGTACGCTTTCAATCCCCTGCCCTACCTTGCTGGCAGCGCCTGGGGCCAGGTGGACAGCGTCCCCTCCCTGCTGCTGGCTGCCGCCGTTTTGCTGATCATGGATGATAAGTGGCGTTTCGCCTTGCCTGTGTATGTGGTGTCGGTGCTTATGAAGCCCCAGTCCCTGATGGTGGGGCCGCTGGGGCTGGTGGCGCTCATCGTCCACCTGGTTTCCTCCAGGGACAAGGCCCGGTTCAAGGGCTTAGCCATTGGCGTGGGGCTATCCCTGGTGGCCGCAACCATGATCGTTTTGCCCTTCTTCAATGAACAGACCGGTTTCAAATGGCTTATCGACCTGTACGGCGGCACCATGAGCTACTACGACTACGCCACCGTAAACGCCACCAACCTCTATTTCCTGTTTGGAAAAAACTGGGTTGAAATCAGCGGATCCGCGCCTTTCTGGCTAAGGCTCACGGGTACGCTGACCATCCTCCTGCCGGTGGCCACGGCATGGGGCAGGTCCGGAAACAGGCAGGACAAGGGCTGGCTGGCAGGCGCTGCCTGCCTCCTGCCGGCGCTGGCGGTGCTGGTCCCTATGAGCCTTGCCACCATGGGGATCCTGCTGATGGTGTCCGTATTCCTTTTGGTGGCATGGCGGTATATCGCCGCCATGGATGTCTCCGCCCTGGCCCTGTTGGCAGGGGTGATGCTCACCGGATTTTCGATTATGGGCACCATGATGCACGAACGCTATCTGATGATGGCAATGGTGTTGTTTATCCTGGCCTATGCGATGAAGCGGGACAGGCGCCTTCTCTGGCTGATTATCGCTTCCGCGGCGCTGTGCTTCCTGAACTCCGGTGTGGTACTGGACCGGGGCATCCGCATTGGCGGGCCTTCCGGTAATCTGATGGCGCCTGAACTGAGGCTGGTAAGTGACTCTGCCTGGCTGGAAATGGCGCTCTCGGCTTTCAGCCTCCCGGTGGCGGCTTATGCCCTGTATCTGGGCATCGCCCTGACCGCGCCGGGCGCTGCACCGTTCCTTGTTTCCCCGGCCAAAAGCGTTGTCCCTCAGGAGCAGTCCCTGGAAAAGGCGCTCCTTGAAAGGCCCAAGCCGCCGGTCCGCCTGGATAAAAAGGACAGGCTGTTTATCCTGGTGGGAACGGTGCTGTACGCTGTGCTGGCATTTATCAACCTGGGCGCTGTGACGGCGCCCCAGAACGCCTGGGTATCAGACAGCCAAATCTCCCAGGCTACGCTGGACCTGGGGGAAACGCGGGATTTTAAAATCCTCTATTACGGCGGCGTCCACCAGCGTGTGAGCGATTTCATTATTGAGACCAGCATTGATAACGAAACCTGGACCAGTTACCCCGCCTCCATGAAGGAGGGAGACTGTTTCACCTGGCTGTATCACAAGTCCGGGCGGGACACGGAAACAGGCATGCAGTTTGACGGAGCGCCCATCCGGCACAGCGGGCGCTATGTGCGGATCACTGCGCCCGCCATTGGCCTGACGCTCATGGAAGTAATCGCGCGGGACGCGGACAGCGGGCAGGCGATTATGCTAACAGCCATGGAGCCTGAATCCACTGCACTCATCGATGAGCAGGACACCCTTGCGGGCGAGCCGGGCTGGTTCAACAGCATGTACTTTGACGAAATCTACCACGGGCGCACAGCGTATGAGATGCTGGGCGCTATCCGAGGGCAGGAACCCAGCACAGTCTATGAAACCACACACCCGCAGTTGGGCAAGCTGTTGATGACCTTCAGCCTCATGGTCTTTGGCATGACACCCTTTGGCTGGCGCTTTGCCGGTGCCCTGGCGGGGGTTTTAATGCTTCCCGGGATGTATATCATGGGCAGGCAGTTGACCCGCAGGCGCGGCGGCGGGGCCATCGCAATGCTCCTTATGGCCTTTGACTTCATGCACTTCACCCAGACGCGTATCGCCACCATAGACAGCTTTGTCACGCTGTTCATCATCTATGCCTTTCTTTTCATGTTTAAGTACATGCAGTTGGACGTTTTTTCCATGCCTGTCAAAAAGACGCTTAAACCGTTGGCTATCAGCGGCCTGATGATGGGGCTTGCCATCGCCAGCAAATGGACGGGGGCCTACGCCGGAATCGGCCTGGCGGTGCTGTTCTTCTGGGCGCAGGCCCGCTGGGCGCGCCAGGGACTGGCCCTGGGGCGCCTGTCCAAGGCGGAGCAGGAAAAGGTTGGCCGGGATGCCGGAGCAGTTGGTGAAGCGCTCCAATACCGAAGGCGGATCCTTATCACCTGCCTGTGGTGCCTGTTATTCTTTGTGATGGTTCCGCTGGTAATCTACGCGGCCTCCTTTATCCCCATGTTCATCAGGACACCCGGGGGCTTCAGCCTGCAAAAGGTGGCGGACGCCAATGTCAGTATGTACGCTTACCACAGCGAGCCGGGCCGGGGGGCGGATCACTTCTTCCACACTCCCTGGTATGAGTGGCCGCTGACCGCCAGGCCAATGTGGTACTATACCGGGGGTGTTATAAACGGCACCGCCAGCACCATAATGGCCTTTGGCAATCCTCTCATCTGGTTGGGCGGACTTATCGCAATGGTCGGGCTGATGGCGGTGGCGCTTATTGGGCAGGCGGGCCGTTTCACCGGCACCTACCGCCCCTGGTTCTCCCGGAGGGACATCAGGCCCGCCATGCTTATCATCGCTTTCCTGGCCCAATACCTCCCCTGGGTGGCAGTGCCCCGGGGTACCTACATCTACCACTACTTCCCCGCTGTCCCCTTCATCATCCTGGCGCTGGTCCTCTGGCAGGACGCCTTCGTTCTGCGCAAAGCCCGACGGGCGCGGAAAGCGGGCATCGCGTTTGTGGTGCTGGCAGCCCTGCTGTTCGTTGCCTTCTTCCCGTACCTCTCAGGGGTGCGTGTATCAACCGCGTGGCTGGACGCCCTCAAATGGTTTCCGGGATGGCTGTACTATTGATGAAAGAGAGAGACGCATGTTAGCGCGTACCCGGTGTTTTGCCCTAAACGGTGTGCAGGGCGAGGCGGTAAGTGTGGAGGCCTATGTGGCCAGCGCCAGCGAGTTCCGCTTTACCCTGGTGGGCCTGCCCGATGCGGCGGTCAAGGAAAGCCGGGACCGTGTGGCGGCGGCGCTGAAAAACAGCGGCTTTGCCATGCCCCTGGGACATACCACTGTGAACCTCTCCCCGGCGGACCTGCGTAAGGAGGGAGCCGGGTTTGACCTGGCGGTTGCCCTTGCCATCATCCTGGCCAGCCGGCAGCTGGCCGCGGGCGTGGTTGAGGAAATTCTCCTCATCGGCGAACTGGGCCTTGACGGCCGCCTGGTGGCGGTCCACGGAGCGCTGGCCATGGTGATGGCGGCCCACGCCGCCGGCATCCGTCAGGTCATCCTGCCCTTAGGCAACGCCCGGGAAGTTGAGGCCGTCAGCGGCATGGCAGTATATCCTGCAGGATCCTTGAGGGCGGCAGCACTGCATCTGTCCGGCCAGATGCCAATCCCGGCGCAAATTCAAAAGAGTTATGAGGACTGCCTTTTCCAAAGCCAATCGGGCCTGGACCTGGCCCAGGTGCGCGGGCAACGATTGGGGCGCCGGGCACTTGAAATAGCCGCTGCAGGCGGACACAACCTTTTGATGGTTGGTGTGCCTGGTTCCGGCAAAACCATGCTGGCCCGCTGCCTGCCGGGAATCCTGCCTGAAATGAGCCAGGAAGAGGCCTTCGAAACCACCCGTATCCATTCCGTGGCCGGGCTCCTGGCGCCGGGCAGCGGCATCATGACCCAGCGGCCTTTCCGCACGCCCCATCATTCTGCCTCCATGCCGGCGCTCATCGGCGGGGGCGCAAACGCCAGGCCTGGGGAGGTATCCCTGAGCCACAATGGTTGTTTGTTCCTCGATGAAATGCCGGAATACTCCCGCCATGTGCTGGAGTCCTTGCGCCAGCCGCTGGAGGATGGCGTCACCACCATTTCCCGTGTGAAGGCACACACCCAGTACCCTTCCCGGTTTATGCTGGTGGCCAGCATGAACCCCTGCCCCTGTGGTTTTTTCGGAAGCCAGGTGCGCCCATGCCGCTGTGGCAGCCATGAGATCAGGAAGTATTTGAACCGTGTATCCGGCCCCCTGCTGGACCGGATTGACCTTCAGGTGGAGATTGATGCCGTGCCGGTGGAGGAGATCACCCAGCCTGGGCCCCAGGAGGAAAGCGCCCAGGTGCGCAGGCGTGTGCGCCTGGCACGGAATATTCAGCAAGAGAGATTCAGGGACACCTCCATCCGCACAAACGCCGGCATCACCGGCAAGGAGCCGGAAAAGCAGGCGCTTCTGACACCCGAGGCCATTCAGGTTCTTCAGATGGCCGTAAAACGCTATGCCCTCTCCATGCGAGCCTATGTCAGGCTCATCCGCGTGTCCCGCACCATCGCGGACCTGGCCGGGGAGGAGAAGGTGCCCCTTGAAGCCATGGCTGAAGCGATTCAGTTCAGGATGGTTGATGCGAAGTACTGGGGAGGCGGTCATGCCTGAAGAACGAGAGCGGTTGTGCAAGGTTTGGCTGGCGTCCAGCCAGAGCCTGGGCTGCAAAGCCCGGGATCGGCTTTATGCGGCCTATGGGAATGCGGAAGCGGTGTTTGACCTCTTTTCTCCTGATTTCTTGGATATCATCGGAAACAAGGCCTATCAGGAACTGAAGAAAACAAGGGATATGGGCCTTGATAAGCTGGCACTTGCGCTTGAGCGCATTGGCGCCGGCGTTGCCCTGCCCGGGGATAAGGCATACCCGGAAATCCTGAATAATATCATCGATCCGCCGGATTTGTTGTTTTTCAAAGGAATCCTTCGCCGTGAAGAGGCCCGTTCCATAGCCCTTGTGGGCTCCCGGCGTGAAACCCGTTACGGGCGGGAACAAGCCCATAAAATCGCCCGGGGGTTGGCTGAAAACGGCATCACTGTTGTTTCAGGCCTGGCCCGCGGCATTGATACCGCCGCCCACTTGGGAGCGCTGGAGGGCCATGGACGAACGGTTGCTGTGCTGGGCAGTGGCATCAACAACATCTACCCGCCGGAAAACAAGGAACTGGCGGAGCGCATCATTGCGTCCGGAGGCGCGGTTATCAGCGAGTTCGCGCCGGGGGCACCGCCCGCGGCTTATCATTTCCCCTTCCGCAACCGCCTGGTGTCAGGCCTCTGCCAAGGGGTGATGCTCATTGAGGCGCGGGAGAAAAGTGGCACCCTCATTACCGTGGGCCACGCCCTGGCTCAGGGGCGGGAAGTGTTCGCTTTGCCAGGACCGGTGGACATGCCAGGCAGCAGGGTGCCCCACCAGATGCTAAGGGAAGGAGCACGGCTGGCCACCTCGCATGAAGACATCCTGGAGGACCTGGGCTGGAGCCAACCTGTGCCAAAGGCCAGGCAGCTCGAATTCATTCCGCCCGATTTGACAAACGAACAGCGCCGGATATATGATGCGCTCTGTGATGAACCCTTGGGATTCGAGGAACTGGCAGACAGAACATCCTTTGAAGTGATGGAACTCAATGCGCAGATTACCCTCATGGAACTGGGCGGGCTCATCCAGACGCTGCCCGGGCGCGTGTTTCGCCGGACGCATTAAAAACTATTGGAGGCACTTTTGCAGAAAAAGCCAAAACTCGTCATCGTTGAATCCCCCGCCAAGGCCAAAAGCGTGGCCAAGTTGCTGGGGCGCGGCTATAAAGTCACCGCTTCCCAGGGGCATGTGCGGGATTTACCCAAGTCCCAGTTCGGTATCAACCCGGATGAAAACTTCGCCATGAAGTACATCACTATCCGGGGCCGAGGGGATATCCTGGCGGATCTGCGCAAACAGGTAAAAGGAGCCAGCCAGGTGCTCCTGGCTACTGACCCGGACCGGGAAGGAGAAGCCATTTCCTGGCATCTTGCCCAGGCGCTGGGGTTGGACGAAAAAGCGCCCATTCGCATTGAGTTCAATGAGATCACCAAACCTGCTGTACAAGCGGCGGTGAAAAATCCCCGGGTCATCGATATGGACCGGGTGGACGCCCAGCAGGCGCGCCGGGCGCTGGACCGGGTGGTAGGCTACAAAATCAGCCCTCTTTTGTGGTCGAAAGTGAAAAAGGGCCTCTCCGCCGGGCGCGTGCAAAGCGTGGCCGTGCGAATGGTGGCTGACCGGGAGCAGGAGATCGACGCTTTTATTCCCGAGGAATACTGGGAAGTAGCGGCGGCCTTTGAAACCGGCGGCAGGAAACTCAAGGAGCCCCTTAAGGGGAAACTTGCCACTATCAGCGGCAAAAAGGCCTCGATCCGGGATCAAAAGGGTGCTGACAAGGCGGTCGAGCTGATCAAGGAATCGGCTTTCACCATCACTTCTGTCAAAAAGAAGCAGCGCAAGAAGTCGCCTGCGCCCCCGTTCACCACTTCCACCCTCCAGCAGGAGGCCAGCCGGAAGCTCAACTTCACCTCATCCCGCACCATGCAGGTGGTGCAGGGGCTCTATGAGGGCATTGATCTAGAGGCGGAGGGCACCCAGGGTCTGGTAACCTATATCCGGACTGATGCCGTGCGGGTAAGCGACCAGGCGCTGGCTGCCGTGCGGGAGCAGATCAAGAGCGACTGGGGTGAAAACTACCTGCCCAAAACACCCAGGGCCTATAAAAGCGGCAAGCGAGCCCAGGATGCCCATGAGGCTATCCGGCCTACAGATATGCGCCGGACGCCTGAGAAAATCAAAAGCCGCCTCAGCCGGGAGCAGTGGCAGCTTTACCGACTGATCTATAACCGTTTCATGGCGAGCCAGATGCTGGAGGCCCTGTTTGATACCGTCACCGCTGAAATCGGGGGCAAAGGGGTGACGCTGCGCTACTATGGTGAGCACAAGGTTTTCGCTGGATTCACGACGCTTTATGAAGAGGGGACCGACAATGGCGATGCGCAAAAATCTGTGGTGCTGCCGGTGTTTAAGGAAAACGCTCCGGTCAGGATTCTGGATGTGGAAGCTGTGCAGCGCTTCACCCAGCCGCCTCCACGCTACACTGAGGCGTCCCTGATCCAGCAACTGGAGGAAAAGGGCATTGGCCGCCCTTCTACCTTTGCTCCCACCATCGGCACCATCGTGGGCCGCGGCTATGTCAGCCGGGAGAACAAGAGGCTCTATCCCACGGAACTTGGCAAGATGGTGAACGACATCATGATGCAGTACTTTGAGCCTATTGTGGACATGGACTTCACCGCAGAGATGGAAAACCGCCTGGATGCGGTGGAGGAGAGCCAGGAGCCCTGGACCAATGTGCTGTCGGGGTTCTATCCCGACTTTATCAACATGGTGGAGAACGCCGAGACGAGCCTGGAGAAAATTGAGATACAAGATGAGGTATCCGACATCCCATGCGACCAGTGCGGTGCCATGATGGTGTACAAAATGGGCCGCTACGGGCGCTTTCTGGCTTGCCCCCGCTTTCCGGAGTGCCGCAATACCAAGCCCATCATCGCCTATATCAATGCGCCCTGCCCCACCTGCGGCGCGCGGCTTCAGGAGAAGACCACGCGTAAAGGGCGCAAGTTCTACGGCTGTGAGCGCTACCCGGAGTGTGACTTCACCTCCTGGGAGATGGTGGACGAGAAGCCCTGTCCCCGCTGCGGCAGCCATATGACCGTCAAGCGGAGAAAGTCAGGAGCCGCGCGGCTCTGTGCCAATGCCAACTGCCGCTATCACGAGCCCATTGAGGAAAACATTGAAGAATAAAGGTCCCGTCACGGTGCTGGGGGCAGGCCTGGCAGGGTGTGAGGCAGCCTGGCAGCTGGCGTCCCGGGGGATTCAGATCCATCTGGTGGACATGAAGCCCTCTCATAAAACCCCTGCCCATGCATCCGATGGTTTCGCGGAACTGGTATGCAGCAACTCGCTAAAAAGCGACCGGTTGCAAAACGCATCCGGCCTGCTGAAGCAGGAGATGCGCCGATTGGGCTCTCTGATCATCCAGGCGGCTGACGCGAGCCGGGTGCCGGCCGGCGGAGCCCTGGCGGTGGACCGCGAAGCTTTTTCGGACCTGATCACGAAGAAGCTGGCGGCGCACCCTTTGGTGGAGATTGAGCCCCGCCTGGCCCGGGCCCTCCCCGAGGCGCCCGCCGTCATCGCCACAGGCCCCCTGACCGCGGGCAGCCTTGGGAATGAAATCGAAAAAATGGCAGGCTCCCTGCACTTCTTTGATGCGGCAGCCCCTATCGTGACCCGGGAGAGCATCGACATGAGCGCTGCCTTCCGCCAGTCACGCTATGGGCGGGGGAGCGATTACATCAATTGCCCGTTGAATGAAGCGGAGTACCACGCCTTTATCGACGCTTTGCTTTCTGCCGAATCTGCACCGGTCCACGGCTTTGAGGAGGGCTTGCTGTTTGAGGGCTGCATGCCCATTGAGTCCATGGCCCGTCGCGGACACATGGCCCCGGCGTTTGGCCCCATGAAACCCGTGGGGCTTACAGACCCCCGCACGGGCAAAATGCCTTTTGCAGCCCTTCAGCTTCGCCAGGATGACGCGGCAGGGACGCTGTACAACCTGGTGGGCTTCCAAACCCGGCTTAAGTTCCCGGAACAGAAGCGGGTCTTCAGCCTGATTCCAGGGCTCAAGGACGCGGAATTCGCGCGATATGGGGTGATGCACCGCAACACCTTCCTGCAAAGCCCCGGCTTCCTGGACAGCCACTTTGCCGTGAAGAAGCAGCCCCTGCTGTTCTTTGCGGGACAGATGACCGGGGTGGAGGGCTATGTGGAAAGCGCTGCTTCGGGGCTCGCGGCAGGGCTGTCGCTGTATACCCGGCTGATGGGGCTGCAGGAAACCGATTTGCCCATAAACACGGCAATCGCGGCGCTGGGGCGCTATGTCTCCACAGCCAACCGGGATTTTCAGCCCATGAACATGAATTTTGGCATCATGCAGCCGCTGCCCCAGCGCGTTAAAGGCAAGGAACAACGCTGCCTGGCGCTTTCTGAAAGGGCGCTGAAGGAATTGGCGGAGTTTACAGCGTCCAGGCCGGAGCTGTTCTCCAGCCAGTAAAGGAGGAACCATGTCATTTAGAGGCACCACCATCTGTGCCGTGAAACGGGACGGCCATGTGGCCATCGCCGGCGACGGGCAGGTGACGATGGGAGAAAACACCATTTTTAAAAGCACCGCAAGAAAGGTGCGCCGCATCTATAACGGCCAGGTGGTCATCGGTTTTGCGGGCTCGGTGGCTGACGCGTTTACCTTAAGCGACCGCTTTGAGGAAAAGCTGCAGCAGACGGGGGGGAACCTGGAGCGTGCCGCCGTGAACCTGGCCCAGGAGTGGCGGGGCGACAAAGTGCTCCGGCAGCTTCAGGCCATGATGATCGCGGCCAATGAGTCCCAGATGCTGATGATATCCGGTACCGGTGAGGTGATTGATCCGGATGACGGTGTATGCGCTATCGGCTCCGGAGGAAACTACGCGTTGGCCGCAGCCCGGGCGCTTGTGCAGAACACCCAGTTGTCCGCCCGGGAGATCGTGGAAAAAGCGCTCAGAATCGCGGCGTCCATCTGCGTGTTTACCAATGACAATATCTCTGTGGAGGACGTATGAGAAGCCACGATTTAACCCCGCGGGAAATCGTTCGGGAGCTGGACCGATATATCATCGGCCAGACGGAGGCCAAGCGCCAGGTGGCCATTGCGCTCCGCAACCGCTATCGCCGCGCCCAGGTGGAGGAACCGCTGCGGGACGAGATTTACCCCAAGAACATCCTGATGATTGGCCCCACCGGGGTAGGGAAGACCGAGATTGCCCGGAGGCTGGCCAAGCTGGTGAACGCTCCCTTTGTAAAAGTTGAGGCAACCAAGTTCACTGAGGTGGGCTATGTGGGCCGGGATGTGGAAAGCATCATCCGGGACCTGGTGGAAAACGCCATCCGCATGGTCAAACAGGAGCACCAGGCGCGCGTGAATACCCGGGCGGAGGTGCTTGCGGAGGACCGCCTGGTATCTCTCCTGGAAAGCCCCCCCAAGCAGGCTGCCAACCCCATTGACATCCTGCTCAGGGGCCGGCAAAACGAGCCGGAGCAATCCGATGAGGAGCGCCAGCGCGTGAGCCTGCGCCGGGGGGATTTGCTGACGCAGCTGAAGGAGGGGAAACTGGAGGACCGGGAGATTGAAATCGAGGTGGAGGAGAGCGCGCCGCAGCTTGAGGTGGGGGGCGCTGCTATCAACATCGGCGATATGATGGGCGGCATGATGCCCAAACGCATGAAACTGCGCCGGGTAAAGGTCAGGGAAGCGCGCCGCATCCTGATTGAGGAGGAAGCGCAGAAACTGATTGACATGGATGCGGTGAAGGAAGAGGCCATCAAGCGCGCGGAGCAGGATGGTATCGTGTTCATTGATGAAATAGATAAAATCGCCGGGCGTTCCTCCGCTGGTTCCGGTCCTGATGTCTCCCGGGAGGGCGTCCAGCGGGACATCCTGCCGATTGTCGAGGGCAGCATCGTCAACACCAAGCATGGCTCCGTGCGTACGGATTTTGTGCTCTTTATTGCCGCTGGCGCCTTCCATGTGGCCAAGGTAACCGACCTGATTCCCGAGCTGCAGGGCCGTTTCCCGGTGCAGGTGACACTCAGGAGCCTCACCAAAGACGATTTCGTCCGCATCCTGAGCCAGCCGGACAACGCGCTGACACTCCAGTACAGCGCGCTTCTGGCGGTGGACAGGGTAAAACTTTCCTTTGAGGAGGACGCGCTGGAATCCATCGCCCAGGCAGCCTGCAACCTGAACGACGCCGGGGAGAACATCGGCGCGAGAAGGCTTCATGCCGTGTTTGAGGACCTTCTGGAGGATATCTCCTTTAACGCCGGGGGCGAGGAGATGCCCGAGATCGATCTGGCAATCACCGGGCAGTATGTCAAGGAGCATGTGAAGGCGGCCAAGGAAACCGATCTGCACAAATATATTCTGTAGACTTGTCTACTGAGCCAGCCAGTCAAGCATCACAGCCCAGGTTCTGATGAGCCCGGGCAAGCGCCAGGCCGCGTTGGCGGCGCTGGTTGAGGGCAGCGCCAGAGCCAGAATCCGCGGCTTTGGATCGGCCCTTTTTTCATAAATCCTGGCGGCCGTCCCGCCGTTTAGCAGGATTGCCCGGATTTCATGCCCTGCTATTGCTTCCGCGATGGGGTTGACTTGTGCCATCTTAATGGACTGGTCGCTGGAACCATTGATCTCACAGCTGGAAACCACATCCCAGAGTGCGATCCGGTGCCTTTCCAGCAAACCCACCCTGGCCACTGTGTCAAGCGGAATATCTTCACAAAAAAGTACGGCCAGCACCTGCCAGAACCGGTTCTGCGGGTGCCCATAGTAAAACCCTTCTTCCCGGGAACGCACTGAGGGAAATGAGCCCAGCACCAAAATCCGGCTGTCAGGCCGGATAAAAAGCGGGAACGGATGTGAAATTGGCATGGCAAACTCCTTGTAAGGGTGATGGTGGCATTATAGCTTGCCAAACCCGAAAAGCAATTGACGAAAGGAATCGGGGGTGTTAGCATTCTTTGGTGTTGTTCCATATGATAAGCGGAGGTATGCAATGCGGGAACGCCTGGAGAGTTTGAAACGCGAAGCCGTCTTAAGGGCGGGGGCTGCTGGAACGGCGGAAGAACTGCTGGATATCCGCCACCAATACTTGGGTAAGAAAGGCGCCATTACGCTGGTACTGAAGGAATTGGGAAGGCTTGATCCTGAGGAACGGCGCCAGACAGGCATGCTGGCAAACGAGGTGAAAGACGCCATCAGCCTGGCCCTCACCCATCGCGAAGAAGCGCTGGTTGACGAAGGATCCTCTATCCACGGAGAGATTGACCTGACGCTGCCGGGTATCCCGCCCGCCTCAGGCGCCTTGCACCCCATCACTCAGATGTGCTATGACCTGAATGACGCTTTCCTTTCCCTGGGTTTTGAGGTTTATCAGGAAGACGAAATCACCAGTGAGCTTTATGCCTTTGACAACCTGAATTTCCCCCCCGATCATCCGGCCCGCGACACCATGGATACCTATTGGCTCAAGGGCTTTGAGGAAGATAAGGGAGCCCGGCGCCTATGCTTAAGGCCGCACCTGACCGGCGGAAGCGTCCGCTACCTCAAGAAGCACGGCGCGCCTGCCCGCTTCGTTTACCCCGGCCCCTGTTACCGCAATGAGAACACAGACGCCCGGCATGAGCGCGCCTTCTTCCAGTACGAGGCGTTGATTGTGGAAAAAGGCTTTCCCTTCGCCTCAGGCCAGCTCATGATTCGGACCATCCTGGAAAAAGTTTTTGGCCGGAAGGTGGACACCCGCATGCGTGCGGGGTTCTTCCCCTTTGTGGAGCCAGGGTTTGAGATTGATATGAAGTGCCTGGTCTGCGGTGGCGAGGGCTGCAAGGTGTGCAAGCATGTGGGATGGATAGAGGTGATGCCGGGCGGCACACCACACCCCAATGTTTTAAGGGCTGCAGGGCTGGATCCGGAGATCTGGTCAGGTTTTTACATCAATGTCGGTCTCGATCGCCTGGTGATGATGCGCTATGGCGTGGATGATGTGCGCCTTTTCCGGGGCGCTGACCTCAGGTTCCTGGGGCAGTTCAGGTAAGGGGGCAGGAGTATGAAAGTATCACTTAACTGGATCCGCCGCTATGTTGACCTGCCGGATGGCCTGAGCACAGATCAGCTTTCCCATGACCTGACCATGCGCACAGTGGAGGTGGAGGGCGCTGTGAACCCGGCAGACGGCCTTTCGGGCGTGGTGCTGGGCATTATCAACGATATTACCCCCCATCCGCAGGCGGATATGCTTCGGGTGTGCCTGGTTGACATCGGGCAGGGCAACCCGGCCACCATCGTATGCGGCGGATCGAACATCCATGTGGGGATGAAGGCGGCAGTGGCAATTCCCGGCGCGCAGGTGCGTTGGCATGGGGAGGGCGAGCCCGTCACCATCAAGGCAACCAAACTCAGAGGTGTTAAAAGCGAGGGCATGATCTGCGCTGCCGGTGAACTGGACCTTCAGGATCTGTTCCCGGCGGAGGATGACCATGAGGTAATGGACCTTGAGGTTTTTGAGGGCCGTCCGGGGGATGCCATCGGCCCACTGCTGGGCTTTGATGACATCATCCTTGAAATTGACAATAAATCCCTCACCAACCGGCCTGACCTTTGGGGGCACTATGGTATCGCCCGGGAGCTGTCCGCCATCTATCACCGCCCCCTTAAACATCTGCCGGATTTCAGGAAACCGGACGCTCTGCCCCAATACCCTGTTGAGATCGAAAACCCCCAGCGTTGCCCCCGCTACGCGGGACTGGTGTATGAAGGGGTGAACAGCGCTCCCTCCCCCTGGTGGCTGAAGCTGGCGCTTTGGAAGGCGGGCATCCGCCCCATCAACGCCCTGGTGGACTTGACCAATTTCGTGATGCTGGATGTAGGCCAGCCCACCCACGGGTTTGACAAAGATCATGTCCAGGAGAAAGTCATTGTCAGAAATGCCAGGCCCGGTGAAACACTTACGCTTCTTGACGGCCAGCCCCTTATATTGGCACCGGAAGACCTGATGATCTGTGACGCCACAGAACCCATCGCCCTGGCCGGTGTCATGGGGGGAGCAAAGGATTCCATCCTGGCGGATACCACCACAATGATCCTGGAAATCGCCAATTTCGAGCCCATCGGCATAAGACGCAGCGCCAGCCGCTTCCAGATACGCACAGAATCGGCCATCCGCAACGAAAAAGGGCTGGACACCCAGCGGGTGGATCAGGCCATCGCAGTGGCGAACGCCTTGATCAAGGAGCTATTCCCCCAGGCCCGGCTTACAGCCTTCAACGACAATTACCCCCAAAAAACCCAGTGCCCGATAATTCAGGTGAAACTGGACTGGCTGGTGACCCGGTTGGGCAGGAGCCTGTCGGCAGAGGAGGCTGCTGATATTCTCAGGCCGCTGGGCTTTGCCGTCACACATGGGAACGATGCCCTTCAGGTGTCCGTGCCCTCCTGGCGCGCTACCGGCGATATTGACCTTCCGGATGATGTGCTGGAAGAAATTGCCCGGATGGTTGGCTATAACCACTTCTCCTTCATACCGCCCAAGGTGCTTTTGACGGGTGCTGTGCGCCAGCCGGATGTGCGTCTGGCCCGCCGTTTGAGGGAGTACCTGGCGCTTGAAACCGGGCTTCAGGAGGTATACACATATCCCTGGGTGAACAGGCGCTTTCTTGAAGCCGCTGGCCTTTCTTCTGCCAACTGCCTGGCCCTGGCCACGCCTCCCTCCCCGGACACCGCATGGCTGCGCCCCTCCCTGATCCCGGCAATGCTGGAATCAACGGTGCTTAACCTGCGGTATTTTGAGGATTTCCGGATCTTCGAGTGTGCCCAGGTATTCACCCCGGGTGCTGCCCGCCCCAGCGAGGAAGCGGAGACACTGCCCCTGCAAAAACGCTTCCTGGCAGCAGCTTTCGCGGGCCATGACCCGGCCCTTCTTTTCCGCCAATTAAAAGGCGTGCTCCAAGCGCTGCCCCGGGCCGTCATGTCAGAGCCCCTCATATTTGAACAAAAAGATAAGCCTGCCTGGGCAGACCCCAAGGCCTGGCTAAACATCCTTTGCGGCAGTGAGGTAATTGGCTCCTTTGGCGTTATCTCACTGAAAGCCGCCCGACTGAGTGGCATCAAGCGGGCCAGCGTTGCGGCAATGGAACTGAATGTGGAAGGGCTCCTCCCTCTTCCTTCCCGAAGCAATATTTACCATCGCCTGCCGCTTTTCCCCTTGGTAGAGCAAGACTTCTCCGTGCTGCTGGACGAGAAAACGCCTTGGCAGGCTGTTGCTGACGCTCTTGAAGGAAGCGTCAGAAGCATTGACTTCATTGAGGAATACCGGGGGAAGCAAATCCCGGAGGGCAAAAAATCCGTCATGTTCCGTGTGCACTTTGGTTCTGACACGGGCACCATGACGGCTGAGCAAATCGATGAAAAGATGAACAGCATCATCAAAAAAATCAAGAAACTGGGCGGGGAAGTCCGGAACTGACGCACAGGGCTGGCGCAAGGAAACGCCGGCCCCGATTTCTTACATCTCTGTAATCTCCTCTTCCGGCAACCGGTCGATGATGGCATTGACCAACCGGCGGAACGGCTCTTTCACCAACTCACCGGCTGCCAGCACTTCCTCATGGTTGATAGGCTGATCCAGCACACCCGCCGCCATGTTTGTGATGGTGGAGATGCCAAGTACCCGCATGCCACTGTGGCGGGCTACGATGGTTTCGGGGACCGTGGACATGCCCACAGCATCCGCCCCCAGGTTGCGCACCATGCGGATTTCTGCCGGGGTTTCAAAGGTGGGCCCGTTCATCCAGCAGTAAACCCCGCGTTTTAGGTTTACCCCCAGCTTGCCCGCTTCCTGAAAAGCGATCTGGCGCAGCTCCCGGTCGTAAGCATAGGTCATGTCGGGAAACCGGGGGCCAAAGCGATCCAGATTTTTACCCCTTAAAGGGTTGCGGCCGGACAGATTGATAAAGTCATCAATAAGCATCAAATCGCCTGGCTTGAATTCAACGTTGACTGCGCCTGCGGCGTTGGTGACGATGAGGGTCTTAACCCCTATCAGCCGCATCACCCTGATGGGCAGCGTGACCTTGTCCATGCCATAGCCCTCGTAGCTGTGGACACGGCCGGACATGACCAGGACACGCTTGTCATGAAGTGTCCCTGCGATGAATTTGCCCGCATGTCCCGGCACTGTGGAGGCAGGAAAACCTGGAATCTCGTCATAATCTATTTCCGCCGGGTCAATCAGCTGTTCCTCATAGCCTCCCAGGCCGCTGCCCAGAATCACTGCGATATCAGCCGGGCCGATGCTGTGCGTCACCAGATTTGCCGCACGCTTGATGTCCTTGTAGTCAATCATGCCAATTCCTCCAACTCCCTCAAAAATGAATGGGCACCAAAGCGCTCTTTCAGGCCAAAAAAATCACTGATGGTGGCGGCGATATCTGCAAAGGTATCCAGGTCCCCAAGGTGGGTGTGGCCGGACAGCCCAGGCCGCCACGCCAATAACGGCGCATGCTCCCTGGTGTGATCGGTGCCCTTGAAGGTTGGATCGCAGCCATGGTCAGCCGTGATAATGAGCAGATCATCCTCTCCCAGTTTCCCCTTGAACCGAGGAAGCGCCTCATCAAATTCTTTCAGCGCTTTGGCATAGGCCTCCGGATCCCGGCGGTGGCCGTGCAGCATGTCAAAATCCACCAGGTTGACAAACAGCAGGCCGTCAAAGGAATTTGAAAGGTATTCTATCGCTGCCTCAATGCATTTTTCGTTCCCGGCAGCATGGTTGCTCTGCGTCAATCCCCGTTGGGCAAAGATGTCTTCAATCTTGCCAACGCCAATCACATCATGCCCCGCACATTTCAATTTGTCCAGGATGGTGTCAACGGGCGGGGAAAGGGAAAAATCCCTCCGGTTTCCGGTACGGGCAAACCCTTTATCAGGGCTTCCAACGAAGGGCCTGGCGATTACACGGCCAACCGCCAGGTCACCTGTCAGCATCTCGCGGGCGGTTTGGCATATCTGATACTGCTTTTCAAGGGGGATCACTTCCTCATGCGCTGCAATCTGGAACACCGAGTCGGCTGAAGTATAGACGATGGGGTTGCCGCTTCGCATATGTTCTTCTCCCAGCGTTTGGATGATAGCGGTGCCGCTGGCGGCGTAATTGCCCAGGGTCCTTAGGCCGATGCCTTCCTCAAAAGCCGTGATGAAATGCGGGGGGAACCCCTCCGGAAAGGTGGGGAAAGGGCGATCCAGGCGAACCCCTGCCATCTCCCAGTGCCCGGTTGTGGTGTCCTTGCCTGGCGATTTTTCCTTAAGCCTGGCCGAAATCCCCTGGGCGTGGATGCTGTGCGGCAAAAAAGACCCGCTGATAGCGCCAAGGCCCAGGTCTTCCAGATTGGGCAGACGAAGGCCTGTCACCAGCACCGTATGGCCCAGGGTGTTGGCCCCTTCGTCGCCATATAAATGCGCGTCGGGCAAGGCCCCAACGCCTACTGAGTCCAAAACGATTAAAACAACTCTGCTCATCTGTATCCTCCTTCTTGATTTTACACAGAAAACCTCCCATTCAGACAATCGCTTGCTGAAGGCGTGTGCCGGAGTATAATGGGCTGGGAGGAAAGCAATGGAATTTTTTGCGACAGCTGCATTTGGCCTGGAGGGTCTGGTCAAAAGGGAACTGATCAGGCTTGGGTTTGAGGCCCGGGCGGAGACGGGCGGTGCGCGTTTTCATACCGACATGCCAGGTGCTTTCAAGGCCAACCTCTGGCTGGCCTGCGCTGACCGGGTGATGTGGGTGGTGGCGGAAGCGGAAATCCTCACTTTCGATGCCCTGTTTGAGTTGGTCAGGTCTATCCCCTGGGAGGATGTCTTGCCAGAAAACGCGGCTTTTCCAGTCAGCGGACACTGTGCCCGCAGCCAGCTGATGAGCGTCAGCGACTGCCAAAAAATTGTTAAAAAAGCCATCGTGGAACGGCTTAAGCAGCGGTACGAAACTGATTGGTTTCCTGAAACGGGAGCGATTTTCCCGGTGGCTGCCACCATCAGCCGGAATATCGCACGCATCGCAATAGATACTTCCGGAGATGCACTTAACCGGCGCGGTTTTCGCACTTATGTGGGGGAAGCGCCCCTTCGTGAGACCTTGGCGGCTGCCATGCTGCGCCTGTCCGGCTGGGACATGAAGCGCCCCCTGCACGATCCCTGCTGTGGCAGCGGGACGTTGCTTTTGGAAGCGGCCTTTTTGGCGTCCAGGCGCGCCAGCGGCCTTTCCCGGCTTTTTTCCATGGAAAGCTGGCCCACAAGCGCAAGCCAGGCTTTCCACAATTTGAGGGAAGAAGCCCGCGCGCTTCATCAGACGGGCAAACTGCCCCCCATCTCAGGGTCAGACATCAATCCTGAAGCGCTGGATTTGAGCCGAAAACACCTGCGCCAAGCGGGACTGGATGGCGTGGTTTCAGTATATCCGGCCAACCTTTACCAGCTGAGGCTCAATGCGGACAGGCCCTTTTTTATCGCCAACCCGCCCTATGGTGAGAGGTTGGGAGATAAAAAAGCAGCGGACCAGTTGGCAGCAGGCTTTGGCGATCTCATGTCCCGACATCCGGGCGCCAGTCTCGCGGTCATCACCGCCAACCCCAACTTTGAGCGGATGATGAAGCGCAAAGCAAAAAGCCGCCGCAGGCTATACAACGGCAGGCTTGAGTGCGAAATTATGATGTTCTGAGGCCGCCTAGCACTCCTCCGTCTGCGGGTCTGAAAATTCTGGGTCTGCCGGAGGCAGGCGGTCACAGACCATCAGCAGGGCGTCCTCCCCACTGTCCTGGTAATATCTCTTGCGGACAGACACCTTGAAGAAGCCCAGGGAAGCGTAGAGGCTGATTGCGGCGGCGTTGCTCTCACGCACTTCTAACGTCAGGTACCCGGCCCCCAGGTTAGCAGCGTATTGCATCAATGCCTTCATCAGCGACCGGCCAATGCCGCGGCCCCTTGATTCCCTCAGCACCGCCACGTTGGTGATGTGCCCCTCATCCAGGATAATGTGCGCGCCGGCAAATCCAATGATACGGCCTGTTTCCTGCGCTACAAGGTAGCGAGCCACTGGATTTGAGCGCATTTCCTGAATAAAGGCGTCTTCTGGCCAGGCATTTGGAAAGCAGGCCGCCTCCACCGTGTGGACAGCTTCTGCGTCTGCCAGCGACATCCGCCGGATGATCACCTCAGCCATTTTTTTGTGCCCGCAGCCGTTCCGCCTGAGGAGCCCTAAGGTAAAGGGGCTTGAGCTCCCCCGGCGGCACGGCTTCATCCTGCCTCAGGCTGGCCAGTTGTGCTGCGGCGCCCGCGCCCGGCAAAACCAGATGCGCAGGGGCGAAGAGAGCCCGGTTTTCCAAGCGTTGGATAATATTCTCCCGGCAGGCCGCCACCCCGTCCCCCACAAAAAGGAGCCGGCCTTCAAAGCGCATCACCCGATCCAAATAGCCTTGCAGCGGCAGTGCCGCATCCTCCATCAGGCGGATGCCATCCTGGAAGGCTGCGCCGTAGACCTGCATGGCACGAGCATCGCGGATGGCGCAAACGCAGCTCCCAGGGCTCAAAAAACTTGCCGCCATTGCCTCCAGCGCGTTCACCGGCAGGCAATTTATCCCCTTTGCCCGGGCGATGCCCTGGGCGGTGGCCACACCGATGCGCACCCCGGTAAACGAGCCGGGACCCACCACAGCGGCCACAAGGCCTATGTCCTCAAGGCTCACCCCGGCTTTATCCAGCGCCTCCTCCACCATGGGAAGGAGATTGCGGGAATGGGTCAGCTTGTTGACCGCCCTGGCCTCATAGCGCAGGTGTTCACCCACCATAACGGCCACGCTGCAGGTGGGGCCTGAGGTGTCAAGTGCCAGTATCGTCACGGTGTTTCCTCCGATAAGCCCAAATTCCTGAAGCCACCCACGGGCGTAAGTGTAATCAGGCGGATTTCGTCCCCAGCCTCGCCAACCCGTACCAACAGGTGTTTTTCGGGGCACAGGCTGGGGGCGCGTTCATGCCACTCAATCAGGGTGATCCAGTCCCCCTGGATATACTCCTCAAGCCCTGCTGCCAGAAGTTCCTCCGCGTCCTGCGCGCGGTACCAGTCAAAATGGTGGAGAGGGACACGGCCCGTGTCGTAGATATTCAGCAACATAAAGGTGGGGCTGGGAACAGCGCCGGATATCCCCAACCCCCGGGCGATGCCCCGGGCCAGTTCGCTTTTTCCCGCTCCCAAGCCGCCCGTCAGCAGCAGGACATCCCCGGGCATCAAGTGCTGCGCCAGCCTTTCTCCCAAATCCAGGGTCTCATCGCTTGTTGTTGTTTTGAACTGAAACATCCTTTTGTGCTTCCTTCAGGACTCCCGACAAACGCTTGTACAGCAGTTGTGTCAGCAAAGCGTTCAACGTCCCTTTGATTAAATTGAAGGGCAATATGGCAGCCCAGAGATAACCGTTGACGCTCAGGCCCATGCTGCCCATTACCGCCTCATAATCAGAGCCAAAATAGGTGGGAAGGAGCAAATAACGGTTGGCACCGACACCCGCCAGGGTCATGAGCAGGATGCCGATGACCATGCCAATAATCGCCCCGCGCCAGGTATGGTTTCTGCGGTACATCAGGGTGGGCGGCATCAGGAAAGCCAGGCCCACGATGATATTGGCCAGTTCCCCCACGCCAAATGTGGTGCCACCCAGGATGTGAACCACATTGGCAATGACCAGGCCAATGCCCGCCATCACCGGGCCCAGGGAAAAGCCCAGGATCAGAAGCGGCGTGAAAGAGAAGTCCAGCTTCAGCCAGGGCGCAAAAAAAGCCAGCGGTATCTCCGGAAAGTAGCTGAGGATGATGGCCAGCGCCGTTAGGAGCGAAGCGTAGGTAAGGTTGGCGGGGGTATATCTGCGGTGCATGGTTTTGCCTCCCAATCGTGAAATCGCCCCGGCGAAGTGTCCAGGGCGAGTGCGGCAAATTAGTCTATTGCCTGCCTTCTTTCATCCAGACTATACTGTCGGCCATGGAATCTCACCATGTCAGCCATACGGCTCGCGGGCTTTTTCCGCCGGTGGGGACTTGCACCCCGCCCTGAAGGCACATTCTATGGAACTGCCGCCATCCTACATCGTCCGTTACAGGCTGTCAAGCGCCGGCCCCGCCAGGGCCGCGCCCACTGCCCTGACATCCAGCACATAACAGCTTCCCGGGCCAAAGAGGCTGTCCATGCGCCGGGTGAACTCCTCCAACTTGTCCGATGGCACAAAGTTCAGCGTGGTACCGGCGAAACCACCTCCATGGACCCGGCATGCGCCTTCGCTTTTCAGCACTTCCCGGGCAACAGCCAGCGCCAGCGCCAAGGGCTGGGCTTTGGGTTCGGCGTAGAGATTCTGCAGCAGCATCCAGGAGGACAGGCCACTTTCCGTGACCCTGGAAAAGAACTGATCCAGGTCCGCTGCCTCCAGCGCTGCCACAGCCTGGCCCACCCGTTCATTCTCATTGTAGAAATGAAGCGCGCGCAAAACCGCCCGATCCCCGGCCTTTTCTCTGATCTCTGGCAGCTGCCGAATAAAATCCTCCTTGCCCCGCTCCCGCAGCACATGAGCGCCCATGGCCCGGGCTGCCGCCTGCATCTCAGACTGGATAGCGCTGTATGCCGGGGTCAGGTCACCATGATTGCCCCGGGTGTCTGCAACGACCAGACGGAAGCCGGAGGCGGCAAACGAAAACGAGAGGGCTTCGACTTCCGGGCTGTCTTTGGCAAAGTCCATGGCCACCAGGCCGCCCACAGAGGAAGCCATCTGGTCCATCAGGCCTGATGGCTTGCCGAAATGAACATTCTCCGCGTACTGTCCCACCTGCGCGCGAAGCCCAGCACCCATGTTAAAACCATTGAACAGCGCGTCAAAAACCGCCGCTATCGCCACCTCAAAAGCAGCAGAGGAGGAAAGGCCGGAGCCAGGCATCACCTGAGAGGTAACCACGGCGTTAAAACCGCCGATCACAAACCCCAGCGCTGACATCCTGTCCGCAACCCCCCGGATGAGCGCGGCGGTAGTACCGTTCTCCCCTGGCTTAGGCTCAAGCTGTCCCAAATCCAATGTCAGGGGAGCGTAACCCTCGCTTATCAGGCGCACAACCAGGTCGCCCCGGGGTGAAGCCAAAGCCAGTGTGTCCAGATTCACCGCAGCGGCCAGCACGCGGCCGCGGTTGTGGTCAGTGTGGTTGCCGACAATCTCCGTCCGGCCAGGAGCGGAGATAAGGCAAATGCCTTCTCCCGCGCCATAAGCCGCCCGGTGGCTGTTCAAAAGCTTTTCGTAACGGGCAGTCTGCGCACGCAAGGCGCTTTCGTCCCGTCCGTATAGCTGGCCAAGCAGTATTTGCCCGGCGGCTGAGTTCAGCCAGCGGCGGTAGCCCTCATAGTCCATCTTCGATGATCCCCTCCGTGCGTTCATAAATTGTCTGCCAGAATGACAGAAACTCCTTTAGCCCCAGTTCCTGAAGCCTCTGATCAAATACGGCAAATTGCTCATCGCTGACATCCCACTCTCCCAGCACAAACCGGGCAATGGACTCATCAACATAGCGTCCAATCGCTTCCTGAAGCGGGGCAACAGCCGCTTCTTCTTCAGCGCTTAATGAAAAAGCGGGGAAAGGACTGTTGACCGCGCCCGTCACGATGTCAACCTGCTCAGAGATATTCCTGATTACCGGGTCAGTATAGCGGCGCTGGAAAGCATCGCTGGAAATGCCAGGGATGGCAGTCCCGGAAGCGATGACAGCGTCGGCCTGGTACCTGGCATCGCTGATACCGGGCACGCTCCGCCAGCTTCCATCCCCGTCCACCACATAGTCCAATCCCTCCTTGCCGATGGCGGCAAGGACCGCGCCTTCCCGGGTGTACAGGGTGTCCACCCAATTGAGGGCACCTGCCACATCCCGGCAGGCAGTCGTGAGCGCAAAAGTCCCCGTGATCACCGGCTGGGCGATAGGCCGGTAAGACCGCTCCCCATTGTACTCAAGGGGCTGAAGCGCCACATACTGCTCCCCCCACGCCAGGGGCACCAGGTAACTGGGCAAGGGAGAAAAGAATGCGCCAAAGGTGTTGGCCGCTTTTTCATCCGTTACACGCCTTAAGGCGTCCGCGGTGGAAAAGCCATCGCGGGCCAGAAGCCCCTCTTGATATAAGCCCCGGCACCATGTGATGAAGGCCGTAAACGCCTCTTCCCCGGGCACAAAACGCACCAAACCTGCGTCGGTAAAGAGGTTGAAGTCATTGCCCACCAGGCCAAAGGCATGGGCCAGGTATTTTAAATCATAGGCGCCCAGGAAGGACAGCGGCACCTCGTCCGCCCTGCCGTTGCGGTTGGGGTCGCGGGATTTGAAGGCCTTGAGCACCTTTTCAAACTCCAGGTAGTCTTTTGGTATCTCAAGGCCCAGCATATCAAGCCAGGCTTTGTTGATCCACAGCACATTCTGTGCCGGAGCCGTCTCCACAAAAGGCAGCGCAGCGATCTTCCCGCCCGGCAGTGTAACAGCCTGGTGAATCAGTGGTTGCTTTTCCATCATTGCCACCAGGTTGGGGCAATGTTCCTTGAGAAGGGGCGCCAGATCCATCAGCACACCCTGCTCCGTCAGCATCAGGGCCTGCGCAGGGGAAAGCGATGCCTTGAAAAGCACATCCGGATTATCCTGGCTTGTAGCCATGGCCATAAGCGCATCATGGTAGGCTTGCTCATCCGAATACTGGCGGAAGGTAAAGGTGAGTCCTGTTTTCTCTGCCATATGGGAGAAAAAGCGGTTATTGGCCCAGTCCCGGTTGAGCGAGGCATCATCAAAGCCCATCATCACCAGGTCGTCCGCAAAAGCTGGTATTATTGCACCAGCCATAAGCGCTGCCAAAGACAGCAAAGCCAGTATTCGCGTTAAAAACCTTTTAATCATCCAATCATTCATCCCTGTACCAACAGTTTGATCAGCCATAGAATTAGAAGGTGCCCGGGGTAGGCGGCATAACTGAGCCATTTGGGAAGGCGAATACCGCTTTCTGTTTTTGCCATCAGCAGCGGCATCGCCAGGATAGCCAGAAACTGGAGGCTGATACGGGAAATATGGGAGTTGACGGCACGGTCCAGCATGGGGAAGCCGCTGTCCATGCTGACTCCCCGGAAAACGGCGAAGGAACCGGCGCCCCACAGAAGGCAGAAGCTTACCATCAGTGCCATGAGCCCCCCCCGGGTATGCCGCGCCAGGTACATGAGGATAATCAGCAGCACCCCCTGCCAGCCATAGTCCATGGTGACGGCTGTGGCCACCACCAGACAGACGGCCGGCGCCCATACGGCGGAACCATACCGCCGCATCTGCATCCCCCGGATGGCAATTAGGCCCAGGAGCAATGTGGCGAGCACGTTCAGCTGCGTCCAGGTATGGTTAAGCGCCAGCATATAGAAAGGCTGGGCGATTATCCCCAGGGCCAAAAGCCTGAGCGCATATCGCGTGAAGTTCCTGGTCCTGGCGGCGCCCACCGCGATTCCCCAGCAGAACAGCGGGAAGGCGATGCGCCCAATGACCCGAAGGAACATCAAGCCAGGAAAAAATATGGCACCGACATGGTCGATGACCATCGTGACAATCGCCACCACCTGGATGAGCCCATGGTCCGTGTTGGGGGCGGCCAGGCTCCCCGGCACCTTCTCCCGCATCAATATCACCTCGCCCAGCAGTATAAGCCACCGGGCGGCATCCTACAAGCGGCTTATCTTGATGATTGGGGGTATATATGATAGGATAGCGCTTGGAAGCGCATGCTTCGGGGACTCTTATCGACTGAAAGGACAGCCTATGCGACTGCTTGTAACCAACGACGATGGCGTTGATGCACCAGGAATCCTGACCCTGGCCAAAACCGCCGCCGCCGCCGGACATGAGGTGCTGGTTTCAGCCCCTGCCACCCAGCAGAGCGCAGCGGGCCACCGGCTCACCATCATCCAAAGCCTGATGGTACGTGAGCGTCACCTGGACGATGGCTTTTCTGCTTACGCCGTAGAGGGGTCCCCGGTAGACTGCGTGCGCATCGGCAGGCGGCTGAGCGACAAGCCCTTTGATTTCTGCCTCTCGGGCATTAACGATGGGGAGAATGTGGGAACAGCGCTGTTTTATTCCGGCACCGCAGCCGCAGCCAGGGAAGCCGCGATGCTAAACCTTCCCAGCATGGCCATCTCCATCGGTGTGGGTGCTGATGAGGACATGCGCACCCATCTGGCCGAACAGGCGCTGGTGATCATGGCGTATATCCTGCGCCGGCCTATGCCGCGCCTCACCTTCTGCAACCTAAATGGCCCAGCGCTTCCCCGGGGCGAGGTAAAATCCGCCAAGATCGCACCCATCAGCGAAGCCTATTTTCTGGACGACTATGAGGAGCGGGTCAACCCCCGTGGCATCAAATATTTCTGGCTGGAAGACGGGATCAGGTATGAGCTGCCAGAGCCAGGAAGTGACCTGGCGCTGTTGATGGAGGGTTACATGACGGTTTCCTTCGTGGGCGGCTTCAGGAACCACAACGATCTCTACCGCCCCATGCTATGAGGAATCCTGGACCCGATGTCCTCGTGGTGGGCGGCGGCCCGGCGGGCATGGCGGCCGCGCTTTATGCAAAGGGAAGAGGCGTCAGCGTCCTGCTGCTGGAGCAAAATGAGAAACTGGGCAAAAAGCTTTACATCACCGGAAAGGGCCGGTGTAATGTTACAAACCAGGCAGGGCTTGAAGACTTCCTCGCCAATGTGCCGCGCAACCCCCGGTTTTTGTACGCGGCACTTTCTTTTTTGTCTCCGGAAGGCCTGAGGGACTGGCTTGGGAAACTGGGCTGCGAAACCTTGGTGGAACGGGGCGGTCGGGTGTTTCCTGCCTCGCAGAAAGCATCGGACGTAATCAAGGCGCTCGCCCATGGGCTGACGGCTGATGAAGTGCGCCTGCACTGTCCGGTACTGGAGGTTGTGGCGGAGAACGGCAAGGCCGCAGGCGTTCGGCTTCCTGACGGCAATCTCATCACGGCCAAAACCGTGGTGCTGGCCACCGGTGGGGTTACCTATCCGGTTACCGGCTCCCGCGGCGAGGGACACCGGATGGCCAGAGAACTGGGGCACACGGTGGGCGAGCTTGCAGGAGCCCTGGTGGGGCTTGAGGTGTCTGACCCCTGGGTGGGCAAGGTGCAGGGCCTGACGCTTAAGAATGTTGCGCTTCACGCTGCAGTCGGCGGCAAAGTGCGCTTTGCACGGCAGGGGGAGTTGCTTTTCACCCACACGGGCATCTCCGGCCCTCTGGCACTCACTTTAAGCAGCGTGCTGGCGGGGAGCGCCTGGCAGAAAGTGTCCGCCTGGGTGGACCTGAAACCGGCCCTCAGCCGACAGACCCTCCTCGACCGGCTGAACCGGGATATTTCCGAAAGCGGGCGCAGGCAATTAGGCACCCTCCTGCCGGAGTACCTGCCCGTAAGCCTGGCCAAAGCATTTCCTTTGCTCTGCCAGGTGGAGGGCGAAAAAAAGCTAAGCCAGCTAACGGCGGCTGAGCGGGCCAAGCTGATAGATGGCATGAAGCGCTTGCCCCTGTCTCTCACAGGTCCGGGCCCCGTTTCCCAGGCCGTGGTCACCCGGGGCGGTGTGTCCGTTAAGGATATTTCACCCTCCACTATGGAATCAAAGCAATTGCCGGGACTCTATTTTGCAGGGGAAATCATTGATGTGGATGCCTTTACCGGCGGCTTCAACCTGCATATTGCCTTTGCGACCGGCGCGCTGGCGGGCGCCAGCGCTGCCGAAAGCCAACAAATGATTTAGGAAAACCAGGAGATTGTATGCACTATATCGTCATGGATCTGGAATGGAACCAGCCGCTCTCCCACCGCAGCGCGCCTTACCGGCGCCTGGGCAACCAACTGATGTTTGAGGTAATACAGATTGGCGCTGTCAAATTGGATGAAGCCATGCGCATGCGCGGCTCCTTCAACCAGTTTGTTGCACCGGCCAATTATATTAAGCTTCACCCCCGCATTTCCCGCATCACCGGCATCCGGCAGGAGGACCTGGACGGCGCGCCCGATTTCAGCCAGGCTTTTTCGCGCTTTGTCGACTGGTGTGGGGAGGATATCGCGCTGTCCACCTGGGGTTGTGATGACATATCTGTCCTCCATCAGAATATCGCGTTTTTCGTCAAGGGCCACCCCATTCCCCCAGTGTATGACCTGCAACGCCTTTTTGGAGATATTTCAGGGGAGACAAAAAATCGTGCCGGGCTGAAAAACGCCATGAATGCCATGGGCATCCGGCCCACTGCCGAACATCCTTTCCACTCTGCCGTGGATGATGCCTACTATACTGCCTTGGTATTCCAGCGCTTTCCCGACCCCAAGGCGCTTCTGAACCATCCCCAGACCGTGCGCACTTTTGGCCAGATACAAACGCGTCAGCAAGGAAAAACGGATACCCTTCGCTTCTCCACACTGGCCCAGGCCATCATCAGCAAGCCCGCCCAACAGCCCAATTGCCCCGTCTGCGGCAAGCGAGCGGATGTCCCGGAGGGCTATGTCATGATGGAGCCGGGCCGTTGCCGCGCCCTGGCAGACTGCCAGGAGCATGGGCTTCTGATGATCGACCTGAGACTTGAGAAAGACGAAAAGGGCAATACCCGGGTGAAGCGCAGCGCCATGGTCTCGGATGTGCAAAGCACAGCCTATGTAAAGACCAAGCACCTGCAGTGGGCCAACAAGGTAGCGGCCAGCCGGCAAAAGGAGGCATCAGCATGAAACTCACTCTTGACGGCGTCCAGGGCCATTTCATCCCCCGGGTCTCCGTGAATGAAGTTGTAAGGACACTCCTGCCCGAAACCGCCTCCCAGGTGCTGGCCTGCTTCAAGAATGGCGATGTACTGGAGTTGGGTGCCCCGGTTGAAACGCCCGGGGAAATGATCAGCATCAATTACCTGCATGAAGAGGGACGGCGCATCTATGAGCGCTCGATACGCTTCGTGCTGCTCCTTGCCATGAGGAAACAGTTTCCGGACCTCATCCTCAGAAACGAGCACTCCATCGGTCAGGGCGTATATATGGAAGTTGACGGCTTCAGGCTCTCAGCCGCTGATGTGAATGCCCTGGAAGGCCACATGCGGGATATCGTCCAGGCAGATTTGCCCTTTATCCTGGAGCGCTGGAGCAAGGAGGACGCCATTGCCTATTTTGCGGGAAGGGGGGATCCGGACAAAGCCCGCCTGCTGTCATACCGCCCGTTTGACCATTTCAACATGTATTCCTGCGGGGGCCTGCTGGAGTATTTCTATGGCGCCATGCTTCCCTCAACCGGCTATACCCAGGTTTTTGCCCTTCAGCACCATGCCCCGGGCCTGGTGCTTCTGCTCCCGGACCGGGCAGACATTTCCCGTCCCGCGTCTTTTGTTAGCTTGCCCAAGCAAATGGCTATCTTCGCGCAGTCCAATTACTGGTGCAAGGTGCTTAATACCTCCACGGCCGCAGGGCTCAATGACCTCATTGCCCAAAACAAACTGCGGGATTTCATCCGGGTGAATGAGGCCCTGCATAATCAGTCTTTGGCTGACATCGCCCAGGATGTGATCAAACGGCAGGCCCGGGTCATCTTCGTTTCAGGCCCCTCCTCCAGCGGGAAAACCACATTCGCTAACCGCCTGTCCATCCAGCTTAGGGTCAGCGGCCTGGAGCCCAGGCTAATCTCTTTGGATGACTTTTACCGCAACCGGGATGAACTCCCTCTTGAAACGGACGGATTACCCGACCTGGAAGCGCTTGATGCCCTGGATGTCCCCCTGTTCAGGGAGAGCATCGCCAGCCTGCTTGGCGGCCACGAAACCCCTATGCCGCGATTTGACTTCCGGGATCAACGCCGCAAACCCGATCCGGTGATGATGCGGGTTACCGCCCTCCAGCCGCTGATCATCGAAGGCATCCACGCGCTCAACCCCGCCCTTCACGGTGGCTTTGACCTGAGGATGATCTGCAAAATCTATATCAGCCAATTAACGGCCCTCAACCTGGACTATCACAACCGCATCCGCACCACTGACGCCAGGTTGCTTCGCCGTATTGTCCGCGACTACCAGTTCCGCGCCACCCCGCCTGAACGCACCCTCATCATGTGGGACAGCGTCCGGCGCGGCGAAGAAAAGTGGGTGTTTCCCTTCCAGGAACAGGCGGACATCATGTTCAATTCCGCCCTGCATTACGAGCTGCCGATTCTTAAGACCATTTCCTACAGCATCCTCCAACAGGTGCCCAAGGACAGCATCCACTTCATCAAGTGCAACCGGATTCTGAAGATTCTCAATTACCTCCTTCCTGTTTCGCCGGAGGTATTCAACGAGATTCCCCCGTTGAGTATCCTGCGCGAGTTCATCGGCGGCAACACCTTATACATGAAAGATGCCACCAGCCAACTGATGGCCGACTGGCCAGCTGATCTGGCGTGAGCATTCGTCCCGCGTCGGTATCGTCATCCTAATGTAATAATTTCTTAATTTAATAACAAAATATATAGACAAATGCTACAAAGTGTATTACAATAATTTGCAGACATTCCTATCCATGAGAAAAAATGAGGTACGGTATGGCTAAATGCAGGGTATTCACAAATTCAGTGTCGGATATTACGCCCGAGATAGCCAGTGAATATGGTATTACGGTTATCCCGGATGTGGTTATTTTTGGTGACCGTGAGTATCAAACCACCATCGACATTGACCCGCCCAAGCTATACCAGCTGTTACGCCAAGTGGATTACCTGCCCACCACCTCCCATCCCAATCCGTATATTTATTCCACCTGCTTTGAGACCGCCTCGGACTATGAGGAGATCCTGTGCATCAATGTGTCCTCCCGCATGTCCGGCTCCATGAACACCGCCAGCCTAACGGCCGCAACCTTGGCGGAGGAGGGGTTTGGGCCCAAAATCTACACCTATGACTCCATGCAGGTCTCCTATGGCCTGGCATACCAGGTGATTCAAGCCGCGATTTTGGCAAGGCAGGGCGCAACAGCCAGGGAAATAATGGCTGAGCTGGACCAAATCAGGGACAGGGTCGGCGTGTATTTTTGCATGAGTTCCCTGGCTAACGCCAAAAAAGGCGGGCGTATTGGCGAGGTCAAGTGCCTGGCGGCCGACCTGATGGGAATCCGGCCGGTCCTGACGTTCCGGGATGGTACGGTCAAGGAATTGAACCTCACCCGCGGTTTTGACCGGGCACTTGAACGCGTGGCAAAATACTACGATGAGCGCGCAAAAAAAGGCGGTATGGTGTTTGTCTGCCACGCGAATAACGAGCCAGAGGCGTTACGCATGCGGGAAAGGGTTCTGAATACAGACCCGGATGCCCAGGTACGCGTGGAATGGATTGGCGTGGCCATCGGGGTTTACACCGGCGAGGGTGCCATTGGGCTTATCTTCCAGGAATGACAGCAATCGCTGGCGTCATCGTATCCTTTCTTGTGATGCTGCTCTCGGATCTCCTGAAAGTCACAGGGCCCAGGCGTTGGGGCAACGCTGTTTTTCTCATCGCCATTGCGCTTTTGATTGCCTCCCTGTCCTTTGCAGTTTCTTCAGGGCATTGGTTGACAGTGGCGTTTCCGTTGCGGGTCTTCTTTTTTCTGCTGGCGGCCCTGGCGGCATGTCTTGAGGCGATCACACTGCTGCTGGCGCTTCCCGCAGGGGAAACCTACTTGGGGGCCGGCGAAAATGCGCTTGTGGACCGGGGCATGTACGCCCTTTGCCGCCATCCAGGTGCGCTGTGGCTTCCTGCCTTGCTGATATCCCTTGCGCTGGCCCTGGGCAGCCAGGGGCTCCTATTGGCAGGTGTGCTGGCATCAGCGCTGAACACGCTGTATGTCTTTTACCAGGACCTTTGGGTGTTCCCAAAAACAATCCCGGGCTACGCGGAATACAAAAAGACCACTCCGTTTCTTATCCCCACAAGGGCGAGCCTGAAAAAAGCCCTTGGAACAACAAGGCACAGGCAGGATTAACGCATGCGATTTGAGGCAAAACTCCGCAAAGAACCGCCCGAACAATTATGGCAGGAATACTGCGGTTTTTTGGAGTTGCCCCTTGAGGGCTACATGCAAATGCAGCAGCATTTGCTCATGGAGCAAATCACCCTGCTGGGCGCTTCCCGTCTGGGGCGCAGCCTCATGGGGAACACCGTGCCGGAATCCGTGGAGGAATTCCGCGCGAGAGTGCCTCTGACCAAATATGCCGACTATGCGGACACCCTGCTGATGCGCCGCGCGGAGGAGCTGCCGGCAACGCCAGTGAGTTGGCTTGAAACCACCTGGGAGGGGGGCGACTACCCCAGGAAGGCAGCCCCCTACTCTGCCAGCATGCTGAACACCTACCGCAACAACCTGTTTGCCGTGTTGCTTTTAAGCCACGCCAGCAAGAAGGGGCAATTCCATGTGCGGCCACATGCCAGGGTGCTTTACGCGCTGGCACCCCTGCCCTACGCCACCGGCCTATTCCCGGAGCTCATGAAAGGTGAGGCGAACTTCCAGTTCATGCCCCCCGTTCAGGAAGCCCTCACGCTGCCATTCAGCCAGCAGATGTCCCAAGGGTTGAAACTGGCGCTCAAAAAGGACATGAATATGTTCTTTGGCATGAGCAGCCTCCTGTATTACATCAGCCAGAACCTGCTCGCCGGCAGCGATGGCAAGACAAAATTGACGGACTTTTCTCCCAAAATGCTGATTCGTTACCTGGCAGCGCGCTACCGTTCCAGAAGGGATAACACGCCCATACTGCCCAAAGACCTCTTTGGCCTGGATACTTTTGTCTGCGTCGGCAACGATTCAACGCTGTATAAAGGTGAACTGGAAAGATGCTGGGGGAAAAAACCCCTTGAAATCGTTGGCGGAACAGAGCCGGGCCTGATTGCAACAGAAACCTGGAGCCGGGACGGTCTGGTGTTATTCCCGGACGCCTGCTTTTATGAGTTTATCCCTGAGCGGGAGATGGTCAAAAACCTGGACGACCCAGGCTATGTCCCCCGTACCTACCTGATGAATGAATTGAGCCCCAACCAACTCTATGAGATCGTATTGACAGTGCTGAAGGGCGGTTCCTTCATCCGCTATCGCGTGGGGGATGTGTTCCGCTGCCTGAGGCTGAAAAACATCAAGGACG